>FWWM01003145.1_pt1 | contig 42035 bp, 38 predicted proteins | sample 2228351 | NCBI WGS metagenome assembly FWWM01 (sample SAMEA103939774, study PRJEB20133) | metagenome
GGCATCATGATCGGGCAACTCTTAAGTGCGACACGTGAACAAACCGCTGCACTCAAACTGCGGACCGTCTGAAATGTGAGTTTCTCAGGGACGACTAATGTAAAAATCGGGGCACAACATCACGCTGACCTTCAGATTACGAATCTGTCATATAACCCGAGAATCTTTTGAAAATTCTGATCATTGAAGACGAGCCGAAAGCCGCCGAATACCTGCGCAAGGGCTTGGCAGAGAGCGGGTATGCGGTTGAAGTGGCCCATAACGGCACGGACGGGTTGCACGCCGCTGCCAACGGTGACCATGACCTGGTGGTCCTGGATGTCATGCTTCCGGTCATTGACGGGTTTGCGGTTCTGTCAGCGCTACGGACCTCTAAACAAGTTCCAGTTCTGATGCTCACCGCTCGCGGTAACACAGATGACAAGCTACGCGGCTTCGATCTCGGTGCGGATGACTACTTGGTCAAGCCGTTTCAATTTTCTGAGCTGTTGGCTCGTGTAAAGGCCTTGCTCAAGCGTGGGCAGCCAGCGCCACCGGAGTCTGTGCTGAGAGCCGCCGACCTGGAAATTGATCCCGTCCGCCACCGCGCAACACGGGCGGGACAGCGCGTTGATTTGTCCGCTAAAGAATTCGCCCTGCTGACGCTTCTCGTTCAGAAAACAGGCGAAGTTCTTTCCAGAACCCAGATTTCCTCCCTGGTGTGGGATATTCACTTCGATTCAGACACCAACGTCGTGGAGGTCGCGATACGCCGGCTCCGCGCCAAGATAGACGATCCCTTTGATGAGAAATTGATTCACACCGTTCGCGGCGTTGGGTACGTTCTGGAACGCAGGGCAGCAGTGTGACGCAAGTTCATAATTCCGGTTTCTGGTCCAGAAAATCTATGGTAATGCGCATTGCTCTGGCCAGCTGTCTGTTTGGATTTCTTGTGACGGGCGGTGTTATCGTGTTCGGCTTTTATGCGCTTGCACATCAGCTTGATGTCCGTTCAAGTGGTGAATTGCTGGGCAAGCGTGACCTGCTAGAGCATGTCCTGTCAAAGATCCCGTCACAGGAGTCCCTCAGCCTGAACACGCATCGCTTCGGCGATTTGTTGATCGGACATGATGACTTGCACCTCGCACTTGCGGATTCGAGCACGGGTCAAAATATTCTGAGCTTTTCTCGAATCGCGGAGCAATCAATGTCGGAATTGGCCCCTCTGTCGGCCAATCCTAATTCGATCCGCAATTGGACAGCTTCCACTGGCGAGCAAATGAGCACAGTCGGCGCAAGCACGCCTTTTACCGACGGCCGCATGGTCCGCTACTACCTGTCGCAGGATCGTCGGCAAGACAACCGCTTGCTGGCAAGTTTCGTCAAGACAAGCTTGGTGGGCTGGCCTCTGATGCTGTTAATCGTGGCGTTTGGAGCCTGGCTGATTGCACGCACGAGCTTGGCACCGCTTAGGCGATTCCAGCGCATGGCTGCCTCCGTAGGCACGCAGTCGCTTGGTCAACGAATATCTTCTTCCGCCCTGCCTCCAGAGCTCTTCGAGCTGGCGGAAGAATTCAACAGCATGTTGAAACGCATCGACGACGGTTATCGAAGGCTCCAGGATTTTTCCGGCGAACTCGCGCATGAAATGCGAACCCCCGTGGCCACCTTGATGGGAAGAACGCAGGTGGCGCTTTCCCGCGCGCGCAGCTCACCTGAGTTCCGGGAAGTCCTGGAAGGCAATGTAGAAGAACTCGAGCGCCTGTCCCGTCTGATTTTCGACATGCTTTTCATTGCCCGCGCCGATCACGATGAGGACCCTCTGAATCGGGAATCTGTAGAACTTTCCCAAGTGGCACAGCGGGTGGCCGACTACATGTCGCTGATCGCTGAGGAACACGGCTTGACCATAGAGGTTACCGGTACCGGAGTTGTCATGGCTGACCCTCTGCTTGTGGAACGCGCCATCACAAACATCTTGACCAATGCGATACGTCATGCTGCGACCGACTCGACGATAAGTGTGGCAATTGAACAAGCGGACGGTGCCACACTGGCGGTGACTAACTCCGGCGAGCCCATTGCGCCTCTACACATTGAGCGGATATTCGACCGCTTCTACCGTATTGATTCTGGTCGCGCTCGCATGGACGGCGGTTCAGGGCTGGCACTGGCCATTGTGCGTTCCATCATGTTGGCCCACGGGGGACAGGTGAAAGCACTCAGTTCTCCAAGCGGCGATACGACCTTCACTCTGATGTTTTCGAACCATCCAACTTAGTCCTTTCGAGCTGCAGTGGTACCCATGGCTATACCAATCCGGCCATGTCGATTTCCAAGATGTTGGGGTTTGACCTGTGTCCGCGCTTACGTGATCTGGCCGAGCGTAAACTATTCCTGCCGCGCATCCTGGAGGCACCGGAAGGGCTGGATCAGGTGCTTGTTCGCGACGTGTTTTAGGCGCAATCCGTAAAGGCTGGGATGAGTTGCTACGCTGGCAGCGGCTATTCGTAGCGGTGGTGTCAGTGCCAATTGCCTTGCAGCGCTTCGGCAGCGCAGCTCATTGCGACCCTGTTCACCGGGCTGCAGACCAGCTGGGACGGTTGTTGCGCACGCTCAAAATGGCATATGGCCAAAGCGTAGCTCCGGCGCGTGTTGTCGCGCTCGGCGGCCTCAATATACTGGGCAAGATGGCTCATATCCCTCGCAAGTATGTGGTTCAAACAGGTTGTTCATCCGCAAGAATCTGGGGACTTTACTTTTGACCCCGCACAATGATGACGGCGTCGCCGTCAGGCGCTTTTGGTCAGCGTGGCAGATGTCGTCTATATATCAAATTTTTGCTTTATTACCCACCCGCTGATGCGGGCCGTGAATATGCCCAGCATGGCCCCCAGCGCCGCCGGGCCGCTTTTTTTCAGCTTGGGCCGCTGTCTCTAGCCCGCTGAGGATGCCGCAACTCGCGGCATCCTGCCCACTTGTGCATTCCTCGCGCAATGCCTTGAGCTCCTTCTCCAGAGCCTTAAGCTCGCGAATGCGTGTCGCTACATGCCCGATGTGTTCGTCTAGCAGCCCATTAACTTCGGTGCAGTTTTCAGTTGGCGCGTCCTTAAAATGCAGCAAAGCACGAATTTCACCCAGTGACATGTCGAGTGACCGGCAGTGACGAATAAAGGCCAATCGATTGATGTGCGTGCTGTCGTAAACCCGATAGTTCGCTTCGCTTCGCGGTGCTTCCGGCAGAAGTCCTTCGCGTTCGTAATATCGAATAGTCTCAGTCTGCGTGGAGGCAGTTTTGGCCAATTCTCCGATTTTCATTGAGATCCTTTGCTGACGACCTAGGTACAGAACCGCGCGTAGCCGCAGACCCAACCTAGCCCTTGACTTTAATGCCGCTATAAGGTTTCTAATTAAGCCATGAAAACAGAAGCCATGCCTCAATTAGCTGAAGATTCTTGCGGCTCCGCCGCATGCAGCGCTCCGTCTGCCCCTGCAATCGGCGCAACGCTGCCTGCTGGGGGCAAGCTGTTTCGCATTGCCACCATGGACTGCAGCGCAGAGGAATCCGAGATTCGCAGAACATTGGAGCCATTGCCGGGAATTCGCTCGCTGGGCTTTCAATTGGGTGCTCGCACACTCAAGATTGACGCTTCTGATGAGGCTCTTCCGTTAGCCCTTGAGGCTATCCGTAGGGCCGGCTTTGACCCAAAGCCGGTACAAGCGACCGGGGCAGAAGTAACTGATGGCAAAGGCGCTCCCGCTGACGGTCATACCCATGACGGCGGCTTCAGTGGCGGCATTTCTCGCCTGGTTGCAGCCCTTGCGTTGGCCATAGCTGCTGAAGCTATTTCCTATTTCGCTCCAGAGACGTTGGCCTGGACGGTAGCGGGGATGGCCGTGGCTGCAGTGGCCATCTGGTTGGCGGGCATTGATACCTATAAAAAAGGAATGACTGCCTTGTTTCGTGGCAAGTTGAATATCAATGCGCTGATGGCAGTTGCAGTGACCGGCGCCTTCTTGATCGGCCAGTGGCCTGAGGCTGCAATGGTCATGGCTTTGTATGCCATCGCAGAATTGATTGAAGCCAAAGCGGTTGATCGCGCCCGGAATTCGATCAAAGGTTTGTTAGACATGGCCCCGGAAGAGGCGCTCGTGCTCTCACCCGATGGCACCTGGGTTACCACACCCGTCGCGTCTGTTCCGCTCGAAGCAGCAGTTCGCATAAAACCCGGGGAACGCGTGCCGCTCGATGGAGTAGTAACAAAGGGCAACGGCGCCATCAATCAGGCCCCCATCACTGGCGAAAGTATCCCAGTCGACAAAGCGCCTGGCGATCCGGTCTTTGCCGGCACCATCAACGAAACAGGTGAACTGGAAATTCGAGTCACCGCAGCGGCAAACAACACAACATTGGCTCGGATCATCCACGCCGTAGAGGAGGCTCAAGGCACCCGTGCACCTACACAGCGTTTTGTTGACAAATTTGCTGCCATTTACACGCCAGTCGTTTTCGCAATTGCAGTAGCTGTGGCTGTTCTCGCCCCGTTTTTATTGAGCCTCACTTGGCAAGAAGCCTTATACAAGGCGCTGGTGTTACTGGTGATTGCGTGCCCCTGTGCATTGGTGATTTCCACGCCTGTGACAGTTGTGAGCGGTTTGTCCGCAGCCGCGCGCAGAGGCATCCTTATCAAGGGCGGTACCTACCTGGAAGAGGCGCGGTTGCTGAGAGCTATCGCACTGGATAAGACCGGAACCATCACTGAAGGTAGGCCAAAGCTGGTGGATTGGCGTGTATGGGGCCAGGCCGATGAGGCGTCATCCAGGCGTGCCGCCGCTAGCTTGGCTGCCAGATCGGATCACCCGGTTTCCAAGGCTATTGCAGCCAGCCTTGAGCAGAAAGGTGCAGAAGTTCAGGAGTTCAAAGCAATTCCGGGCCGCGGCGTTCAGGGCGTCGTGGATGGTCAGACCTTACTGATGGGCAATCATCGCCTGATGGAAGAAAACAATCTGTCATCTCCAGAACTCAAGGCTGAGCTGGCTATTCACGAAAATCAGGGCCGAACCGTGACCTTGCTGGCCAACAACAATGTGGTTCTTGCACTGTTCGCGGTTGCCGACACGATCAAGGAAACATCGCGCAAGGCCATTGCAGACCTGAAGGTCTTGGGTGTCACGACCGTCATGCTGACGGGCGATAACAGTGCCACAGCCAAAGCCATCGCCAGCGAGGCAGGCATTGACGACGCACGCGGAGACTTGTTGCCCGAGGCCAAACTCGATGCCATCAAGGATATGCAAAAACGCTATGGCCCAACAGGCATGACGGGGGACGGCATCAATGATGCGCCGGCGCTGGCTCAAGCAGACGTGGGCTTTGCCATGGGTGGGGCGGGCACAGACACAGCCATGGAAGCTGCCGATATTGTGATCATGAACGACAACCTCGAACGCGTGGCCGAAACCGTGCAGTTGTCCAAGCGGACACATGCGATTCTTTGGCAGAACATTACCTTGGCGTTGGGCATCAAGTCTGTCTTTCTGGTCTTGGCCGTGTTTGGAACCGCAACCATGTGGATGGCTGTTTTTGCAGATATGGGTGCCAGCCTGCTGGTTGTGGGTAATGGCCTTCGCTTGCTTCCCCGAGCGAAAAACACCACTCCCAGCGCCAAAGTTTAGAGCTGCCCAATGAACCACCCAACCCTACAGCCATGCGTGAAACTATTCTGAGCGCCCTTAAGGATGCGCAGAGTGTACTTGCCGCTCTTATCAGCGACGAATCTGCACTGGCTTCGACCGAAAACGCTGCGGCGTTACTGGTGAAGACATTCGAGGGCGGGGGAAGGGTTTATGCTTGTGGGAATGGCGGTTCCATGAGTGATGCCATGCACTTTGCAGAGGAGCTGACTGGACGCTTTCGTCACAACCGTAAAGGACTGCCAGCCCAGGCCATTAGCGACGTCGGTCATTTGACCTGTGTCGCCAATGACTTCGGGTATGAACAGGTGTTCTCAAGATACCTGGATGCACATGGCCGGGCTGGAGACTGTTTGCTGGCCATCAGTACCAGCGGCAAAAGCACGAACATTGTTAACGCCGCTGTCGCTGCCAAAGAAATTGGTATGACCGTGATTGCATTGACCGGTCAGGAGATGTCGCAATTGGGCGTCCTGGCAGATGTGTGCATCGCCACGCCAGCTGGAGACTTTGCTGACCGCGTGCAGGAATTGCATATAAAGGTCATCCACATCCTGTTGGAGTTGATAGAGCGGCAGTTTTTCCCGGAAAACTATGTCCTAGCCGTCAAGCCCGCTAGTTCCTAAACATATACCGTTGTACACTTTCGCCGTGCGCCGTTACCTTATCATTTTCTTTATCGTATTCCTGCCGCTCCAGTTCGCTTGGGGCGCTGCGGCAAGGTATTGCGTGCACGAGAAGGTGGACAAGGTCAGTCATTTTGGGCACCACGCACATGTGCATACGGTTTCAGTGCCCGAAAGTGCTTTGACCGGTGATTTGGGCGGAACAGACGATCCAGATTGCAACTATTGCCACCTTAGTTGCGCTCAGCCGCTGCCGAGCAATGTCTTGGATTTTTCCGCGGTCTTTCCCGCAATTTTCGAACCACCGGATCCCTTGCCCACCCAGTTTTGGTTGCCGGACACCATCGAACGACCCAATTGGACCCTCGCCGCTTAATCCGGCGAGGACGCTCCTTTTCTTTTTAGCTACCCCTCGGTAGCTGGCTTCCCGCCGGATTCTCCCCCCTTGGTTTTCGCAACTTGGAGAATTCGATGCGACCGAAAACGCTGGCACTGGCCTGCACACTGTTTCTTATATCGGTACCTGTCTTTGCGCAGTCAACCAGTCCTGTAGTGTTCAATACGCTGGAGCTTGCTCCGCTCACACTGCAAGAAGCTCTGGTACGGGCCGCTCAGGCCAATCCTGCGTTGCGCTCCAAACAGGCAGAGCTCGCCGCAGCAGAAGGATTAAATAGCGACGCGAGGTCGCTGCTTTTCAACAACCCTCAGCTGGCTTTTGACAAGACGCGGCGGCTCGTGCCACAGACGGGCATGGCTACTGAACGCCGCAACGAGTGGACTGGGGGAGTCTCCCAGACCTTTGAAACTGGTGGGCAGGGAGGATACAGGCGAGAGACAGCCTCGTCTGCCTTGGAGGCATTGCGCTACGAGATTGTTGATGCGCAGCGGCAAATTCGAAGCGAGATAGCCACGCGCTTTTATCGTGTACTGGCTCTGCAGCAACGTGTTGAACTGGAGAGCCAGGCGCTGAAATTGTTCGATGATGCTGCTGCAGCCGTACAAAAGCGGCGAGTAGCGGGCGAGGATACCAAGCTTGATGCCAACGTCGCGCTGGTGGAGGCCGAGCGCGCACGGAACCAACTTGCACTGGCGCGGGAACAGCTTAACGAAGAGCGTAACGATCTGGCGGCGCGCCTGCAGCTCGTGGGCCCAGCCCTTCCTCTGGCTCAGGGTGAACTGACACCTGCACCCATGGGGTTTGCTTTGAACGACCTGCTTGGCAGTCTCGATTCTCAGCCGCGTCTTCTGGCTCTTTCTGCCCGTGAAAAGAGCGCAAACGCAAAATACCGCCTGGAACGCGCAAGCGTCAGTCCAGACGTGACAGTGGGACTCAATGTAGGGCGTGAAGGCCCAAGCGTTGCGCGCGAAAGGCTCACCACCATTTCTGTTTCGATCCCACTCCCCATTTTCAAACGCAATGCGACCGGCATTGGTCAAGCGTCCACCGCTGCAACTCAGGCGCAAATCGACAGGGAGGCCGCGCAACGCGACATCAAAGCGAATGTCGTGTCGCTTTGGACGAGGCTTGCAAGTCAGGAGCAACGCGTTCGCCGGCTTCAGGACGTCGTCCTGCCAGCACTGACCGACAACTTGAGCCTTTCGGTCAAGTCTCGCCAGGCGGGGCAGATCGGCTTACTTGAACTTATCGTGGTCAACCGTCAGGCGCTCGATGCTCGCCGTGACCTGATCGAAGCACTTACCGAATACCACAGTACCCGCGCCACGCTTGAGTTGGAAGCGGGCTGGCCCAAAGAATGAGAGTCGTCATGAACACCACCAAATTCAAAATTTCCGTTTCTCGCCGTGTCCTCGGTATTTCATCCGTTCTGGCTGTATTGCTGGCATTGGGAGGCTGTGGTGACAAAGTTGCCAAAGGAGAAGAACCTGCTAAACAGGAGGCCAAGGAGGAAAAGGGCCTGAAGTTAACCGCAGAAGAACAGGCTCTCGCAGGGATCAAATTTGAAGAAGTCTCCTCTCGCACTTTCGAGGACTCCGTAAGCGTGACCGCAACCATTCGACCCAATCAAGATCGAATTGCTAAAATTGCGCCGCGCGTCGAAGGTCGGATTGTGAGCGTGTCGGCTAATCTTGGGGATAACGTCAGCGCCGGGCAGCCATTGGCGATCATGGATAGCCTGGCAATTGGCGAGGCGCAATCTGCACTCCTGCGTGCGCAGTCGTCAGAGCGGGTTGCTCGGGCCGACTTCAAACGTGCAGAGTCACTCAGCGCAGAAGAAATCATCCCGCAAAAGGAGTTGCTCAGGGCGCGCGGTGAGCTTGAACGCGCCAGTGCGGAATCCCGCGCAGCAAGTGATCGGTTGCGGTTGCTCGGAGGTTCCGCCAGCGCGAGCGGCAGGGCACAGTCCACATTTGCGCTGACGGCACCATTTGCGGGCACCGTGATTCAGAAGAAAGCCACGATAGGTGAACTCGGATCGCCAGCCGATGCCGTTTTCACCATTGCAGACCTGTCAAAGGTATGGATTGAAGCCAACCTCACCGATCAGCTTCTTTCAAAAGTTAAAATCGGTGCTGCAGCAACTGTGACCGTGGGTGCCTATCCAGGCGAACGCTTTAACGGCCGAGTGGCGTACATAGCCAATGTCCTGGACAAGGACAGTCGCACCATTGCGGCGCGGATCGAAGTGTCCAACAAAGACGGTCGCCTCAAACCGGAGATGTTCGCCACAGCAAACATCGCAACTGGTGGGCAACTGGAAGCGATTTCAGTACCTGACGGGGCCATCTTGCTGCTCCAGGGGCAACCGACGGTTTTTGTGAGCGAAGGAGGTGGCTTCCAGCCACGCGCTGTTGAGACCGGAGAAAAACTACAAGGACGTACGGTTATCAAGTCTGGCTTGAAACCGAAAGACCAGGTCGTCGCAGCAGGTGCTTATGCATTGAAAGCGCGAATGCTGAAGTCGCAAATCGGCGATGCCCATTGAGCCAAGGATAAAACATCATGCTCAATGCAATCGTTGACGCGTCCCTGCGTTACAAAGTACTCGTTCTCGTCGCCTTCGCGGTGCTGGTCGGCCTTGGCGTACAGGCTTACCGGAATGTACCTGTGGATGCCTTCCCGGATGTGACGCCTGTCCAAGTCAATATTTATACGGAATCACCCGGTCTCGCCGCAGAAGATGTTGAAAGACTGCTCACGACGCCTATCGAAGGTGCAATGGCTGGCTTGCCCAATGTGGCAGAAGTTCGCTCGGTTTCCCTGTTTGGCCTTTCCTATGTTGGCATCTATTTCAAGGACAACGTCGACATCTATTTTGCGCGCCGTCTCGTCGGCGAAAAGCTCCAGGATGTCAAAGGCCGTTTGCCAGAGGGGTATGGTGAGCCCGTTTTGGGTCCCAACAGTTCCGGTCTGGGCCAGGTTTTTTGGTACACCATTGAATCGGCTGACAAGAAGTTGAGCGCCATGGATTTGCGTACGCTGCATGATTGGACCGTGCGGCTGATCCTCCGGACGGCTCCAGGGGTGGATGACGTGATTTCATGGGGCGGCGATCAGAAGCAGTACCAGGTGCAGATTGACCCCAACAAATTGATCAAGTATGGCTTGACGTTTAAGCAAGTGATGGAACGCCTGGCTGCAAACAACAAGCAGGTCGGTGGGCAATCCATCAATCTTGGCTCCGAGCAATACCTGGTTCGCGGGCTGGGCCTGGTGACAGGCACCACCGACATCGCGAGCATTGTGGTGGCCGAGCGCAATGGTGCACCGATCTTTGTGCGTGATGTCGCTGATGTGAAGGAAGCCGCAGCGCCCAGGTTTGGCGCGGTCACGCGGGATGGTCAGGAAGCTGTTCTTGGAATGGCGCTGTCGCGAGTCAATGAAAACGCGAAGAATGTTGTCGAGGCCGTGAAAGCAAAGCTTGCCCTCGCACAGGCAGCCCTGCCAAAGGGCGTGTCGCTGATCCCGGTGTACGACCGTACTGATCTCGTGGACAAGGCACTGCGCACCGCTCAAAACTCATTGATAGAGGGCGCAGTTCTGGTCGCGATCATCCTGTTCCTATTCTTGGGGGATTTCCGCTCCGCCATCGTCGTCATTGTGACCTTGCCGATGGCCATGCTGATTGCATTCATCCTCATGCAGCAATTTGGAGTAACAGCCAACTTGATGTCGCTTGCCGGATTGGCCATTGGCACCGGGATGATGGTTGACGGTGCCATCGTGATGATCGAAAACGCCTTCCGGTTGCTAGCTCATGCCAAGGAATCCGGTAAACCGATCAAGAAAACTCACCTGATCCTTGAAGCCGCGCGCGAGGTGATGAACCCTATCGCCTTCGCCATCCTGATCATCATCGTGGTGTTCATGCCGTTGTTTTCCCTCACAGGGTTGGAAGGCAAGCTTTTCAAGCCAATGGCATTCACGATTTCGTTTGCAATGGCAGGTTCGCTCCTGCTGTCCATGACGCTGGTGCCGGTACTGGCGGCACTCATCCTGAAACCCAAGGAAGAGCGAGACACCTTTATCGTGCGCTGGGCCAAAAAGGGCTACCTTCCGCTGCTTGATTGGGCGCTGGAGCGTAAAAAGCTGGTTGTCAGTACGGCGCTAGGGCTGCTGCTCGTGTCGCTGGCGTTGTTCCCCTTCCTTGGGAAGGAGTTCATGCCGCAACTTCAAGAGGGAACCATACTATTCCGGGTGACCGGTATTCCTTCCACGTCCCTTGACGAGTCCATTCGCGTGTCCAACGTCATCAGTACAGAGCTCAAGAAGCAATTCCCTAAGCAGGTCGAATCTGTTTTGGCAACCATAGGCCGGGCCGAGGGTGGTGAAACCACGGACGTCAACTACATGGAAGTACTGATAGCGACCAAACCTCAGTCGGGTTGGCCGGAAAAGATGTCTTACCCCGCACTTGCATCGGAAATGCAGGAGGCCATGGAGAAGGTGGTCCCCACTGCTGTGATTGGCGCAACCCAGCCCATTCAGTCTCGTGTGGAAGAATTGATTTCAGGAGTACGTGCCACTCTGGCGTTAAAACTTTATGGCGAAGATCTGAACACGCTTGACCGGCTGACTGGCGAGTTGCAGGGCGTATTGAGCAAAGTCCCTGGAGTAGCAGACCTGTCTGCTGAGGCGAACAAGGGCAAGCCGCAGCTTGTGATCAAGGTCAATCGTGAAGCCGCAGCACGCTACGGCATCAACGTAAATGATGTCCTCGAAGTCGTCAAGGCGGGTATAGGTGGGGAAGCTGTTTCTACCCTGATCGACGGCACCAAACGGTTCGACATTACGGTGCGTTTGCCCGACGCCTTCAGAGCCAGCCCGGCAAGCATCGGCGCCATCCCCATACGCACCGGAGAAGGCGCGCTTGTGCCGTTCTCCCAGGTCGCCACCATTGAGTTGGATGAAGGCTATTCGTTTGTGCGCCGCGAAGCCTTGCAGCGTTACTCTGTGCTGCAGATGGACGTGAAAGGCCGTGACGTGGACAGCTTTGTGAAGGAAGCCAGTGCCAAGATCGCTGAGCAGGTCAAATTGCCGACGGGCTACTACTTCCAGTGGGGAGGTGCGTTTGAAAACCAGCAGCGTGCCATGGCCCGACTGGCGGTGATTGTGCCCCTGACCATTGGCCTGATCTTCATGCTGCTGTACACGGCATTTAATTCCGTACGTCACGCAACGCTGATCATCGCTAACGTGCCCTTTGCCATCATTGGCGGGATTGTGGGTCTGTTTATCACGGGTCAATATCTCTCAGTGCCCTCGGCTATCGGGTTTATTGCTGTGTTCGGAGTCGCCATGCTGAATGGCATTGTGATGGTCACATTCCTGAACGATCAGCGGGGCCAAGGTTTGTCGATCAGGGATGCGGTTCGCCGGGGCGCTGAGTTGCGTTTAAGACCTGTCTTGATGACTGCATCCGTGGCTATCCTGGGACTCGTCCCCATGCTTTTGTCCACCGGAGTTGGTGCTGAAACTCAGCGTCCGCTGGCCACTGTGGTGGTGGGCGGCTTGTTCACTTCAACCGCCTTGACCTTGCTGTTATTGCCGTTGTTTTATGAATGGTCTGAGCTTCGGGCTGAGCGCAAAGCGCAAAAACTTCTCACCAACGAAGGAGCATCGTCATGAAGGAAATTAAGGCTTACATACATCGCAACCGGGTTGCGGAAGTTATCAGCGCCCTCAAGAGCTCAGCTGCATGGACGGCAGTCGGCAACAATGAGCACAATCTGACGGCCTATATGGTCAAGGGTTCCCTGGTCCCATTGGATGAGAGCGAGCGGCGTTTCTCGGTCGAGCTTGGCGATGAAGTCATCAATGAATACAAGCTGGAGCTCCATTGTTCTGAAGAGCATGTCGATGAACTGGTAAAGATCATCGTTGCATTAGCACGCACGGGGCAAGCCAACTCGGGTTGGGTCTATGTCATGGATGTGGTCACTGCCGTCCCTGTTCTGTGATGACCAATCCGTCCTCTACGTTAAGCCGGTGTTCGACATAGAAATGGACCTGTATGGATGTCGACTGGCGGCAGCGTCACTTGGGCAACGGTGTCAATCGTTATGGCCAGCGCTTTGGGAATGCTCTTGACGGTAGTTCTGTCGGGCGCGCTGCTGCTGATGGCGATCTCGCTTCACTGTCCGCACGGACGGAAACAACTCGGCGGAAGCAAGGTTGTAGCGGAGGCCTCCCCTATAAGCCTGGTGCCGATGAGTTCGACAATGATTTCGGGCGAGCTTTTTTAACTTTTATGGAGAAAAGCATGAGTTTTTTTGACAAGCTTCTTTCGAGCATGGGTGGCGGACACCATGGCAACCGTGGCGGTCATGGCGGGAACAAACATGGCTACCAGGGTGAGCCCTATGGTTATCCTGCGCAGCCGACGCCGCCGGCTAACACGGGAATTTCGTGTCCCGCTTGTTCAGCCACCAATTTGCCGAACGCACGCTTTTGCGCCCAGTGCGGAAAATCAATGACACCGGCAAGCTGTGACGCCTGTAAATCCCCATTGGTGGCAGGTGCGAAGTTTTGTGCGAACTGCGGGAAGTCGCAGGTCTAAAAAACCACGTTGCGGAACGCGTATGGCCTGACTCAACCTTCCTTATTGCAGAGGCTGTACCTCACCGTTACCAGGGTTACAGGGTCACATCGGAGAGAGTTTTGGAGTCGTAAATGCCCTCAAACTTTCATAGCCCCGTCAATGCATCTCGTGAGTCACTCGGTGCACTACTACTTTCGGCCGGTGGAATTTCGGTTGTCCTTTTATTGATCATTCTGTACTTTTTGTGGAGAGACAAAAAGCTCAAAATACCAGATATATATCGAAAAAAGCTACCTCCTAAAACCAGAAGAAAAAGAAGGTGACGAAGGTGGCTTGTGGGAAAAATTTAGAGGAACTGACGCTTAGTGGGAAACCAGATGAAAACGCGGTTTCATGCCCCAATGCGAATCGAGGCGATGCAATGAAATTTTTCCATGCTTGGCGCCTCGATTCGGCGCCATTTTCACGCAAGTTTCAGTCTTCCGTCGACCATGCAGGTGAGGCTCCGAGGAATCACAATCCCATTTGGCTGGTAACCGGCGGCAGTCTTTGGCTGGCGACCGCGGCCAATTTTCCTCTGTGGCGCGAATTGTCCCATCTTGCGTTGACTAGCGACCCAGCAGGGCTTGCTTTTTCGTTGGCAATGATGTTAATCATTGCTGCAACACTGATGGCCATGCTCAGCCTGTTTGCATGGCGCTGGACATTGAAACCCGTTCTCACGCTGATGCTATTCGCCTCGGCTTTTGGGGCCTACTTCATGTGGAGTTATCGCGTTGTGATTGATGCGACCATGATGATCAATGTGCTTCAAACCGACGTGAGGGAGGCAGCAGACCTGTTCAGTCCGCGATTGGTCGTTACGGTGCTTGTATTGGCTGTATTGCCATCCTGGACAATCTGGCGCCTACCTATTGGCTACGGCCCTTGGTCACGACGGCTGCTTCAGAATTTTCTGATGGCGATAGCTGCCGTGATCCTGCTTGCAGTGTCGGTTGTACTGAGCTATCAACCGCTTGCGTCCACGATGCGTAACCACAAGCAGGTGCGGTATTTGATGAACCCGCTGAATTCGATGTATGCCTTGGGCTATTTAGCTGCAGGGCCGCTACAACGTGATCGATCAGTCCTGGAGCCCATAGGTCTGGATGCGCGCTCCCCTGAGGTTGCTTCCAATGATCTTCCGCCGCTGATAATTTTGGTGGTTGGAGAGACGGCGCGGAGTGGCAATTTCAGCATAAATGGCTATCCTCGTCCGACGACTCCCAAGCTGGGACACGAAGAAGTCGCCAGCTTCCGGAACGTCTCAGCATGTGGGACCAGTACGGCGGCGGCCCTTCCCTGCATGTTTTCAAACCTTGGGCGAACCCAATTCGACGCGAGAAGCAAGAATTTTGAGGGTCTTCTGGACGTGATCCAACGCGCGGGGATGGCAGTGCTTTGGTTGGACAATCAGTCAGGTTGCAAAGCGGCATGTGATCGCGTTGGATATGCCAATACATCCAAACTAAGGAACCCTCAATTGTGTCCGGAGGGTGCGTGTTACGACGCCATCATGCTTGAGGATTTGGATGCACGGATTGCAGCGCTGCCTGCAAAGGCGCGTGCGCGCGGGGTGGTTTTGGTACTGCACGCGATGGGTAGCCATGGCCCGGCCTACTACCTTCGCTCTCCCCAAGCGTTTAAACAATTTGGGCCTGAATGTTCGAGCAACGATTTGCAAAACTGCAGCCAAGCCGAACTGCTAAATGCGTACGACAACTCGATCATCTACACCGACCATTTCCTCGACTCAACTATTCATTGGCTCAGAACGCAGCAAGCCACCTATGCTCCCGCCATGGTGTATGTCGGTGATCATGGAGAGTCCCTCGGCGAGAACAATCTTTACCTCCACGGCCTGCCGTATGCTATCGCGCCTGATGTGCAGACGAGGGTGCCTTGGATTACCTGGCTATCCCCCCGCTTTGCAAGCCAGAAAACTCTCACTCCGCAGTGTTTGCACAAGAAACAAGAGGAGAAGATTACGCACGACAATTACTTTCACTCGGTACTAGGGCTGCTCAGTATTAAGACCGTTGTCTACCAGCCTCAACTAGATGTGTATGCATCTTGCACAGGTACAAGATGATGATCTCTTGCCCCTGAGAGGTACCGCAGTCGCCTTTCGGCCCTTGAACTCGACCGACATTCATGCTTCTTTGTTGGCGCTTGACGTGAAGTTGTAGGCAAGCAAACGCAATGCATTCGCGACAACCATCACAGTGGATCCTTCATGGAAAAGCACAGCAGTTCCAATGTTGAGACCAAATATCGTGGCCGGAATCAACACCGCAACCACGCCCAAGCTGACAAACAGGTTCTGGCGAATGATGCGACTCGTGCTGCGGGACAATCCAACCGCAAACGGAAGTTGAGCCAGGTCGTCAGCCATGAGGGCCACATCGGCGGTTTCAAGCGCAACATCGGACCCTGCAGCACCCATTGCAATGCCGACGGTAGCGTTGGCCATGGCAGGGGCATCATTGACGCCATCTCCTACCATCGCCACCTTGCCGTGCTTCTCGCGGAGCGCCTTGATTTCTTGGACTTTTTGCTCGGGCATGAGGTCGCCCCTGGCTTCTGTGAGTCCAACGCTTTTTGCAACGGCTTCGGCCACCTTTTGATTGTCCCCGGAGATCATGATCAAACGCTCGATGCCCAGGGAGCGTAGTTCCGCCATCACCTGCGCTGCAGCCGGCCGAGGGGTATCCATGACGGCAATGACTCCCAGAAATCTCGTGCCCTTGCGCACCACCATCGTGGTCCGACCTGCGGCAACCAGTTTGTCGTTGACCGCCACCAACTCCGCTGGCAATGCCGAATCCTTCAGTTCATCAAAGAGCGATGGTTTGCCAATATGCACCTGTTGCCCATCAACAAGTGCCTGGACGCCCCGACCGGTGATGCTTTTCACATCGGTGACCGCTGGCGGATTCACACGGCCGCCCAGTCGCTCCCGCGCCCCGTTGACGATAGCGCCCGCCAAGGGATGGTCGCTTTGCTGCTCTACAGCCAGCGCAACCGAAAGCAATTCATCGTCACTTACCCCATCCATTGCCACTGCGTCGGTCAGTTTTGGTTTGCCCTCTGTAAGCGTGCCTGTCTTGTCGAAAGCAATCGACGTCAACGTGCCAAGGTTCTCCAGCGGTCCGCCGCCCTTGACCAGAACGCCACCCCGTCCAGCCCTTGCCACACCGCTCAAAACCGCACTGGGCACCGAGATGGCCAATGCGCAAGGGCTGGCCGCAACGAGAACGGCCATGGCGCGATAAAAAGTCGCAGAAAATGGCTCGTCAATGACGAGACCGGCGAACATCAGCAAAACCACAAGCGCCAAAACCGCCGGCACAAAGATCCGCTCAAATTTTTCGGTGAACTGCTGGGTCGGCGAGCGTTGCGCCTCGGCTTCCGTGACCATCTTGACAACGCGTGCCATGGTCGATTGCTCGGAGCGCCTGGCAACCATCACCTCGATAGCGCCAGAGCCGTTGATCGTGCCGGCAAAAACGCGGTGCTCAGCGCCCACCCGATCAAATGCGCTGAGCGCTGCCCTTGCGTCAGTTATCGGACTTTTATCGACGGGTACGCTTTCTCCGGTCACCGGTGCCTGGTTAACGCTTGAAGTTCCCACGACCACGACCCCATCGGCCGGAAGGCGCTCGTTTGGCCGCACGATGACCACATCGCCAACCTGGAGCTTGCCGACGCCGATTTCTTCCGTTCCATTTTCCCGGCGAACCGTTGCCACCTCCGGCGCCAGCTTGGCCAGTGCCTCGATAGCCTTACGAGCTCGGCCCATGGCGTAGTGCTCCAAAGAGTGGCCCAGGCTGAAGAGGAACAGCAGGAGAGCACCTTCTGCCCATTTCCCCAGGGCCGCAGCACCAACTGCGGCAACCAGCATCAGGGTGTCAATTTCAAAGCGGCGGGCGCGAAGATTTTCGAAGGCCTCTTTGACGGTATAAAAGCCGCCAAACAAATAAGCCACGACATAAAAAGCCGTCGGTAACCAGCTGGGTGAGGCGCCGCTGCGTTCTACCAACCAGCCACCGAGTAAAAGAAGGCCTGCCAACGCAGCAAAGATCAGCTCGGTTTGCTCCCCAAACATGCCACCGTGCGCGTGATCATGTTCCGCATGGTCACTTGTGTCGCCGTGTTTGTGATCGTGTCCAGAATGATCCTCTGCACCGAGAGGCGGCTCACCTCCGGGAGAAGGCAGTTGCTCATCTGCCGCTGTGATCGGTGGCGATGTAGGAGTCGTTTCAGGCGCGGCGGCCCGATGTTCGTGACTGTGGTTCTGTTCGCTGGTGGAATGCCCAGGATGTGAATGCGGTTTTGGCTTATCCTCAGCCGCCGCAGCAATCAAATCCCGATCTCTTTTGTCATTGCCTATACCCAGCGCGGCGGCCTTTGCCCGCAGGTCACTGGCAGACACCTGTCGCCTGTCATATTCAATGCGTACGGTGCCAGAGGCCGAGACATCAGCTTCAAATACGCCGGTTGTGTCGCGCAGAGCCTCTGCGATGCGGCGTGCGGCGCGCGCATGTAGAGGCGGCGCACTGATGACGACATGGGCGTACTGCTCGTTTAGCGCAGCACCTGCCGCGCTTACCAGTTCTCGAACTCTCGTCAGTGAAATTACAGACGGAATGTAGTGGATGCAAAGTTGCGGAGGATGATCCTGACCTTGTGCAACATGCGCCTGCGAGATGCCAGGTCGGCCGGAAAGGGAGGCGATCAGTCGGGCTACGCAACGATCCTCAACATTGTCAACATGAGGAAGGACCAGCGGCAGGTCCAGACGCAATTTGATGGGTTCGCTCATGATGAGGACTCGCTTTCATTTCTGACAAAATATCAAAGAACGGCACGGGAAGGCGTCGGCCTGTTTCATGTTCCACCGCCTCAATACTGAAGCGAGGCGCGTTCGTTTAACAGGCCGTCCAGGCGGCGACGGGCCTTTTGCACAGCGTTGGCAAGTGCTTGTCGCCGCTGAAAGTATGAGGGTGTAAGTCGGCGACCTTGCCGCTCTCCTTCCTGAACTTCCTGACCTTGCTGCAGGGCTGACTCCGCACTCTTAAGTTCACTGTAGGCATCGTCGACCTGCTTGTCGAGTTGCTTGAGACGAGCAGACCGAGCCGCGGCATTTTCAAGTAGCTGCGCGCGCGACATGGAAAGGGCTTTCTGAGCTGCCTCCGCGTCTTGCGCATTTGGCGGATGCCGTTCAATGCTTATTTTTTCTTTTCGGCTTGCCTTGGGCACCGGTTCATCGGAATAGATAATTCGGCCGTCTGACAGAGTTGACTTGTAAATAATGCGTTCGTCGGCGATGCTCAGCGTAGCGATACCGGACAGAGCTGCGCATGCGGCCAGTCTGAAAACTTGTTCGACTTTCATGGCTTCGGTGCAGCATCTGCTGGGCCAGATCCGGCTGCTGCTGCTGCTGCGGGAAGCCTTTGCTTGTCCAAGGCGGCCTGGAGTTGCCATGCCGCCCGCCAAGCGCTCGGTGCCCCAAAGATCAATAGCGCAACGCCCATAACCAGGTACAACCAACCGAGCACTGTCAACGAGTTGATGGCTCTGACGGCATCATCCCTGTAAAGAAATGCTATACCCAGTTGGACGCTGAACAGCGCCGCAAGTACTATGGCCGACCACAAGCTCAGACGCAGCCGTAGCAGGAGAGCAACTCCGAATATGGATTGCGCTGCAGTCAGGAAAAACTCTTCATGTTGGCGTGCATCCAGCGGAAGGGCCGTCCAGGTCCCAGCGCCGAAGCTCATTGCCAGGGGCAGCATCCCCACAAGCAATCTCCACTGGTTGATCTTGTCGCTGATCATGGTGGTCAGACCGCCTTCCGCACGGCCGGAAAGTACGAATAGAACGGCGATAACGACTGCCGGGGCCTCACTGGCCAGTGGCGCCAGCCACTGGATAAGCAAAAACTCATCAATACCCCAGATTCTTCCTGACTCGATCATGGCCTCTGCGAATGGTTCGGCCGATGCCAATATGACCGCTGCAGCAATGACGGTCAGACCGCCCATCCATGCCCATTGCCTGGCAGGGGACAGCGTTGCAAGCGCCACAGCAGGCCCGGGCTCATCATCCGCTTCAAGACCTGACTTGACCTTGGGCATGCGCCCAGCCTGCCAGAGATATGCGCCAAAGATGGCGACAAGCACAACTGTATCCAGCAAGCCGATGCTGTTTTTCAGGACAATGACGAATGCGTACAGGCTGGCCAGCAGCAAAAAACCAATCTCCACCATGTTGACAGTGGCCAGGGCAATACCCCGCTGACGAGTACGCCACCAGTGTAAAAAAACCATCAGCGGCCAAGCCAGCCCAACCAGCAATCGGTTAGCGCCGGTCATATTGGCCGCCGCGTATTGGACATAGTTGGACTCTGGCGCCTTGCCGGCCTGATAGGCGTAGTACATGTCTACAGCGTATTCAGGCAGCACCGTGACCAGCGCAACTAACGCGAGTATGAGACCTTGAGATATCCGTTTTTCGGCGGCCTCGGCACTCCCACGAAAGCATGAAACCTGCAGCCAGCACTGCAACCCCGAAAACTGCCAGCACGGGATTGGGACGCCAGCCACTCAAGCGAAAGACAATGGCAGGTGCGATACCGATCAGGGCAATAGCAAGAAGAGTCAAAAAGCGCTTCACTTCGAATCCTTATGGAAGTTAATTTTGGATTTCAAGCATCACCATCGGATAGCTGTGATAGACGGAAAGTGACTGAAGTAATAGACATTCATGCGACCGCGAAAGGCCCACTAGCAGGGAAATTAGTCCGGCCCATCACTTGCCTCTTTCCCTTCGGTTTTGAGCCTTCCGAGTCCGAAAAGCACCAAAAAATTTGCCAGGGCAAGCACAAAGCCAATGTCGTAATATCCGAAGCCGACGGCAGCGCCCACTACACCTGTGTTGAGAATACTGGCTGCGGTGGCTGTACCGTGCGTGGTTGTGCCGGCCTTGAGAATGGCACCACCACCGATAAAACCTATACCCGTGATGACGCCCTCCAGAATCCGGGCTTGCCCGACCGAGCGCTCGCCGAGCACCTCAATTGCGAGTAGCACGAAGCCGCAGCTGGCCATGGCAACGATAGGGAAAGTTCGGAGGCCCGCGCTTCTCGAGCCATTTTCCCGGTTCCACGCAATCGGCATGGTGAATAGGAAAGCCAGGGACATCCGGAAAAGATGGTTAGTCACGTCTCCCCATATACCCCACAAAGAACTGGTCATACCGGTGGCCTGAAGTGATTGATTGATTCTTATACCCGAGCTGGCTTTAAGTTCATGCAGGACAGACGCCCTTATTTGCCGTTTTTGCAACGCAGCATGCTCATCAGGAGAATTTCAGACTGAAATGTGACCACGCTGTTCGGTCCGTGCCCATAGGGCTGAAGAGCGGCGTGTTGCTGGATCAAACTGCTCAACCGCCGTTCCGCCTGAGTCTGTGCCCCCCGAAAAAGCTGCTGGCGGCTGAAGTACTCTGCCGTCAGCCGTAGCCCCTGGCGATCACCCTCCTGTACAGCTGCCGCTCGCCGGCAGCTATTCCTACGCTTGAAGTAAGGAGACAAACGGCGCGGGCGACCTACCTGTCAGGATTTGAACCATTCCACGAGTTCGGGCCCGAGCAGCGCCGCATTCAGCTCCTCGTCGGACTGCGCGACAAAGGCCTCCAGGTCGCGGATGACCACCAGGCCGGTATTCTTAAAGCGGCTGGCGATTCGTTGGACAAACTCGAACTTCACGTTCCTGTCCTCGCATGCTCCGATGAAGAGAAAGTAGACCTGGTCCCCACGTCGCTGCGATTCCTCCAGGACGCGCATGGTTCGCGTCTCATCGCCGGCGGTGTTTTCACCGTCGGTGATGAAGAGTACGAGTGAGCGTCTCTTTTCGTGTGTATGTGGAGCGCCGTGATCGTGCGCCTGCCCAGTCGACGACCACCCGAACAATCGGCTGAGGAAGCCGGCACCCTGCGTAGACCGGTGCACCTCGTCGCAAGTCTTCCAGCCGAAGTGCTCAAGCGCGCGTTCGAGCACAAAGCTGTAGGTTGTTCCACCATTCCAGCCCGGAACTCGATCGATGATGTTGCGAGTAACGTAACCATGAGCGTCGTTCGGCTCCACCGCTCCTACATAGTAGGCGTTGCGCTCGCCTGCGCTAAATGTGAAGACGTCCATTTTGTGGTCAGGGTCGAGCACCATGCAGTAAGGTACGAGTCGCTCAATCAGGATGCTGGTTGTTCCCTCTTCGTGCTCGTGCTCGAAGGACCCAGAGACGTCGATGATCGCGGCAGTTTCCGCCCTCACGTTCGCCACCACGCCAGCTTTGTCGAGCGCGAGTCGCAGCGCGGTGGCTGCCTTGTCCAGATTCAATGTGAGTTTGCTGTTCATGTGTGCTCCTGATTCAGGTTTTCAACTGGCTGATAATGTCCCGCAGCCGATAGGCCAGCTCACCAGCTTCGGTCGGCGAGATCGTGGTCTTCCTGGCGCCTAGGGTGGCGATGGACGCAATACTGCCGATGAACGCCGGCATAACGACCAGCGCCACGTTCTGGATAGCGCCGATGATACGCATCGGCTGCTCAATCTGTAATTCCTGTGTAGAGCCGGTTTGCCGCATCTGCGCCAGGGTTTGGGTGAGACTCATGCTGCGCTCGGCAAATCGCTGCGCCAGTGCTGTATCGTTCTGACGAAGGCGCTCCGACAGAAACAGGGCGCCGATGGCCGAGGCCTCGACTTGTTCGGCAGTCCCCTGCATCGAGTTGGAAAGACGCAGCAGCCGGTCCTTGAGGTCCAGCAGTGGGTCCAGCGCCGCAGCCACGAGCGTAAGCAACTGCTCCAGCTCGGCTTGGGCCCTGGCAAGTTCACTCGGTGTGTCGATCCGGCTGTTGATGCCCTGAAACAGGCGGCCCATTACGCTATCGCCACCATGTCCGCACACGGCCATCAGGTCAATCGATCCCAGGATGTCCATCATTCGCGCGAGGTAACCGTCCACCTGGCGCAGCACAGGGCTGCGCGCAAGGTCCAGCATCTCGGTGACGAGGCCGCCGTGGGTCTGCTGCAAGTCATGACCCCACAGGATCGCCTTGCGCTGCGCGGCCCGGTCGAGGACGAATGCGCCGACCAGCGCTCGCGCCCGTTCATACAACATGGTCTTAGCGCCCGGCGACAACGCTTGCAGATCCCGCACTGACACTTCAATCCGCCTCCGTTCAGTGCCAGGCATGGCCGTTGGCTGCCGAATCACCGGCTTGACCGCCGGTGCACGACGAGCAGGCCCATCCTTTGGTGGCTGGACGGAACCGCCAGGGCCGCGCGGGGAGGCGCCCTCGGAGCCAATGACCGTCGGGCGCAACTTGTCCTTCGCGGGCGGCATGGCTGGTCTCAGGAGAAGTGGCCCAGAACGTCGTTGAACGTACCCGTGAAGCCGCGGCCGACAGGAGCGTACTCCCAGCCATTGTCGCCATGCATGATGCTGCCGAGCTGCACCACGTTGAATTCGCCAAACTCCTTGGACAACTGGTAAGCGCCGAGCTCGCGCCCGCCTTCGTCGGCGATGGTGACGGTGCAGACCTCAATGTCGGCAAATGCAGCTTCGTCTTCTGATTCGGCGCCTTCAACGTGTCCCTGTCCGTGCTCGGCCTTGTGGACGGTGGCAAACAGGGGGATCTCGTTCACGCCCGCTGGGAGTTTCGAGCCATCAATGACGATGGTTTCGGTGTTGCCCTGCACCCGGACGTCGCCGGAATGCTGCAGTCCACCCGAGGGCGTGGCGAAGGAGCCGTCCGCCGCCGTCGGAAGCACGCCCGTTTTCGGGCTCATCTTCGTTGTGTTGTAGGTGGACAGGATCTCTTCCAGTGCCGAAACCTTCGCGCCGTTGCCGCCGTTGCGTGCCTCGAGTGCGTGGATGTCGATGTCGTCCTGGTGGCTGGCGTCGCACTGCCATGCGACGGTTACCTTGAACGCAGCGCCCTTGTTGAGTGAGAGCTGCAGTTTGCGGGCCGGTGCGGCGCCGGGCTTGTCAAGGGTCAATGTGAGCATGGCTTCTCCGGGGTCCTTGTTATGCCTGGCGCAGCGCAGCGAGTTCGGCGCGCGACTTCTCGAACATCTGCCGCGCCGTCTCAAACTTCGCTTCAGTTTCCTGCTTGGCGGCTTCCACCAGCTCGTGGATCTCGCGGGTCTGGGTGATGATGGCTGCGATTTGCTGCGCCTGCGCGACCCGGTTGTCGCCGGGAGCTTTTGCTGCGGCGACAGCCACGTCCCTGGTGGCCTGACCGCGAAGTTGCGTCAATTGCTGGTCAAGGCGTGCCTGGCGCTCGGCGATCTGTTGCACCGACTTGACGGCAAACGCGCCGTGGATGGAGAGCAAGGTCATCTTGATCGACGCGAACCGCGAGGAGACCGTGGTGACCGTCTCCTGCAGTGTGGCGATGCCGGCAGCCTCGATCTGCTGGATCACCATTTGGTCGGCCGGAAGGCGCGTATAGGTGCCTTCAAGCGCGAGGGCACGGCTTTCCAGCAACCGGAGTTTGTCCTGCAACTCACGCAGCCGCGCCTGGGCGGACACGTCGGCGGGGTCGGCTGCCGCCGTCTGCTGCGCCACGTAATGCCGGGCCTTGCCGAGAAACGCCCGGGCCACGGCCGCATCGACGGTGAAGTTGGCAAAGTGCGTTCCGTACGATAGTTTGAGCGTCTCCAGCACCTGCAATTCGCCAAACAGCGTCGTCATTTCCTTGGACAGTTCGCCCTCCAGCCGGCCCATCTCGTCAGCCAGCGTTTGCGTCCGGCTGGCAATCAAGTCGCCAACTTCCTGCATGAACTCGCGAAAGGCTTCTTCGGGTTTGCGGCCGGTGAGCTTGGCGAACAGGCGGGCGAAGAACCCCGGATCCTCGCCGGTCTGTATCTTCTCCAGGATTTCAGGCAGTTTGGCGTCATCAACACCCTTTTCCAGGCGTCCGAAGAGGGCGAACACCTTGGACGCCGTTTTCTTGTCTAGCCGCGCGAGAAAGCCGTCAAGCGTCTTTTGCAGCGCCTGTTCCGCACCGAGTCCGATCTTGATGATCTCGCCGGATGGAACGGCCGCAAAGTCCAACGCGGCTAATGCCTGTTCGGCTTGCGGCACCTGCTCAGGCCTAAGCACGATGGCTCCGGTTTCTAGGGAGTCTTGTACCGGCGAAGTCTGGACGACCGAGGGCGCGGATACTTCTACAGTCGGGATGTTGCGTTCCATGAATTTCTCCTCTGCAGTCGGATCGGCATATCGTCGTGGCCCAGACTCCTGGCCCTCAATATGCGGTGAATTCTAGCAGCGCCCGCACGGTGAGGACACCACCAATGCGCTGCCCACCTGCAGGCGAGCTATAGCGGAAGGCCGTGATTTTGTGAAGCTCTGGAAACAGACGCACGCCATTCAACTCGTATGGGTCACCCCGCAGGCGAATATTCTCAGCAGGCAGAGGTTGCACTGAGGGTCTGGGTCATGCGAGCAAGCAAGCGCACGCTGTTTTGAATGACACGCTTTGGGGCGCGAGCCGATAGATAGTGGATGATAGAGACAGTTAACCAACCTACGCAAAAAATCGGTACCTTCCGCCCTTCCTATGTGGACGCGCCAACGCCACTACAAAACTGGTTTCGGGTGCTTCAGCAGCGGCCCAAGAGTGTATTGAATGACTCCCGCAATGATGTGATGCTGCCGCCCCTCTGTTCTCCTGGACATGAAAAGGGCTGGTAATGCCAGCCCCTTTACGAAATGTCCAGCTGCAAGGTTGTTGTCTTGCAGCTTGGCGGCATGGACTATTTTTTGCCGCCAGTATCGCGATGGCCGTGCGGGTCAAGATCTCCCGGCTTATGACCATCATGCGGATGATGCACTCCTGGCTGCTCAACCAATGGAGGCGCACCCTTGTCCCGGTGACCGTGCTGATCGAGGTCGCCGGGCACATGGCCCTCGTGAGGGTGATGGGAGCCGGGTTGGGCGGTGGGTTGGGTGGGCATACTGATCTCCATTTGGTTGAAAACCTCAGGTTACTTCGAACAGTGAGCCATGCTGTAGGCGCGACAGCAAATACTTGGTAGCTCAAAAGTGTGTCTTCGTAGGCTACGGACTACAAAACGTCGCGGGGCCAAGATGCAATTGATCAATAGCCATTAAGCTACATTCAATCTGGTACGCAATCGCGCGATGACGGGCCTGGGAACGGGACATAGTGTTCATCTAAAAACCTCTGGAGAAAGAAATGGAAGACATCGCAAACACAAGTGCCAAGGGCCAGGGGCATGGGCTTCTTTGTCCAACATGCAAAGTTGATTTGATAATGAGCGAACGCCAGGGCATTGAGATTGACTACTGTCCTAAATGTCGGGGCGTGTGGCTTGATCGGGGCGAACTCGATAAAATCATCGAGCGCAACGCGAGCGAAGAGGTTCGCGGGGCGCAGACGCCGCAATCCGCGCCCCAGCCTTATCCGCCTCGAGGCTATTACGATGGAGGCCATCGTTCGGGGCATGACGGGGGACACGGTCGAGGCCGCGGGCACGGCTCCTTCCTCGGACGGCTTTTCGACTAAGCAAGGCTACGCTTGTCCCCCTGGGGGCTTTCGCAGCGCCGGCATTCATTACAAAATGGGGAGTTGACCTTGGGCTCAGGACATTCACGCGCTGCAAGTGCTGCGTCGGGGACCGCTGCAGGGCGACATAAGAGCAAGCTTGTAGTAGCTCTTGCGCTTACGACTACTTTCATGGCGGTCGAGATAGTCGGTGGCCTTTGGACGGGTAGCCTCGCGCTTCTAGCCGACGCTGCGCATATGCTGACCGACGCGGGCGGTCTTGCACTGGCGCTAATCGCTATCCGTTTTGCGGAGCGCCCCGCAACGCCACAGAAGACATATGGCTACGTTCGCATGGAGGTTCTTTCGGCGCTGACGAACGCGGTAGTTCTCCTGCTGTTGACGATCTATATCTTCTATGAGGCGTACAAGCGCTTTCAAAACCCCCCGGAAATTCTGGGTGGCCCTATGCTGGCGGTGGCGCTGGTCGGCCTCACGGTGAATCTGATCAGCATGAAACTCCTGTCCGCCGGATCTTCAGAGAGCCTGAATGTCAAGGGTGCTTACTTCGAGGTGCTCAGCGACATGTTGGGCTCGCTGGGCGTCATCGTAGCCGCAGGCGTCGTCATGGTCACCGGCTGGACGTTGGCCGATCCGATCATCGGCGCCGCCATCGGCCTTTTTATTATTCCGCGCACGTGGATATTGTTGAAGCAGGCAATCCACATCCTCATGGAAGGCACACCGCCCGAAGTCGATATCTCACTACTAGAGAGAAAGTTGCTGGACATTCCCGGCGTAACGGCTGTCCACGATCTTCATGTTTGGACGATAACGTCCGGTATTGACGCCATGAGTTGCCACCTCGTCTTGGCTGACATAAGCCAGGCGCGGGCCACGCTACTGAGTGCAAATGACGCAATGAAGGTCGGCTTCGGTCTGACGCATGCGACGATCCAGATCGAGGATCAGAGCCTGCGTGAGGCTGAGGGCGAATTGAGGCTGTAGCGGAGCGGCCATGATTTCTGATATCTCGCGGAGAGCGAATTCCAGAGGTGGACCCTTTTAGGAGAGCGCGTCGCGGAGTTTGATCGGCCGCCCGGATACCTTACAAATTCTTAGGCGGAAAACTCCATAGCCAAATCAACAAGGCTAAGATAAAGGGCGAAATAAGCCGTGGAGCTTGCGGTTAGATTTGTCTGCGCGGCGCCGTACGGGGCCGGTCGCGATCTTCACATCGTGCCAGTTTTTCTGGCCGTCAACTTGAGCAGCTTGGCTCCGTAATGCAAAGGGACTGTCCGCCCGTGCTGCGCGAGCGTCGAATGATTAATACGCAGCCGGGTCGCCGCAGCCTCTGCATGAATTTTCGAACTGGACCTATGCCCAATATCAACCCGCCTTTCCCGGTCGACCCGCTCCAAAATTCGATCAGTCCGCGCTTGGCGGGCTACTGGATCGCTCTATTACTGCTTTTGACGGATCAAGCCTCCAAGTACTGGGTCCATGAACACACTCCTTACGGGTGGAGTCAATTCGTTACGGGCAACTTTAATCTGGTGCATGTCTGGAACTACGGCGCCGCTTTCAGCTTCCTGGCGGACGCGGGCGGTTGGCAGCGCTTCTTCTTTGGCGGTATCGCACTGGTCGTGTCTGTCTGGCTGGTCGTTATGTTGCGAAAGCCGCTCCCCAAGCTTGAGCTTGTGGGGTACGCGATGGTTCTCGGTGGCGCGCTGAGCAACGGTCTGGACCGCGCCTTGCGTGGCTATGTTGTGGACTTTCTCGATTTCCATGCATGGGGTTGGCACTGGCCGGCCTTTAACTTCGCGGACATGGGTATCGTCTGCGGCGCAGCGTTCGTGGTCTTCGCATCATGGAGTCACAAGCCGGCGGAGAAACCTGCATGACGGCTTCATCCCTTACCTCAGAGCGGCAATGGACATTGCTGACAGTGAGCTGGCTGGTGGCCCTCGTCTCCACGTTAGGTGCACTGTTTTTCAGCGAAGTCATGGACTTGGAGCCCTGCGTGCTCTGTTGGTACCAGCGCATCGCCATGTTTCCGCTGGTTCTGATACTTGGTGCAGGCGCCTACACGCAGGATGCCAGCAGCGTGAAGTACGCCTTTCCGCTGGCAATCGCCGGCTGGCTTGTCGCCTTCTACCACTGCCTACTCTACGGCGGGTTCATCCCGGCGACCCTGCAGCCCTGCGGCAAAGGTGTATCTTGCTCGGCACAAAAGCTGGAATTGGTCGGCTTCATCACCATCCCGCTTTTGTCGCTTATCGCCTTTTCCATCATCGTGCTGCTCCTGCTGGCAGCGAAGAAAGACACTAAACAATGACCAACAAACAGCTCACCATCATTCTTTGCGGGATCGTCGTCCTGCTCGGATTTGCGTTTGGCATATACGGGCACTTCAACAAAAAATCCGAGACGGCGGCCCGCCTTGCGCAAGAGAATAGTTCCGTTTTCAATCGCTCGCACGCGCCTACCTACGGCCCCCCAGAGGCCAAGGTCCGCATCGTCGAGTTTTTTGATCCAGCCTGCGAAACCTGCAGAGCCTTCTATCCCCTCGTCAAGCGCATCGTCGACAGCCACCAAGGAAAAGTGCAGCTCGTGGTACGCCTCGTTCCTTTCCACAAAGGCTCTGATGTCGCCGCAAAAATCCTCATCGCCGCGCATAAGCAGAAGCTGTTTTTTCCGGTGACGGAAGTGGTACTGAATTCCCAGGACGCCTGGGCCGCGCATGACAATCCGAATCCGGAGCGGATATGGACCTTTTTGAAGGGAACCAGCCTGGATGCCGCGAAGGCTAAGCAAGACGCCGGTTCACCGGAAGCCGAAGCTGTGCTTGACCAGGATATGGCGGACGCCAGCACTCTGCAAGTCACAAAGACGCCTGGGTTCTTTGTCAATGGGCGACCGTTGAAGGACTTCGGCCATGAGCAACTCAAGGCCCTCGTGGAGGAAGAAGTCAAACGGGTGTATGCCGAATGAAGCTGCTACTTACACATCTCCTGCTGGCCCCTATGTTAGTTGTCATAAGCGGTTGTGAGACCATTTATGAAGGCAAGTATGACTGGGATGCTGGTTGGCGCCCAGGCACGGTATTAGAAATTGGTTCAGCCGATAGCTTGATAAAGGAGCCTTTTCGCGATTGCCGTAAAGACCCACGCGTTGCGGAACTTAAGGCATCTACGTTTGCAGTTGTCTCCTACCCCTTTCTCAATCGTCCGAGGAAAGCCGTTGTACCTGTTCCCTCTGCAACGAGGTGGACCACCGGGAGCCCTGTGTATATCAACGTCACTGATTGCAAAAGACCAATGGAGCCGCGAGTAATGCCCGCAGACCGTAGCCGCTAGGGAACGTCCGGGCCGTCAGCTTTGCATCAAATGAACGCGGATTGAGCAACTTTTTTGCTGTAAGGCCTAGAAATGTTTAGTAGATTCCACGATTTATCTGGTGTACCTCAGGGGGAGCTGACCACATACTTTTTGTTGGGAGGCGCAACTGTTTTATCGCTTTACGCATTTCTTGGCTATTTGCGCTGGCGTGACAGAAAAAAACATAAACAGAAGAAAGAAAGTGCGACGCGCAAACGAGGTCCATCCAAGCGCTCGCGGTAACATTTTTTGGCCTAACACTTGTACGATACGGCACTTAGGCGGGTGTTATTGGCGAAGCGCCGCAATCCTTTCGATCATAGGGCATTGACGCAGCGCGTGTCCTCGTGGGCAAGCAGCTAATGAGCGCCCCCATGCACGCCATACCGCGCCACTTGAGCTACTTTCCGGCATGACTGTCATCCGGTGACCTCCTGAACTCAGGCTTACTGGAGATCTACTTTTTGGCGCCTTCGTGCGGATGCTTTGCCAAATATTTGTCGAATTGGGCGATTTCTTTTTTCTGGTCGGCAATGATTTTTTTGGCCATTTTGAGCATCTCAGGATCCTTGCCGCTGCGCAGTTGAGCCTCAGCCATGTCGATGGCGCCCTGGTGGTGAATTCGCATCATCATGGCGAAGTCCGAGTCGACATTGCCCGTCATTTTCATCGCGGCCATCTTGTCGTTGTTGGCCAACATCATCGGCTTCATGTCCATGCCGCTCTGCATAGGGGCGGAGGCCGAAAGTTTGCACGGGGGTCCCCGCCGGTGGTACGGCCCCGGCCCCACGATCGCATAAGTGACTTTAAGGTTTTTTGTGGTTCCCTTACACCCGACCGTACAGACTCAAAGTCTGTCCCCTCGCAGTCCCGAGCTCATCCTTGCACTACGCGGGGGCTTTCGCGGCTGTTAGCATACGGTCCGTGAAACGCTTTGTCTGTCACTTCCTGATTGTCTGGTTGGCGCTACTGTCAGGTGGCGCCTATGCACACTCGGCAGCCGATGCTGCGCAGGACCGGGGTCATATCCGGGGTCATATAGCGGCCCAACTTGTTGTTGCGGATGACACCGGGGCAAGCTTCGACACGGAACGTGACCGCAGTCACTCGGAAACCTCTAGCTACTGCGGCCATGCCACTGACACGCTGGCTACGCTTGGCCTGCGTTTCAATGACGCAGTCGTTGGCGCCGCGCTGCCAGTGCCGACCTTCTGGGTCAGCCACGAACATCCCAACAGCATCGAACGCCCCAAATGGAGCACCACCACCTCATCGGTGGTGAACCTTTGACCTGACGGGCGCTTCAAAAGTCTTTCTTTTTCCAATCGCCTGAGTGCAAAGGTTCGCCGAAGTCTTGGTTTGCTTCGGAGAACGCTCTTGCTTGATTTTTCCTCTTTCCGGTTGTCGCGACTCGTCTGCGCATCGCTGTTGGTGCCGGCCGCGATTACGCTGGCCAGTGCCCAGATAGCGCTGCCGCGACCCGTACCATCCTTAGCCGGAGCCACAGCGCCCACCGGCGGCACCAGCCTGCGCGAGGCGCTGGACGCGGCTTGGGCCCTGAGCCCGGCGGCTCGCAGCGCCGACAATCGCCGCGCAGAAATTGCGGCCCGTGAACGGGCCGCTTCGTCCTGGATCAATGGCTCACCCAGCGCCTTGCTGGCCCAGCGCAGCGACCGTGTCAACAACAACGGTGGTTTTCGTGAGTACCAAGCCGAACTGGAGCTGCCGATCTGGAGCCCCGGCGTGCGCGGCGCTACCCAGCGCGATCTGGCGGCGCAGCGCCTGGGTTTCGAGCCGCAGCAATTCGCAGCGCGGCTGAGGCTGGCCGCCGAGGTACGCGAGGTGGCCGCCAGCCTCGCGTTGGCGCGTACCGAGCGCGACCTGGCGACACGCAAACAGAGCGAAGCGCTGACGCTGGCACAGGATGTGGAACGCCGCGTCAAAGCTGGCGACAGCGCGCGGGTAGACGGCTTGCAGGCGCAGTCGCTGGTTCAGCAGGCCGCCAGTACACGGGAGCAGGCGGAAGTCGCCCTGGCTCGGCTGCAGAACCAGTGGCTGGCGCTGACCAGGTTGGCTGCGTCGCCTTCGCTGGAAGAAACACCGCCCCCACTGCCACCAGCCAACGTGACCGTCACCCCCGACCACCCGGCAATCCAGGCAGCGCAAGCGCGGGTCCAAGTCGCGCAAACGAAACTTGAACTCAGCGAAACCGACCGGCGCGACCCCATGGCCATTGGCGTCGGTGTCGCCCGTGAACGCGCGACCTTTGGCGCGGCCAGTGAAAACAGCCTGCGCCTGGCGCTGAGGATTCCCTTCGGTACGGACAACCGCAATGCCCCGCGTATCGCGGCAGCTCGCGCCGAGCTCGATGCCGCGCAGGCCGAGCTGGATTCCGCCCAGCGACTGATACAAGGCGAACTGGCGTCGGCCCTGGCCCAACTTGATGCAGCACGCCGCACGCAGGTCAGCATGGCCGAGCGTGCGCGCCTTGGGCAAGAGGTGCAAGAGCTGGTCGCCAAGTCCTACCGCCTGGGCGAGTCCGACCTCCTGACCCGCCTGCGCGCCGAAAGCGAAAAGTTTGAAGCCGACCTGTCCCTGGCGCGCGCCCGTGTGGGCCTGCAGCGCGCCATCTCCCAATTGAACCAAGCCCTTGGATTGCTCCCATGAACCTCATTTATAAATCAAATAAGCCTCTAGCCCATATCCAGAAAGCGCTAGCAGCTATGACTTTCATAGCATTTAATTTCTTCGCACCAGTTTGGGCCGGAGGAGACCATGGCGCAGAGGCGCCGACGGCCAGCGCGGTCACCTCACCGCGCATCAGCAGCCACTCCGACTTGTTCGAGCTGGTCGGTGTGGTCGAGAACAGCGAGATGAAAATTTACCTGGACCGCTACGCCAGTAACGAACCCGTCACCGACGCGAAGATCGAGGTCGAAGCCGGTGCAGCCAAGGGCGCGGCGATACCCCAGGCCGACGGCAGCTACAGCTTCAAGCATGAGGTGCTGGGCCAGCCGGGCACGCTGGCGATGAGTTTTGTCGTCGCCGCCGGCAAAGACACCGACCTGCTGGCCGGCGACCTGGTCATCGCCGACCCGCACGCTGAAGACGATCATGCAGGCGCGAACCGGCCCTGGCTGCGTTGGGCCGCCTACGCAGGCGCTGCGCTGCTTCTTGTGGCGACGGCTATCGCCGCGCTCAGGCGCCGGCGTGGTAAAACCATTGCTAGCATTTTTATAGCTGCTGGCGCCTTACTGTTGGGCGTCACAGCCACTTTTGATGCACAAGCCGGGCCCGGTCACGACCACGGGGGAGAAGCCGCGCCCGCTGCCAGCGGCAACGCACCCAAACGGCTGCCCGACGGCGGTGTGTTTCTGCCAAAGGCCAGCCAGCGCCAACTCGGCGTGCGAACCGTCAGCGTACTGGAAGCGTCCTTGCCGACCACGGTTGAGCTGACCGGCCGGGTGGTGCTGGACAGCAACGCCGGCGGAAAAGTGCAGCCGACGCAGGCCGGGCGCATTGAAGCCGGGCCGCGAGGCCTGCCGCAACTGGGCCAGGCCGTTCGCAAAGGTGAAGTGCTCGCCGTGGTACGCGCCTCCAGCAGCGCGATTGACCGCGCCAACCAGCAGGCGCAAAGTGCCGAACTCAACGCCAGCCTGAACCTCGCCCGCCGGCGCGTAGAGCGTTTGCAGCAACTCGAAGGCACGGTACCGAAAAAGGATATTGAAGCCGCACAGTCCGACGTGATCAGCCTGCAGCAACGCGCGGCAGCGGTCGCGGGCAGCGTGTCGGCCATTGAAGCCCTGGTGGCGCCAGTGTCAGGGGTGATTGCCGCTGCCAGCGTGGTGGCCGGTCAGGTGGTCGAAGGGCGAGAAGTGCTGTTTGAAATTGTCGATCCGTCCCGCATGAGTGTGGAGGCCAGTGCCTTTGACGCCGCGCTGTCGGCCAACATCGCCTCGGCCAGCGCTAGCGCGGCGCCTGGCACCAGCGTGCCCTTGCAGTTTGTCGGTGCCGGCAGCAGCCTGCGCGAAGGTGCGATTCCCCTGGTGTTCCGCACCGTGCCGGGAAAAAATGCTCCTCCGCTGTCCATCAACCAGCCGGTCAAAGTGACGGTGCAGACTAAAAGCCAGGTCAAGGGCTTTGCAGTGCCCATCGGTGCCGTGGTCAAGAACACCAGCAACCAGGACATGGTTTGGCTGCATACCGGCGCCGAGGTGTTCCAGCCGCGGACCGTGCGACAGGTGCCGCTTGACGGCAGCACCGCCGCGATTGTGGATGGCCTGAAAACCGGTGACCGGGTGGTGACGCAAGGCGCACCGCTGGTCAACCAGGTTCGCTGAAGGCAGGACCGTACAACATGTTTGAAAAACTCATACACGCCTCGCTTGCCAACCGCCTGATGGTGGTGGTGTTGTCGGTGGTGCTGCTGCTGGTTGGTGCGCTCACGCTGGTGAAAATGCCGGTGGACGTGTTCCCCGACCTGAACAAACCCACGGTCACGCTGCAGGCCGAAGCCGGCGGCATGGCGCCCGAGGAAGTCGAACAACTGATCACGGGGCCGCTGGAAATTTCCATGGGTGGCATACCGGGGGTCGAGAGCATCCGTTCGATTTCCAGTGTCGGCCTGTCTTTCGTTTATGTCACCTTTGACTGGAAAACCGACATTTACCGCGCCCGCCAGATGGTGGGCGAGCGCCTGCAGCTTGTGCGCGAGCAATTGCCGCAGGGCGTGACGCACGTTGGCATGGGGCCGATCAGCTCCATCATGGGCGAGATCATGCTGGTGGCGCTGCCGATAGACACCAGCAAAATCAGCCCGATGGCGGTGCGCGAATACGCCGACTTCGTGATGCGCCTACGCCTGCTCACCCTGCCTGGCGTGGCTCAGGTGGTGCCAATTGGTGGCGAGGTGCGCCAATACCAGGTGCAACCCGACACCGCGCTGATGGCGGCACTCAAGATCGATCTTGAAAGCATTGAGACGGCGTTGAAGGGCTTCTCGGGCAACTCCAGCGGCGGTTTTCTTGAGCTCAATTCGCGCGAATACCTGATTCGAAATATAGGCCGCACCACGCGGCTACAGGATCTGGAGCGCCTGCCCGTGGCCTTTCAAAATGGCAAACCCATTCAGCTCAATCAGGTCGCCAAGGTCACTTTCGCGCCGGCCATCAAGCGCGGCGATGCGGGGCTGAATGGCCAGCCCGCCGTGATTCTGGGTATCCAGAAGCAGCCGGACGCCGACACCGTCGCCCTGACGGAAGAAATCGAGGCCGCCATAGCGGAGCTCAAAAAAGGCATGCCGCCCGGCATGGGCGAACCCAAGGTCACCATGCGCCAGGCAAACTTCATCGAAACCTCGGTGGACACCTTGCGCGGCAAGCTGCTTGCCGCGTCCGCCGTGGTGGCGGTGGTGCTGTATTTCTTCTTGCTCAATATCCGCACCACGCTGATTTCGCTAACGGCGATTCCGGTGTCGGTGATGATCACGGTGCTGGTGTTTCGTTACTTTGATCTGTCGATCAACACCATGACTCTGGGTGGCCTCACGATTGCCATCGGCGGGCTGGTGGACGACGCGGTGGTCGGCGTGGAGAACGTGTTGCGCCGCCTGAAGATGGACCGCGCGGCCCACCCCACGCAGCGGCTGGGCCCGCTGGAGCTGATCGCCAAGGCGACGCTGGAAGTGCGGTCCGGCATTCTGATCGCGACCATCATCATCGTGCTGGTGCTGATGCCGCTGTTTTTTCTGCCAGGCATCGAAGGTCGGCTGATGCAGCCGCTGGCGATTGCCTACATCGTGTCGCTGCTGGCGTCTATGGTGGTCTCGGTCACGCTGACGCCGGTGATGTCTTATTACCTGCTGCCAAAAATCAAAGGCCTGGAGCACGGCGACACCAAGGTGCAAACCTGGGTCAAGACGCGTTATGCCAATGCGCTGAGCCGCGTGCTACAGGCGCCGCGTGCCTGGGTGCTGGCCGGCGCGGCGGCGGCGGTGCTGGCGATGGCAGCCGTACCCTTCTTCCCCACGACCTTTCTGCCGCCCTTCAACGAAGGCGTGGCCCTGGTTGGCCTTCGGCTGAACCCCGGCACCACACTCACCGAGTCCGTCCGCATCGGCACGATAGCCGAAAAAGCCCTGGCTGGCGTTCCCGAGGTGGAGCATGTGGGTCGACGCTCAGGCCGGGCCGAGCTTGATGAACATGCCGAGGGTGTGCATGTGTCAGAGTTGGACCTGAAGCTCACGCGCAGTGAGCGCAGCATGGAAGAGATTTACGCCGACATCCGCCGTCGCATCGCCACCCTGCCGGCGGCGATTGGCATCGGCCAGCCGATCAGCCATCGCATCGACCACATGCTCTCGGGCGTGCGCTCGCAGATCGCGATCAAGATTTTTGGCGATGACCTGGACACCCTGCGCACGCAGGCCGAAGCGCTGCGGCAAAAACTCGCAGGCATCCAGGGCGTGGTGGACCTCGAGGTCGAAAAACAGGTGCTGACGCCGCAGATCAAAATCCAAGTGGACTATGACCGCGCGCTGGGCCTGGGCTTGCCCCCGGCCAAGCTGCTGCAGGAGCTGCAGGTGCTGATTGACGGCGAGAAAGTCACGCAGATCGTCGAGGGCAGCCGCCGCTTCAACCTGGTGCTGCGCCTGCCCGAGGCCTCGCGCGGCATCGAGGGCCTGCGCAACCTGATGATTGACACACCCGGTGGCCGCGTGCCGCTGAGCCAGCTCGCCAGCGTGGAAGAAGGCGACGGCCCGAACCAGGTCAGCCGCGACGGCGGGCGCAGGCGCATCGTGCTTTCGGCCAACGTGCAGGGTCGGGCGCTCAGCGAGGTGGTAACCGACATGCGGGCGACGATTGCCGCCACCGCCCTGCCCGAGGGTTACTTCATCACCATGGGCGGGCAGTTCCAGGCGCAGGAAGAAGCGTCGCGGCTGATCGGCCTGCTGTCGCTGGCCTCGGTGGCCATGATTTTCCTGATCCTTTACTCACGCTACCGCTCCGGCGTGCTGGCGGCCATCATCATGGCCAACATACCGCTGGCACTGGTCGGCGCGGTGGTCGGGTTGTGGATATCGGGGCAGCCGCTGTCGGTGGCGGCGCTGGTGGGCTTCATTACGCTGGCCGGCATCGCCATCCGCAATGGCATTTTGAAAGTGTCTCATTACATCAACCTGTGCGCCTTTGAAGGGGAGAACTTCGGCAATGCCATGCTGCTTCGCGGCTCGCAAGAGAGGCTCACGCCTGTGTTGATGACTGCGCTGGTAGCGGCGCTGGCGCTGGCGCCGCTGCTGTTCGAGGCGGACATGCCAGGCACTGAAATCCTGCACCCGGTAGCGGTGGTGATTTTTTCGGGCCTGATTACCTCGACGCTGCTGGACTCGTTTTTGACACCGGCGATGGTCGCGTTGTTTGGCCGCAAGCCGATTGAAGCGCTGGTCGCCGACTCCGGAACCGAATCGTTTTGATTTTCCTTCGCTCTTTAACTTTACTGAAAGGTTTTCCATGAAACTCAACCAACTCTTTCTTGCCGCCTCTCTCGCCCTCTCCGCTTCAGCCACCCTGGCCGCTGGTGCTCACGGCCACGATCCGAAATTCGGCGGTGTGGTTGTAGAGACCAAAGCTGGTGACTTCGAGATCGTCGCAAAGTCCGACACATTGCAGATCCATATCAGTGACCACGGCAAAGCGGTGAAGCTGGACGGCGCCAAGGCCAAGGTGACTTTGCTAAATGGCTCGGAAAAATCAGAAGTGGAACTGACCCCCGCCGGCGACAAGCTTGAAGCCAAAGGCGCGTTTAAGGTCGCCAAAGGCACCAAAGGCATTGCAGTAGTGACACTAGCCGGCAAACCGCCGGCGACAGCACGGTTTGAAGTGAAATAACTGTCAATCTACGCAGGGTGCCGCCAGCTGGCGGCACCCTGCCGTTCAGACGGTTTTTCGTCCAAGCGGGACCGGTCGTACCAGGGCTCACTCGAATAAGCAGTCCAAAAAATGAGTGCTGGACATTCACACGCTATTCCCGAGAACAAAAAGGAAGCCACTCTTTGGGTAGCGCTGATTCTGACTTCTACCTTCCTTGTGGCAGAGGCGGCAGCAGGCTTCTTACTCAATAGTCTGGCTCTTCTAGCTGACGCGGCGCACATGTTTACCGATGCCGCAGCGTTGGCCATTGCACTGGCCGCCGTGCGCATTGCAAGACGGCCCGCTGATGCCCGACGCACTTACGGCTATCACCGTTTCGAAATCCTGGCTGCGGCATTCAACGCGCTGCTGCTGTTTGGCGTGGCGGCCTACATTCTGTTTGAGGCCTACCAACGCTTTCGCAGTCCGGGTGATGTACAAACCACCGGCATGTTGGTGGTAGCCACCATAGGCCTCGTTATCAATCTGATCAGCATGCGCCTGCTCAGCGCCGGCAAAGACAGCAGTCTAAATATCAAAGGCGCCTACCTGGAGGTATGGAGCGACATGCTTGGCTCATTGGGCGTGATTGTTGCTGCGATTTTGATTCGATTCACCGGCTGGAGCTGGATTGACACCTTGGTGGCGGCAGGCATTGGGTTGTGGGTCCTCCCTCGGACATGGATTTTGTTGAAAGAAAGCCTGAATATTCTTCTGGAAGGAACGCCCGAAGGGCTCTCGCTGGATGATGTGACGACCGCCATGCTGGGGGTAGCAGGCGCCACTGAAGTTCACGACCTGCACGTATGGGTGCTGACCAGCGGCAAGAACAGCCTGACCGCCCACGTTGTACACAGATCGGATGTTGCTCCCGCGCAGATCATTGAAAACATCCAGACTCTTGTGGCCAAACGCTTTGAGGTTTTTCACACCACGATTCAGTGTGAATTGGTGGCGTGCGAACACAGCGCTGATGGCTGCAACTTCGTTGAGCGACCTGCGGGCATCATCGAAACGCAATAGGCTCCTTCCGCTCATGCTCACTAGGAGCGGACTCATCGGCCATTGCAGATCAACGGGAAGCCGACATGAAATACATATGGATTCCAGTTTTCGGACTTACGTTTTATGCTCTGTCTGGGTGCACTACCGTGTACGAGGGCGAGTACGACTTCAGCGACGGTTGGCGTGAGGCCGCGGTGATCCAGATAGGGCGCGCTAGCGAAATCGCGAAGCCACAGTTTTCGGATTGCCGTGTCAGTGAGCCACCCCAATACATTGAGGCAGATAAATTCGTCGTGGTGTCGTACAAGCACTTGAGCCGACCGCGAAAGCGAGTCGTTGCTTTTGGCCCGAGTGATGGCGTGCGCGTTGGAGACCTTGTATATGTGAACGTGACCGATTGCGGTAGTCCGCTTAAACCCCGAAGCCGGCCGCCGAGCCTTCAGTAGCTCTTGAAGAATTGAGCACCGCTCGGCGCCGGGTGATGCTATTCCAAAGGTTGTGGCCGCAGCTATTCTGGCGGCTTCCTCCTCAAGTCCAGACACAACGCGTCACACGGCGCGGGTGCGCAGACTGTCTTTAGTCGGTCGGGCCAGCTGCTCCTTTCGCGCCTTTCGCTTCCAGCGTCGGTATCATGCGTACGTCAACCAATTCGGCTAGCAGCTCGACCAGCTAAGACTTCCATGCTTAGGCTCCTTCAAAATGTCTGATATAGAGGGACACGACATGAAGCGAAGCGAACTGTACGAGAAGGTGTGGGCCACGCCTATGACGCAACTTGCGGCGGAATTCGGCATTTCGGATGTGGGATTAGCCAAAGCGTGTCGCCGCCATGCCATACCTGCGCCTCCGCGAGGTTATTGGGCCAAGTTGAGGGCAGGGCAGAAACCACCAAGGACGCCCTTGCCTACACCGGAACTCGACGTACGCGTTGATTTCGCCACCACTGACCCGCAAGAGCGGGCCCGGCAGAAAGCCGATGAGCAGCGACGCGAGGACACGGTTAAAGCGGCTGCGCAGAAAGCGGTGCGGGTGGCAACCGTGAGATTCGCCCAGGATCTGGAAGGTGCGCACCCACTGGTCGAGGGCACGCAGCGATACTGCGAACGTATTCCCAAACTTGTGGAGCAGTTCAAACGTAAGGGGCTGCATGGGTGGAGTACGACTAAGCCGGAGGATCGGCCGCCCCAGGAAGAACGTGGGCGCTACCTGCTGCTTCGTAAAGGGGTGCTCGATGTCACTGCATCACTGGACGGCATGGAGTGGGTTTTGCGTTTCCACGCCACCGTCTTTAAGGCACTGACCGAGGGCGGAATGTCCATTGCCTTCCGCGAGGCTCAAGCTTCGCCTCGATCTGGCGAACCCGACCGCCGTCCTGCGATAGAGGCCAAATTCAAAGGCGAGACCTTCACTATCAAATTTTCGCAGGGGTACCGTCGCACACAGCTAAGTGCGCCGGAGGTGGCCAAACTGCGCAAGGAGCATTCCTGGGTCAGGGACTTCGAGTTCAGGCCTTCCGAGAAACTGACGTTCTCTATTTCCGGCAGCGTCTACGGCGCAGAGAAGGCGTGGCAGGGGACACAGGAAAAACTAGAGGGGCTCGTGGACGAGATCGTACGCGGCGCCTTCGAGCTAGTTCCTCTGCAAATGGAGCTTCGAAAACAGCGGCAGGCCGCCGCGGAGCGTGCGCTCCAAGAAGCCGAGGTGCAAGCCAAAACGGAGCGCCGGGCCAGCGCTAAGGCTGAGCAGCTCAAGCAAGCGTACCTGATGGCAGAGGCAGACGCGCGGGCTCGACAATTGGAGGAATTCCTCACGCGGCTCGAAGCGGGTATTGAGCATATGTCCGCTCCGTACGCGGAACGGGCGGGCACCTGGATTCAGGTTGTCCGGGAGCAGCTTGCCGCGAAGCATCCTGTCGACGAGATGCTTAGGCGTTGCCTCAGTGCGCCGAGCTGGGGGACTTGGCCTCCGGACTGGTGGCCAGGAGAGCCAGCGGTCGAGGAATAATAGGCTCCGACTCGCACGGGTGAGGGATCTGGTCGAAAATACGCGTTACTCCCCGGGGCAGCGGTACAACTGCACGACGTTGCGGCGCAACGGCACGCGCAAGCCGACGAAGGCCTGCGCAGGTGAGATAATGCCATTCGGCAAAAGCCGATTGTCTGTGGTGTGAAGCTGCAGATTTCGTATTTTCCGATGGCCAGTTTGGTGTACCCCATGGTGTACCCCGCGAATGTAGACGGTTGTGAACACAAGAGTTTGAGGGGCTTTCGGGGCTTTTTTTGATTCCGCCCCAGGCCACCAGATGCGCAAGCCCTTGATTCCTCACGGTGTCAAGGAACCCATAAAGCCGCCATTAGTGCGGCTTTATGCTTTGCGGCGCGATTGTGCGAACTTATGCTTGGCTGATGGCAATGCCGAAGCGTGCTGAGAAATGCACAAACTAGGCGGCGGCAAAAAATCCCCGCTAAGGTCGCCAAAAGCCCGCTAGAGGCATTTCTCAGGAAATCGCAAGGGGCTCCCCCGCATGTTCGCGCAGAGGCTCTCGAAGCATATGCAGCTTTGGCGCTTAATTTCGCCTTGGAATTACATCGGATATTTTTATGCCTTTCTGGAGCTTTAGGCGTCGTGAGGTAGGTAATTTGCCGCTAGCCGCTATGTCCTGAGCCGCAGATGCCAGTCTTCTACTACGCTCGGCGGCCGTTTTTAACGCGAGGTGTTGTACCGCGCTGGATCTCAATTTCACCAACGCCTTGCATTCTTCTGGGAAATGGCGTTTGAGAAGGCTCCGACGTACACCGACTTTCTGGGTGATCACTTCGATACTATCGGGTAGTGAGGTCGGGTCGGCCCTGGCCATTTTGATTGCATAGTTCAATGCCTCACGAGCTGCACCAAGCGTTTCGATGGCCGGACGAATGTGGGGTGCGTCGAGGACCAATCGATCAACATAGCGCCAATAGATCGGGTCTGTCATCGGCAGATCAGACGTTGCGAGTTGAGTTGGAGGAATTTCCATGCGAAATCCCAGGTCAGCAATCGATGCCCAACTGGGGTGAGAACCCCGATCGATCCAATTCTTCGGACCCGAGCCTGCGACTCCAAGCTTCTTTGCAAACTGCTGGCGATTGCCATCGAAATGCTGGTTTATAAGCAACTGAATATTTTTACCGAAGTTGTCTGCCGACAGTGGCACACCGCTCTCAAGGGTTTCTATGAGGTGCATCGCGGCCCTTGCAAACCACAGTTCGTCGTTGAGCGTTCGGCCGGTCTTCAGTGGAGAACTGCTCTGCATGGCCATATCGGCTCCGCATCTCTCGCATAGATCAAGGAAAGGAAGTCTGGGAACGAATCGCTGAGCGGCGCCACACTTTTCACATTCAACGCGAAGTACCGCTTGATGCCAAACACAAACAGTCGTTGTGTTGACGTAGGTATATAGGGGATCCCAAGCTGGTATATCGCGGGCCCGCGCTTCTCGGTAGCACTCGGGGCACCAAGGCCTCACGCGTCGCAAAACATGCTTTCCAACCGGATCGCAAAATGATTGCATACCGATAAGCGTCATGTTCTTGATATCTTTCCCGTGGCTACAACTCTCTACTGTTTCAGATAAAAATTGGGCGACATCAAGATAGCTGTTTATAAGCTGGGATTCGTTAAATCGTACTCTCCTCCAGCGTAGATTTAACCGCTGTGATGGCGGGATCAGCACTTGATGGAGCAGCGTGTAAGGTGGGATTCCCCCAATATCACGGACACACAGTTAAGCTCGCGTAGCGTTTTTCAAACTCTACCGGACTCAATCCATTGAGCGTCGAATGCCGACGC
>FWWM01003146.1_pt1 | contig 42030 bp, 39 predicted proteins | sample 2228351 | NCBI WGS metagenome assembly FWWM01 (sample SAMEA103939774, study PRJEB20133) | metagenome
GTTTGGGCAGTATCTCTCAGGGACTTGGAGCTGTTAAAAACCTTTCCTCCAAATCCAATAATATCAGGCTTGGAATCTTCACTCACTTTCCCTTTGATCTTGAAAAGGACACCATTTCCACTCCCGCCCAACTCAGATTGTGCCTTTGGCGCCCAGACAAAGAGCTTTAACTTTGGGCCAATTTGTTCATAATCCAGGGCTGCAGGCTTTGTATTGTACCAACCAGTAAGGGCATCCCATTGGGGTTTTGTCGTTAAATTGTAATACTCTGCAAAGGCAGAGTAAATGTCCTGGGGTTCAATGGATATGTCCTCTAATTTAATCTTCCCAAGGTCTAAGATTAGTTCCCCGGCAAAGTACTCGGTGTAATTGGCAATGGTTACCGGTATGGTGAGCTCCTCACCTGTTGTTACTGTGTAGGGTCCGCCGATATCCACAGTCACGGCAGCATGGCCCACAGAGACAGCAACCATTGACAACAGGGTCAAAAACATAAGTGTCTTTCGTATCATAACCGCCCTCCTTTTGTCATTGGGTTACCCTCCATGGGTCACTATTGGCAACCAAGTTTCAGGTACCTGATTATGGCCGCTGCATCATGGGCATTTATTTCACCATCACCGTTTACATCCATCTTGGCCTTCCAGCCCTTCATCTGATCACAATTTGGCAATGGAGGAATAGTGGTTGTGGTTGTTGTGGTGGTAGTGGTCGTAGTAGTTGTTGTTGTAGGAGCTACTGTAGTTGTTGTTGTAGGAGCTACTGTGGTTGTGGTGGTAGCCCCAGTGGCACTAGGGGTTACACAGTATACACTAGAGAAGTACCCGTACTGCTTCGTGCCAAAGTCATCCTCGTTTTCGGTCTGCACTTTTATCTGATAAGTAGTGCCGTTAGTAATAGTAGTAATATTCCCAATTGTACCGCTTATAGTAGCACTAGTGGTCGTTCCACCAGTAACTACTTGTGTTCCAAATGCTTGACCGTTATTTACGGTAATTTTATACCCTGTTGCACCCTGAACAGGACTCCAGGAGACTGTGAAGGAGTTATTACCGGGAGTGACTGTTATATTTGAAGGAGCGCCCAGTGTACCTGTTGGAGGCGGCGTATCTGGTGGCCAGTTACTGTATGGGGTACATGTCTCAGCCAGGGCATGGCTAATACCTAACAACAAGATGAGTAAAACAAAGCATAAAATCTTTCCTTTCATCACTCTTACCTCCTTTATTTTATCACAAATCTTTTTATGAAAAAGCCCAAAAACACCATTCCCATCACCACTAACAGACCTCTGAAAATAAGGCCTGTCCATCTTGAACCAGAGGTCTCCATAGTTCCCTCGGTCCCCGGAACCTTTTCCTGCTTGGAGTCCTTGCCTGGGATTTTGGCACTCATGCCCATACCCTGGGCCGCTTTCTCACTCCCTGATCCACCACCTCCCTCCCTTGTTACCTTGCCACTACCTGGCAAGCCTGATCCCTGACCTGGCCCAACAAGCCCTTGACTTTGTTGAACCTGGGCGCTGGTGCCAGGTCCAGGGGACTGAAGCCCATGGGATACCATACCCCCACCAGACCTTTCAGGGCCCCCAGGGCCTTGCCCTATTTGCTCTGGGCCAGGGGTCCCTTCACCTTCACTGCCTTTTATCTGGCCGGGCAATGGTGTAGAAGGCTGGGTTGCCTTTATAAGCACCTCTGCATCCTTTCTTATCTTTTCATCTATTTCTTTGATCTCAGGGGGGAGTTCTTGGCTGGGCTTTACTTCCCCACCATAGGGGACACCGGGAACAGGAGGGGTTTCTATTTTAAACTCCTCGGCCTTTTGTGCCTGCTGTGCCCTCCAGCCCCCTGTGGTGCCATTGGCCTGTGTTATTAACAATGGCCATGTAATCAAGGCCCCCACTAACAGGGCCATAATTTTTAAACTGATCTTTCCCATTGAATGCAATCTCATCCCTTTGTAGCCAACAAGTTTATAATTTAAAAAACCCTTGTCAATGAAAACCTCTCAACACCAACCAAGCCTCCAGCCCTCTGCCTGGTGAAGGATGAAGAAGGGCACTGGGAGGCAGGCTAATATAAATAACGCCATACTAAAATCCATTGAGCTTGGTCTGTAGCCTTAAAGTAAAACCCCTCCCCTTGCGGGGAGGGGTGCTTGGGGTTATTCAGACCTCACTGGGGTCTTCCAGTACCACCAGGAAGGCTGATAGATGTTAAAGGGCAGGTCATTGTCATCATTGCTTATCCGGATATCATCCACTGCCCAGCCCCTGAACCCATTAAACAGGCTATCCTTTGTATCAAAATCAAAGACCAGTTTGATCTTGTGTCCTGCAAAGGGGTTCAGGTTCACTTTCCATTGCAGCCACACAGGAAGGGCATCATTGCCTCCTGAGCTGTAATTGGTGTCGGCTTTCTGGATTGGCACCTCTGTGTCTGGGTTCATAAAGGCAACAATCTTGCAATCATCTGGACCATTAAACTTGTAATTTCCTATGGTTATGGGTGTAGCGGCTGTTGCCTCTGGCATGCATACCAAGACCTTCATCTGGTCAAACTGCCATTTGGCCACATCCACACTCTCCACCTCCCACCAGGTGGCAAACTGAAGGGTGGCAAAGGAGAAGTTGGAGAGGTCAATCACAGGGGAGGCGAGCTTGCCGTCCTTTTTACCGTCAGATGTGTTAGAATTTGTATCTGTAAAGGTGAAAGTGGTCTTGCTTCCAAACCATGCCACATACTCACCTTCAAAGGCAGGTAACAGGTTCGCCTTGGTCTCACCCTCAGGCACCGGGTAATCAATACCTGAAATTGCAGCAGGTCCATAGTTTTCGGGATTCTGAAGGGCCCACCACTGGATGTCGTTAATATCGTTGCCACTTACTGTCCAATAACCTGCTACGCCGGTGATCCCCTGTGGCTCTACCTGGACGGCATCTTCCCAGGTCTCAACCCATTCTAATTGGGCAGCCTGTGTTACATCTATTGGCTCAGGCTCAGCACCTGGCTCAGGGGGAAGTTCCACAGGCTCAAGCCCCAGATTGGCCTCTGTGATCCAGCCTTTTAGAAGTGGATAACCCTCTGCAGTGAGAAAGATCTGGTTAGGCTTGTAGGCAAGGGCCCAACCATATAGGCCTAACATACCACTGAGCTGTGGGTCCACAAAGGCAAACAGGAACTTCCCTGCCTCGTCTGTGTACTGGGTCTCCTCAAAGGCCATGGTGGTATTGGGAATGATCTGGAGCTTGCCCACAATCAATGTGGCAAGGGGGTCCTCTGAAACTAGGTCAAAGGAGCCCTTGACTTTGTGCTGTTGAAGTCCCAGATCCCCCAGGGTGTAGGAGGCTTCAAATATGACGTCCACAGACACGCCTTCCTTTAGATATGAATTCTCATCATTCACATTAGGATCATTCCATCCACCCTCTGGTGGGACCAATAGTTTAAGGTAGTTCTTTTGAACCAGGTTAATTGCCTCAATAAATGGGAAGAATGGTACCTTCACAGGCTCACTTTCAGCCAATACCTCCACCTCACCCTCATCAGCTTCATCGTTACTGTCTGCATCATCCCAGGAGGTAATCTCCACTGTCCAGGTATAGCTCAGATCTGATGCAACTGGTGCTGTGGCATAATAGAAGCCTATGTCCTTCCCACCAAATACAGACACAGCTCCCAACTGACCTTCTGAAAGAGAGGCCGTCTCATCCAACTTTGCCATGTCAATGGTTATGTCCAGGTACCCTTCTGCACTTTCCACATAGGTATAGTTCTCAAAGGGATGGGTTACAGTGATCCTGAGGTCATAGGTGCCAATGGGATTGGCCCCTATGGCAGCCTTTTCATCATTTGTTAGGTTAGCCCAATTGTCAATGAGCTTTTCCTTTATCTGGGTCCTTGTGATGCTATTTTTTCCCTGCTCTTCAAGTATCTTTACCCAGTTTTCGGCACCTTGTTTTCTTAACTCCCACTTGTAGGTGGCAGTGTCATCCAGACCCACGGTGATGGTCTCGCCATCGTCCACAATCTTATCCAGGACAATGGGGTTCTTAAGGGTTACCTTTGCCCCTGCTATGCCATTGTTTGTGATCTTGTCATAGACCATTCCACCTACTGCTGCTGTATCAGGCAACTCTGCCATTTGTACTGCCTTAGAACCCTCATCCACCACATTTATTGTGGCCACCTCATCAAAGTACCCATCCTTCTTCACAAGGATACCCAGGTTCGGGTTGCTGGGAGGAAGGATGTACTTCACCTTTGCCTTACCATTGGCATCAGTTACTGCATACTCATCGGAGTTGTCTGTGGTAACAAGGGCACCTTTAACCGGATCGCCATAACTCTCATCAGGCACAGCGCCCTTGCCATCGGTGCCTTCTGTAACCAGCTGATCCCCGGAGGCAGACTTGTACAGCAGGCCCTTATTGGTGACCGTGACCTCCACCTCTCCAATGAGGTAATCCTGCTTAAAGACAAAGGCAAAGGGATATAGACCACCTATATCAGCCGCGGAGGTCAGGTAGTAGGTCTTGGTGGGGGACACATCTTCGCCCTTGCTCTGGGCCGTATCCTCTTTAAGTTCTGCAGTACCCTTTGTAACCCACTGCCCATCGGCATATGCAAGGATATAAAGCTCTCCCACAGCCTTGGTGGGATCCCCCTGGCCCAGGTAGTTATATAGGACCTCACCTGTAAACTCTCCCAGGAAGTTCTTTGCCTTGCCATTCACCACACCGCTGAAGCCTGCTTCCTGCTCACTGATGGCCTTACCCTTGGAGTCCACAAAGCTCACATCTGCCCCTGCCACCACCATGAAATTTGGGTTTAAATTTTTTATATCCCCTACCTTTGGCAGAGACAGGGGAGTCTTGTAAGGGGTTACAGCCACTGTAATATCCTTTGTCAACTGTAGATTCTTAATGGTGATGGATGCCTTGCCATCGGCACTGGTAATGGTCTTTGGCACTGGTTTTTCTGCACCCCCTGTGCTCTCAAGGAGGACCTTGTTCTTGTCCTGATCCTGGGCAAAGATGTAGAGGGCACCACTTTTTAGCTCTGAGGCAGCTATGGTGAACTTGTCATCATTGCCAATGGTTATGACATCTGTTGCTTTTAGGTCATCGGGGAGCTTGAAGTTACCATTGCTGTCAGTGGTGCCTATCTTGATACCGTTCACATACACATCTGCATTGGCAAGGGGTATGTAGGTGTTTTCCCCCGTTGACTTATAGGCCTTGCCCACCTCCGGGGGTGTCTCTGTGACACTGCCACCCTGGGAGGCATTTACCCAAAAGCCCTCGGTGGAAGTAACCTGGGTGAGGGCTGAGAAACCTTTAGATATATAATCGTTGAGCTGTGTATCAGAGTAGCTTGGAATATGCACCTTCCACTTACCATTGGTGGTGTCCCAGGCCCAGAGGGATTTGGCATTTATACCTGATGTGACCAGTGTGTTTAGCAAGCTGGAGACTGTTACTGTGCCATCACTCTTAAGGCCGATCAGGTTCCAGCCAGCAACCAGCTGGTGCACATCACTTGCTGGGCTCTGACCTTCAATGGTGAGTGTCTGTGTCTCTTGCTCAATGGATTGGACCCAAAAGCCTTCGCCAGCACTTATGCTTTGAAGGACATCAAAGCCTTTATCTTGAGCATAGGTTTGGGAATCTTGCTCTGCCAGGTACACCCGCCATTTCTTTTCCCCTGCATTCCATGACCAAACGCTTTTATATTTTTTTAACTGGGCTAAAAGTTGCTGAGGTGCCTTGTTAGTTGGATCTATGGGCAGGTTCAGGAGATTCCAGCCTGGCTTTATATCAAGGCTTTTTGTAACAGCCATTGCCTGCCCCACCAGGCCTAACACTAAGGCCAGGGCAATTACAATGCCTAAAAACTTTAGTCTACTCATCACATCCTCCTTTTTTTGTTACTTGTTTCATCAATCAACCCCTGCCAACATTAATACAGCCCTCGTTAATGTTTTGAAGCCTCACCCCCCTTCAGTTTGAATAACAGTTATCCCTAATTCAGGGCAAGGGCGCACTGTGCACCGCCCCTGACCCAGAAGCCCTCGCCATAATAAAGCCTGGTCAGGCTTGAAAAGCCCTTTTCCTCTAAGTAGGCAGCCAGCCCGCTGCCATAGGAGGGTATAAATACAGCCCACTTCTTTGAGGTCCCCACCCACTTCCAAACAGACTGGATGCTATCCAGGCAGGCTTCCATGGCCTTGGGGACCTCAAGATCTTTGAGTACCCTTACACCGAAAAGGTTCCAGCCCTGGTTTATTGTGATGGACTGAGAGCTCAGGGGTAGATCCCCCAGCTCCATCCCCTCCTTTGCATTGAACCACACCCCATCCCCATCATCTATGCCTTGGAGCTCTTTAAACTGCTTTGTACTCAGGTATGTTTCAAAAAGCCCTTCATCCATGTTGGGTAGGAGAACCTCCCATTTGCCATCCACCTGCCGCCATTTCCACATGGAGACTATGCCTTCTTTTCCCTGAAAGGAATATGGGTTGAAACCACCTTGGGGGGAGACCAGGTTCCAACCGTTTCCTATATATGTGGTCACATAGCCTTTTAGGGCAAGGGAATATCCAAATTTGTCCATTAAATTGAAGCTGAAGCCCTTGTACTTGTAATTCTCCAACTCCAGTTCTTCCAGAGGCAGTGCAATAATCACCACATAACACTTTGTGTATACACTGGGGTCAATCTTGTAAAATTCACCTTTGGCCTGATCCAGAAATGTACCCAATAGTGGGTCTGTCCTGTTGCCATTTTTGTCCTCAAATACCACATAGAACTTCCAGTCTGCAGTAGCCTTTGTGTAATAGCCCTGACTTCCATTAAAGGAAAGCCACAGCCTGTTTCCCATCTCGTATTGGCTGCCCTTGGAGACCTTTATTTCCACATAGCTGGCCCCATAGACACTGGGCATGTAGCCATAGGCATCCATGTTAAAGCTTGCCAAAGAGGGGCTTGGCACATTGGCCTCAATGGTGGTCACAGTGTAAACAGGCTTGTATAGATGCCCGTCCTTATAGCTTCCCTTCATGTCAAGGTTTTTCAGGGCAAACTCAATATAGGCGGACTTTAGATCCTTTATGGGCCTCACATCCTGGGCCTTCAGGAACTGGGAGATCGCCTCTTTCTCATCCTTGAGGACCTTTGCATTTTCCCAAATGGTCCTGATGGGCACCAGACCCAGGGTATCCCCTTCCTGGGAGTAATATTCGGAGAGATACTTCATAAAAAGCACAGCCCCGTATTGCATATAGGACCAATCAGGATCAAAGAGATAGACATCAGGGTACTGGACCCAATAGTTCACATACTGGGTATAATTATTGATGTTGGGATATACTGCATCCTCCATCCACACTGCAGTGCTCTCAGCCAGCCATTGCAAAGATGTATTCAGGAGCTCGTCATAACCGATATAGGCTATTTGAACTGTATGGAAGAACTCATGGGCAAAGGTGACCTTGAGTTTATTTATGGATAGGTCCTGATTTATTATTATAAAAGGTATCCCGTTCTGATAGGTGGTTGTAACCCCGTACACATAGGTGGGTAGCTTGATGATCTTTGCACTTTCGTCAACAAAGATTTGCAGGTCCTGGCTGGGGTTTATAACACCTGTATTGGCCACATATACATCTATGTAATGATCAGGGGCCCCATAAGGGGGAGAAAATCCAAATTCATCCACTACCTTTCCCCATACCTCTTCGCATATCTCTATTAAGTACTCTATAAACTTTGGGTTCCCTGATGAGCCCTTTCCCCAAAGCCAATAATTTTCGCTGCCCTTATTTACATAGGACTGGTAGCTTATACCCCAGATTATCCTGAAATGCTCTGTATGGATGATGTTGGCGTTGGATATGGGTGTGTTTATGTCCTCGGCAAAGAGATAGTACTGGCTTAGTTTATTGGTGTTAGAAATGGGTTGGGGGATGTAATATGGGGCATAGCCAAGCCTTTCCTCAGGGGTCAGGGTATTCCACCGGGACCTGATCTGAAATACCTGGGCTGTCCAACCCTTTAACAACTGGACCTCTCCTTCCTCTGGCCTGGGGTTTATGTTATTGCCGTGGGCCACTGCACCAAAAAGAAATACAAAAATGCCCAGTGCTATTCCCACCGCCTTCATGGGCACATTTTATCCTTTGTTTTGCCTTTTTCAGTGACCAATATCACAAAAACAAAAAAAATGGGAAAAACCTTTATCGGGTTACTGTTTTTTGGCCTTGAACACGAAATGGACCGGGTCAGTATAAAAGTCGTGAAAATCCTTATAGATATCGAAGATGGCCTTCTCAAGGGATAGCTTTACATTGTTTTCCTTCTCATAAAGTTCCTGGAAAAACTTCACATCCACCATTGCCTTTTCCTTTAGTTTTGCCCCTTCAGGGAGCCTTTCTATCTCTTTTAGCTCTATGCCCTTGTGGACCACCTGGGATCCTGGTGGGACCAGGTGTATGAGGGGCACCAGCTTTATACTCCCCTTGCCTGCATCCTCCACCTTGTAAAGTCTTTTCTCCTGGGCAGATCCCACATTGGCCAGCCCCATGATAAAAGCAAATAACAACAATATTATCCCTGTCCTTCCCCCTCTTGTCTCCATTCCAGCTCCTTTATGTTGTAAATGATCAGGTTATTGCGCCTCACAGAGATTATCCCCCTCTTTTGAAGGGCACTGAGTATCCTTGACACAGTCTCTCTGCTGGCGCCAATGGTGTTGGCCAGTTCATTCCTGTTGGGTATCTGCACATAGGCCACATCCTTGTGCCTTATTATCTTGCCCTCTTTTTTTAGGAGTTCCATGAGGTATCTTGCCAGCCTTCCTGCCACATCAAAGTGGGCAAGGGTCCTAATCTTATCATCTGCCTCCCTGAGCCTGAGGCTCATCTCCCTCAGGATATGTCTTGCTATGGATGGGTTCCTCTCGATGAGCTCTAATACCTTGTGCTTTTCCAGGACAAAAAATGTGGTATCTTCCACGGCCTCCACCGTGGCAGACCTGGGCAGGTCATCAAATACTGCCATCTCCCCAAAAAAGTCACCGGGTTCCATAACACTGAGGGTAATGCCTCTGCCTTCCTCATCCCACAAGACCACCTTGACCTTGCCTTTGGCAATTAAGTATAATCCATCCTCCACATCCCCTTCGTTGAATACAATGGTGTTTTTTGGGCACCTCTTCACCTTAAGGCTCTCTGCAAGATCCTCCAGATCCTTTTGGGAGAGTCTGGAAAAGATAGGGACCCTTTTAAGCAGGTTTGTCAGACTTAATCTTGTTTGGTTTTCCATAACTCCCTCCTTCAATGCCTGGGACGGGAATCGAACCCGTACGGGGCATAGCCCCATGGGATTTTAAGTCCCATGCGTCTGCCTATTCCGCCACCCAGGCATTGATAAGAAGTTACATGGCCTGGGGAAGACTTGTCAACAAAAAGGAGCACAAGCTTGTTTGGTTTGGTAATTTTACTAAATTAACCATGGGCTATGCAAGTTAATATATGCTTAAAAGTGTTCACACACCCATGAACTTATTTTACGCCAAGTTCTGGCCTTGACTTTTATCCCAATTTAAAAATATAGTTAGAAGTGTGCTGGGGGATCGTTCAGCGGCAGGACGGCGGGTTCTGGCCCCGCTAACCGAGGTTCGAATCCTCGTCCCCCAGCCAATTTTTTACCCCCCTACCAGTGGCTATTTAGATTGCTTTTAATAACTCCACTATCCTGTGTTTATCCTGGGGCATGGTGAGCCTTGGGAGAAATATACGAAGCCTGTCCTTTTGGATGAGCCTTGTCCTCATTGCCCCTCTTTTCCCCAATAAAGCTGCCTTTTCTTCAGTGAAACCTATTTTGGGATGAAAGGTAATGGTGAGGGAATCCTTACCCAGTTCCAGCTTTGTTATGGCCTTTTCCCTGCAGATTATCCTTAGCAGCATCACCCAAAACAGGTTTTCCACATACGGGGGTATTGGACCAAATCTGTCTTCAAACTCCTTTTTTATATCCTCCAATTGGGATTCCTCCCTCAGGGAGGAGAGTCTTCTATAAAGCCCCAGTCTGGTGTCTGCATCTGAGACATAATTTCCGGGTATATAGGCCTGAAGGCCCACATTCAGTTCAGGGTTTATCTCTTCTTCCAGCTCTTCACCTTTTAGTTCTGCAATGGCCTCCTGTATCATCCTGATATACATCTCATAGCCCACAAGGGCTATGTGGCCGTGCTGGGCAAAGCCAAGGATATTTCCACCTCCCCTGATCTTGAGGTCGTGGAGGGCCAGTTGCAGGCCTGCCCCCAGCTCACTGAATTCCATAAGGGCCTTTAATCTCTTTTCTGCCTCTCTGGTAAGTCTGGAAGGGTCCCTTACCAGTAGATATGCATAGGCCTTCTCACTGGACCTTCCCACCCTGCCCCTCAGTTGATAGATCTGGGCCAGTCCCATTCTTTCCACCTCATCTATGAAGATGGTATTGGCAGTGGGGATATCCAGCCCTGACTCAATGATGCTTGTGCACACAAGGACCTGGGTTTCCATCTCAAGGAATCTGAGCATGGCCTTCTCCAGTTCCCTTTCCTTCAATTGGCCATGGGCAATGTCAATCCTGGCCTCTGGCACAAGTTCCTTCAACCTGCTGGCAACCTCTTCTATGTCGTATACCGTGTTGTGGACAAAAAAGACCTGGCCACCCCTATCCAATTCACTCAAGATTCCGTCGCGAATCAGGTCCTCGTCGTAGAGGGAAACCGTAGTCTGTATGGAGAGTCTGTTCTCTGGCGGCGTCTCTATTATGCTAAGCTCTCTTATCCCCAACAAGGACATCTGCAATGTCCTGGGTATGGGGGTGGCAGTCATGGATAGCACATCCACCATTGACCTGTAGGTCTTGATAAGCTCCTTTTGCTTCACCCCAAACCTTTGTTCCTCGTCTATTATCAGGAGACCAAGGTCAGCAAACTTCACATCCTTCTGTAAAAGCCTATGGGTGCCTATTAGCACCTGAACCTGGCCTTCCCTTGTCCTTGCCAGTATGTCCCTTTGCTGTGCAGGGCCCTTAAATCTGCTCAGGACCTCCACCCTTACCCCAAAGGGCTCCATCCTGGACCTAAAGGTCCTGTAGTGTTGCTCTGCCAGCACAGTGGTGGGCACCAGGATTGCAACCTGTTTTCCGTCTGAGACGGCCTTGAAAGCTGCCCTTAAGGCCACCTCTGTCTTCCCAAACCCCACATCCCCGCAGATCAGTCTGTCCATTGGCCTCTCAGACATCATGTCCTCCAGGACCTCTTCTATTGCCTTTGTCTGGTCCGGGGTTTCTTCGTGTTCAAAGGTGGCTTCAAATTCCCTATACGTACCGTCGGGAGGTGAATAGGCTATGCCCTTCCTTGCCTGCCTTATTGCATAGAGCTCCACAAGCTGTTTTGCTATCTTCTGAACAGACCTCCTTGCTGTCTTACGTGCCAGGTCCCAGGACCTTCCACCTAATTGATCCAGCCTAGGTTCTATGCCCTCTGTGCCTATGTACTTTTGAAGGATACTCACCCTGTCGGCAGGTATGTAGAGCTTGTCGTTATTGGCATATTGAATTATCACAAATTCTGTCTCCTGTTCCCCCACCTTGAGCCTTGTAAGACCAATATATCTCCCTATGCCATGTTCCTCGTGGACCACCAGGTCCCCGGTCTTCAGGTCTCCTGCAAGGGCTGCCAGTTGTTCTCTGGAACCCCTCTTTGTGCCATGTTCCCTCTTGCTGCCAAAGATCTCATCCTCACAAAGCACATATAGACCCTGGCCAAGGTCCTTAAATCCAGAGGATAGCCTTCCCAGGCATATGTAGACTCCAGCCCGATCACATAACTCCTTCCATGACCCCAACACCCCCTCTATCTCCACCTGGTAGTTCCTGAGTATCTCTTTAAGCCTCAAGGCCTGTTGTTGGGTCCTCACCACTATCACCACCCTTCCCCCACCCCTCTTCCATTCTTCCACCTTCTGGGCCAGGGGACTCAAGGATAATCTCCTCTTCCCTGCAAGTCTGATATTTAGTTCGTGGGAGATCTCCTGGATACCAGGTTGTAATAGCTGGTGTTTTTTGCCCAGGTCCTCTAAAGGTATGCTGAAAAACAATACCCGTTCTGCCTCCTCCAGGGAACTCTGTAGGGGCTCAAAGGGACAGAGGAAACCTCCCAGAATCGGGAAGGGTTCTCCCTTTAAAGAGGCCTCCTCCTTGTACTTCCCAATATCATTTTGGAACTTTGCTGCCACCCTTTCATATGCCCCTTCAAACCTATTGGGATCTATCAATATGAATAGGGACTGGGCACCATATTGGAACAGATGACCCAGTTTGTCGTAAAAATGATTTAACCAGACCTCTTCCCCGGAAAAGGGCCTGCCCTCACCTCCCGGATGTGGCAGTCTGCCCATTTTCCTTGATCTCTCTATGGCTTCCTTTGTCCTGATCACTTCCCTCACTGGAAGTATAGTTGCGTGTGTGAGCAGGCCCTGGGAGCGCTGGGTAAGGGGATCAAAGACTCTGATGGATTCTGCCCTATCCCCCCACACCTCCACCCTTATGGGGTTTGGATATATGGGGGCATATATATCCACAACACCTCCTCTCACACTGTACTCGCCTATGTCCTCCACAAGACCCACCCTTTCGTAGCCAAGTTGCTCCAAGGTCTCTATGAGATGGCCACGGTCAAGGTCCTGGCCTGCCTCCAGGTACTCCAGGGAATCCTTAAACACATCCTTGGGTACGCAGGCAAAGGCAATGGCCTCCACAGAGGTGCATACAATGGGATTCTTTAGATAAAGGAGACCATAGAGGGCCTCTATCCTATCCTTTATGATCCTGGGATCAGGGCTTAGTCCTGACAGGGGATTTACATCATAGGGCCTAAAGTGAAACAGTCGTTTTTCATCAATATCCTTATGGTCTTCCCAGAGGAAGAACGTGAGCTCCCTTACCCCCTGTTCTGCCTCCCGAAAGGAGGGAAACAAGAGGATGCAAGGCCTATCCAGGGAGGATACAATCCTGCTTATAAAATAGGACCTGCCAGGCCCGGAAAGGCCCTGGACCACTGTCACTTTGGTATCTTCCACCATTGAGGCAGGGTTATGGGGCATGGGTTACTGTGTCTTCCTAGGAGTTTTTAGCCCAACTTTCCACCAGAAAGGACCCGTTATATGTGTCCAGCGTGGCATCCATACCCATTGGTATGGTCTGGTTCCTGGGGCCATGCCCCAGTGGCAGCCCGATCACACAGGGGATATCTAAGGCCGTGGCAAACTCCCAAAGGCTTTCCCTGATTAAGGCCTCATCGCCGCAGTGGAGGAATTCTCCTGCAACCAGGCCCCTGATCCTCTTGGCCTCTGAGAGCCTAAGGTGGGTAAGGGCCCTGTCTATCCTGTAAGGGGCCTCGCCCCTCTCCTCAACAAGTATTATTATGTCTTGGTAAGGGGGGAAATAAGGAGTGCCTATCATGTGGGAGAGCACTGTGAGATTGCCACCTATCAGCCTACCTTTTGCCCTCCCATTGTTTAAGATCATCCCTGAATTTAGGGTAAATTCCAGCTCCTTGGGCGCTTCCAAAAAATCAAGCATCCCATTTAGTTCTTCAACTATAAAGGGGTTTGAAAGCATAGGGCCGTGAAAGACAACAAGGCCAACCCTGGCAAGGATGCCCATGAGCAAGGCAGTTATGTCACTGTAGCCCACCAGTATCTTTGCATGGGATGAGATCAGGTCAAAATCCAGGTATGGGAGTAGCCTTAAAGTTCCATAACCGCCCCTGGTACACAGGATGGCTTCCAGATCCGGGTCTTGAAACATGGCATGGATGTCAGCAGCCCTATCTCTGTCAGCCCCGGCAAGGTAATTCCTCTTTGAAAAGACATGTTCTCCCAGCCTGAAGGTGTAACCCCTTTGCCTCAAGAAATCCAATGCTGGCTGAAGGTCATGGGGTTCGATGGGGCTTGCAGGGGATATAATCCCCACTCTCTTTTTTTTAATCCTAGGGGGTAATATGGGTTGAAAGGGCCACGATCCCATTGACCACCAGGTCCGGTACATAGTGGAAAGGAATGCTCAGATGGTTCATTATCAGGTGAGCTAAGCCTCCACTCATGACAATCACGGCATCCTCAAGTCCTCGTTCTTTCTTAAGCCTCATTACCAGGCCTTCCACCAGGCTAGTATATCCATAGATTATTCCCCCTGTCATGGCATCGGTGGTATTTTTGGCAAGAATAGAAGAGGGTGCCACTATTGGAAAAACCTTGGGAAGCCTGGAGCCCTGCTCTGTGAGGGAATCCAGGGATGTCTTGAGTCCTGGCAGGATCAGGCCCCCTGCGAACTCCATACCCCTTTTTACACAATTGAAGGTGGTGGCTGTGCCCATGTCTATGGTGATGAGTGGAGGAGAAAAATAGGTTATGGCACCATAGGCTCCCAGAAGCCTGTCAATACCCAGCTCCTTTGGATCATCATAGCTCACCTTTAAGGGCACCATCTTGTAATCAATGAATATACATGGGGCCAAGAGGAGTTCCTGGGAGAATCTGAGGAGCTCTGGCTCCACCTCAGGCACCACACTGCCAATTACTACCTTATTTAGTTCACCTTTTTCCAACCCAAGCCCAATCCTGGCTGCCACGAACAATTCATCAGAGGTAATACCCTTCCTGGTCTGGAGCCTCAGGCCCCTATCGATTTTGCCATTGGAGGCAATGGCCATGGAGATTGTGCTGTTGCCTACATCTATACACAGTATCTTAGGGATCTTCATCCAATTCCCCTTTTTTTATGGCCTCTATTATCTTTATGGTCTCCACTGCCTTTTTCACAGAGTGGACCCTTACAATATGCACCCCTTTTAGGGCAGCATAGGCAACGGTGGCCAGTGTCCCGGTCTCCCTTTCATGGGGCTCATTTTTGAGTATCTTCCCGATGAAGGATTTGTTAGAGGTACCAAGGAGAATGGGCCTTCCCAGTTCAAAGAACTCCTCTATGTTTTTCAGGAGAAAGAGATTGTGGGAGGCTGTCTTTCCAAAGCCAATACCTGGATCAAGGATCATCATTTCTTCCTTGATACCTGCTGCCCTTCCCACCTCCATGGTCTGTTTAAAGAACTCCTTTATCTCACCCACTATATCCTGGTAATGGGGTGCTACCTGCATATCCTCTGGTGTGCCTTTCATGTGCATCAATACCACTGGCACACAATATCGGGCAGCCACCCTGGGCATGTCCTTGTCAAGCCTGAAGGCACTGATGTCATTTATAATATGGGCCCCTGCCTTAATGGCCTCTTCTGCCACCTTTGCCTTATAGGTATCAATGCTAATGGGGATGTTTAAATCCCTTGAGAGTGTCTCAATAACAGGGAGCACCCTCCTTAGCTCTTCTTCCAGGCTGATTCTTTGAGAAAAAGGTCTGGTGGACTCTCCACCCACATCTATTATATCAGCCCCCTCAGAGGCCATCTCCATGCCCCTTTCAATGGCCTTCTCCTTTTCCAGGTATAATCCACCATCTGAAAAGGAATCAGGGGTGACGTTTAGCACCCCCATCACCAGGGTCCTTTTACCCAATGTAAGCCTGTGGGATCCAGAGGTGATTTCAAAGACTTTTTGCAGTGGCACTGGCACTCCTTGGTTTATACTAAAATTGTCCTTGTCTATGAAAGGGCAGGGGCTTGGGCCTTCTTTATTATCTCATCTATATCCTTCCCGTCCAAGGTCTCCTTTTCCAACAATGCCTTGGCAATGGCATGGAGTATTTCCATGTTTTCCTTTAAGGTCTTCTTAGCTAACTCATAGCAACTGGAAACCAGGTTCTTTATCTCTTCATCTATCTTCCTGGCAGTGTGCTCACTGTAGTCCCTGTGGAGGGCAAATTCCTTGCCCAGGAAGATCTGATCTTCTTTCTTACCGAAGGTCAATGGGCCCAGTTCATCACTCATGCCAAAGGCGCATACCATCTTTCTGGCTATCTCCGTTGCCCTTTCGATATCGTTACCAGCGCCTGTGGTCTGGGTATTTAAGACCAGCTCCTCTGCCACCCTTCCGCCCATGAGTATGGTTATGGTGTTGGTCAGGTATTCCTTATTGTAAGTATGCCTGTCATCCAGAGGCAGTTGCTGGGTAACCCCCAGGGCCCTGCCTCTGGGTATAATGGTCACCTTGTGGATTGGGTCAGCATTGGGTAGAAGCTTTGCCAATATGGCATGGCCTGCCTCGTGATAGGCAGTGGTCTTTTTCTCTTCCTCACTTATGATCATGCTCTTTCTCTCCACACCCATAAGGACCTTGTCCTTGGCTGCCTCAAAGTCCTCCATCTCAATGAGATCCTTATTCTTTCTGGCAGCCATTAGGGCAGCCTCGTTCACCATGTTTTCCAGGTCTGCCCCTGTAAAACCAGGGGTCCCCCTGGCCAATACAGATATGTCCACATTTTCTGCCACAGGTTTCTTTTTAAGATGCACCTTGAGTATGGCCTCTCTGCCCCTCACATCTGGGACAGGCACCACCACCTGCCTGTCAAACCTCCCAGGCCTCAGCAGTGCCGGGTCAAGGACATCGGGCCTGTTGGTAGCAGAGATCAGGATCACACCTTCGTTGGCCTCAAAGCCATCCATCTCCACAAGGAGCTGGTTTAGGGTCTGCTCCCTCTCATCGTGGCCACCCCCAAGGCCTGCACCCCTTTGCCTACCCACTGCATCTATCTCGTCTATAAATATTATGCATGGGGCGTGTTTCTTACCCTGGTGAAAAAGGTCTCTGACCCGTGATGCACCCACTCCCACGAACATCTCCACAAAATCCGAGCCACTTATGCTAAAGAAAGGCACACCTGCCTCCCCTGCAATTGCCCTGGCAAGGAGTGTCTTGCCAGTGCCGGGGGACCCCACCAACAGGACACCTTTTGGTATCCTGCCCCCAAGTCTGGTGAACTTCCTGGGATCCTTTAGAAACTCCACCACCTCCCACAGCTCCTCCTTTGCCTCATCAGCCCCTGCCACATCCTCAAAGGTGACCTTGTTATAAGGTTCTGTAACCAGCCTTGCCCTGCTCTTTCCAAAAGACAATGCCTTGCCTCCACCCACCTGCATCTGCCTCATAAAAAATATCCATATACCTATGAGGATGAGCATAGGGGCCCATGAGAGTATCACCTGCAGCCATGAGGATTCATCCTCTGGCCTTGCGTATATGTTGACGCCATGGGCAACAAGGGTCTTTATCAGGTCAGGGTCCCTGGGTGCATAGGTCCTAAAAGGCCCTTGGGAAGATATCCCGGATATCTTATTTCCTTGGATGGTGACCTTCTGCACCGCCTTTTTCTGGACCAGGTCCAGGAACTCGGTGTAGCTTATATTCAGGCTGGGACCCTCTGAATTCTTGAAGAATTGAAATATCAATAACATAATCAGGGTTATAACCAGCCAAAGGGATATGTTCCTTGAATTCAAAATAACCTACCTCCTTTTTTCCCTAGCTCCATCTCTCTCTTAAGCTCCTTTTCCTTTATCTCCCTTCTCTTGTCATACTTTGTCCTGCCCTTTGCCAGGGCCAGTTCCACCTTTGCTATCCCTCTTTTAAAATATACCTTTGTGGGTATCAAGGTGTAGCCCTTTTCCTCGGTCTTCCCTATGAGCCTCCTTATCTCAGAACGATGGAGCAGAAGTTTCCTGGGCCTTCTCGGGTCTGTCTCTTCTACCCTGGAAAAGGGATATGGAGATATATTCATGTTGTAAAGGTAAACTTCCCCGTTTCTGACCTTGGCGTAACTGTCTGTCAGGTTCGCCCTCCCATCCCTCAAGGACTTTACCTCGGGCCCAGTGAGCACAAGCCCGGCCTCCAGGAATTCCACCAGCTCATAATCATGCCTGGCCTTTTTGTTCTGGCATACTATCTTTTCAGAATCTTTTGCCATGGGCTATGTAACAGCCAGCCTCATATTCTCCAGGTGCTTTCGCACCTTCTCTGCAGTATCCAGTGAAAGTAGCTCAAAAAACCTGTTTCTCTCTTTTCTGTATTCCAGTTCCCGAACCAAGTACTTTGCTCCAGGTATGGACCTGGGATTCATGCTAAGGGTCCTAATACCAGCTCCAATGAGTATGGGGATACAAAGAGGATCTCCAGCCATCTCACCACACACAGACAACTCAATCCTGTGCTCCTCTGCCACCTTCACCAGGGTCATTATCATCCTCAATATGGCTGGGTGATAAGGTTGATACATGTTTGCCACTAATTCGTTTACCCTATCTATTGCCAGGGTGTATTGAACAAGGTCATTGGTACCAATGCTAAAAAAATCCACATGGGGCGCCAGGATGTCAGAGAGTGTCACTGCCGATGGTACCTCCACCATTATCCCCACCTTTAGATCCCTTTTGTATGGCAGGCCATTGGAGTCCAGTTCTTCCATTACCTCCCTCAATACCTCCTTGGCCTCCAGGAGCTCACCCAGGCCTGAAATCATGGGAAACATCAGCCTCACGTCTCCATGGGCACTGGCCCTTAAGATGGCCCTTAGCTGGGTTTTAAAAAGCTCCTTTTCTTTCAGGCACAACCTGATGGCCCTCAGACCCAGGGCAGGGTTTATCTCCTGATACATCCCTGGCCTGGTAATAAACTTATCCCCACCCAGGTCCAGGGTCCTGATGGTAACCGGATATGGCTTCATCAGCTCCACCACGTCACGATAATCCTCGTATAGTTCCTCCTCAGTGGGCATCTGCCTTGCCCTTAGATATAAAAACTCGGTCCTGTAAAGGCCAATACCCTCACAGCCATTGGACTTGGCAGCCACTATCTCTTCAATGAACTCTATATTGGCAAGGACGGATATCTTTAGGCCATCCCTGGTAATGGCAGGGAGGTGAGAGGCGCGGATGATGCTCCTCTTCTGCCTTTCCAGGTCAAGCTGCCTTTCTTGATACTCCACAAGGAGGTTTTCGTCGGGGTTCACTATGACCTCCCCTGTGTCTCCATCCACTATGAGGAGGTCCCCATCTTTTATGGAACTGGTGGCCCCAAAAAGCCCCACCACTGCAGGGATGTCCAGGGACTGGGCCACAATGGCTGTATGGCTCGTCTTGCCACCCAGCTCTGTTACAAGACCCATTACCCTGCTGATATCCAGTTCAGTGGTGTCCATGGGAGATAGTTCCCTGGCCACAATTATGACCCTGCTGTTTAACTTGGGCACAGACTCATAGGCATTCCCTGTCAGGTTCCTGAGGACCCTTTCTATGACCCCCTCCACATCCTCTATCCTGCTCTTTATATAAGGGTCCTCCACCTTTTGAAAGGCAGCCTTTATGGACTCCAGAGATTTCTTAAGGGCCCACTCTGCATTGATGTGCTCCCTCTTTATTAAATCAATGGACTCGTGACGAATGGCCTTGTCATTTAAGATCATAAGGTATGTGTCAAAGAGATAGGCCTCGTTTTCCAGGGAGTTCTGGAACTTTTCCTTTAGTGCCTTGAAGTGATCTTCTGTTGCCTTAAAGGCAGCCTCAAGCCTCCCAATCTCCCTTTCCACCTCTTCTTCATCCAGGATATACTGATAATAGACCCTCACCTTAAAGGAGTCTATGACCTGGGCCTTTCCAATGCTAATACCCTGGGATGCAGGAATGCCTTTTAGGTACTTTGGATCCAATCCTTATTCTCCGAACCTGTTATTGAATAGCTCCATTAGCGCCATCATCATCTCTTTTGAGTCAGAGCCCTTTATTCTCACCTGGACCTCGGCACCTGGCCCAAGGCCCAGGCTGAGGATGGATAACACATTCCTGCCATCCACCTCCACCCCATTCTTGGAAAAATACAACTCAGACTCATAGGACTGCGCCAGTTCCACAATCCTAGCTGCTGCCCTTGCATGCAAGCCGTATCTGTTTAGCACCTTCAGGTTTTCCACGATCTCCATCTTTCAACCCAAAAATGGTTTTGGTAAGAGCGAGCTTAAGCATACCATAAGGGATCCCGTAGACCTTTGAAAGTTCCTTTGCCGCCTTTCTTATTGCCAGTGCCTGAGGCCCTGTTGTGGTTTTTGAAGCACTGGCCTTTGTCTCCTTGGCCCCTCCCACCACCAAGGTGACCTCGCCTTTTATCTCTGCCTCTTTCTCCAACTCATCAAGGATCTGGGCCACACTGCCATACCTGATCTCCTCAAATACCTTTGTGGCCTCCCTCACAAAGACCAGCTGCCTATCCCCCAGGACATCTCTTATGGATCTAAGGGTCTCCTTAATCCTGTGGCAGGATTCCATGATTACTAACGGCCTCCTGCTCTCTTTAACCATCTTAAGCTCCATTTCCCGTTTTCCCTTCTTGGTGGACAAAAAACCCAAAAACACAAAACCATCTGAAGGCATCCCTGAGACAGAAAATGCCGCAGCCACTGCACAAGGCCCGGGCACAGGGGAGACCTCTATGCCCTCCTCCACGCACCTGCGCACCAGGTCACTGCCAGGGTCTGAGATGCCCGGGGTCCCCGCGCTGGAGACCAGTGCAATGTCCTTGCCAGACCTGAGGATCTCCAGTAGGTCTGCGATTCGACCTTCCTTTGTATGCTGGTTAAATCTGGTCACCCTGGTTTTGATCTGGTAGTGGTTGCAAAGGGCCCTGGTATGGCTTGGAGACTCAGCCACAATGAGGTCCACTCCCTTTAGTACCTCCAAGGCCCTAAAGGTGATGTCTTTCAGGTTACCAATGGGAGTTGCCACCACAAATAGCCTCCCCTCCCTGAAATTCTTTGCCTTTGCCCTTTCCATCACTCCAATCTTGGCTCAAAGGCATTTCTGATAAGTTCTATCTCGGCCTTAGGCCCCATCTGGGATATGGCCACAACATCAAACCTGGCCCTGTATTCCAACAAAGACTTTGCCTTTAGATAAGTTAAGGCCACCTTGGAGAGCCTTCCTTGCTTCCTTTGATCAACAGCGGCCTTTGGGTGCTCCTGATCAGGGAGATTCCTATACTTAACCTCCACAAATACCAATGTGTCCTTCTCCTTGGCAATTATGTCAATCTCTCCCAGCTTTGACCTGAAGTTCCTCTCCAGTATCTTGTAGCCTTGCCTTTTTAAATACTCACAGGCCAGGTCCTCTCCCTTGTTGCCCATGTTTTTGGTATACTTACCCGGCATGGACTCCCCTAAAGGAGATCCTGTGCAGGATGCACGGGCCCCATTCTTGAATCGCCTTCAGGTGCTTTTCTGTTCCATATCCCTTGTTTCTGGAAAAGCCATAGTGGGGATATTCCCTATGGTAGGCAGACATTATTCTGTCCCTGTAAACCTTGGCTACCACCGAGGCACAGGCAATGGAAAGGCTCCTTGCATCCCCTTTTACAATAGTAAGCTGTGGAAGGGAGATGGGGACCTTGTCTCTTCCATCCACCAACAGGATATCAGGCCTACTCTTTAACCCATTCACTGCCTTTTCCATGGCAAGGAGTGTGGCATTTAAAATGTTCTTTTCGTCAATGTAACAAGGCTCCACCACCCCAATGGATACGTCCTGGGCAAGGCTGATAATTTGCTTAAAGGCCAATTCCCTTTGAAGGGGGCTCATGGCCTTTGAATCCCTTACCCTGAGATCTGTGATATCCAGGGGCATTACAACACACCCTGCAACCACAGGCCCTGCAAGGGATCCCCTCCCTGCCTCATCCAGTCCTGCAATTACCTTGCACCCTTGCTCTAATGCCCACCTCTCAAAAGACAAAAGGTCCTCCTCAATGAATGGAAGGACCTTTGTTCTGACCTTGTTTTTAAGCCCCTTCCTCACTCGCCAGGTCTCATCCTCTTTTCCTTTACCTTAGCTGCCTTGCCCTGCAGTTTCCTAAGGTAGTATAGCCTGGACCTTCTCACATCTCCCCTGTTGACGATCTCCACCCTTTCAATGAGGGGGGAGTGCAGGGGAAATGTCTTTTCCACCCCAATTCCATAGGAGACCTTCCTTACAGTAAAAGTGGCATTGGTATTTCTTCCCTTTTTCCTGATAACAACCCCTTGGAAGGCCTGGAGCCTCTCCTTTTCACCTTCCAATATCCTCACATATACCTTCACTGTATCCCCTGGCCTGAAATCAGGGATATCAGCCCTCATCTGTTCCCGTTCCAGGTACTCCACAACGTCCATGAAATCCTCCCGCTACAATTATTTAGCCATCTCTGGCATATTATTTCCATTCATTGCCTTGAAATCAGCCTGTCCAATATAATAGCAGCAGCTGTCCTCACTGATAAATGGTTATAATCCCCCACACCGTATATGGGCTCAAGGAGGCAATGGGCATTGTCTATAATATCTTGATGAAGCCCCCAGGCAGTTCCAAACATAATCAAAGAGGGCCGGGTCTCCATTATCCTCTTTGCCTCCCCATAGCCAATGGTGTTCCTTTTTTGAGATGCATCAGTGGCAATGGTGAAGGCCCCCATGCCCTCTTCCCTTGCCACATCCTCCAGGGCATCCTCCAAGGACCCCACAAGCCTGATCCTTTCAAAGGCAATCCTTCTCAATGGATTGTAATTGGCCCCATATCCCATGACCCAATGCTCCACAATCCTCTTTGCCAGCTCCTGTTGCTCCTTGAGAGGGTTTGCAATATAACATTTCTTAATCCCAAAGGTAACAGAAAGTCTGGCCAGGTCATGCAAATCCATTGGCGTTATGGCAGAACATATCACATTCCCATTTTTGTCGTATACAGGATAATGTATCAAGGCCATATAAAGTTCCATCTATTCCTGGGAAAATCGTTTCATCTTGAGCTCTTTTAAAAACTCCTGCTCTGGATCTGTAAGGTCTGCCTTTTCCAATAGCTCCGGCCTTTTTTCCCAGGTGCGGATAATGCTCTGCCTCCTCCTCCATCTTCTAATCTCCTGGTGGTTTCCACTCAACAGGACCTCTGGGACCCTCAGGCCTTCAAACTCCCTGGGCCTTGTGTAATGGGGATATTCCAATAGCCCCATCTCAAAGGATTCCTCCTGGGAAGAACCTTCATCACCCATTACCCCCGGTATCAACCTGCCCACCACTTCCATCAAAACAAGGGCTGCCAACTCACCTCCACTCAACACATAGTCCCCTATGGATAGTTCCAGTGCCCCGGTCAACAAGGAAACCCTTTGGTCTATTCCCTCATAGCGGCCACAGACAATCACCAGCTGATCAAAAAGGGAAAGCTCCCGTGCCAGGAGCTGATCCAGGAGTTGACCTGAGGGAGATAGTATTACCACTTGAGACCTATCAAGCCTTTTCACACCCCTGATGGCATTGATAATAGGTCCAGGCATCATCACCATGCCACTACCCCCACCGTAAGGCCTATCATCTACACTCTTGTGTGCACCCTCTCCATAGTCCCTCAGATTTACCACATTCACCTCCATGACCCCTGCCTTTATTCCCCTGGCTATGACACCATATTGAAAAAAGGCCTTGATAAGGTCAGGGAAGATGGTGATGACATCAAACCTCATTGAGTCCAATCAAACCCTTGGGTAGGTCCACTATCAAGAAGCCTTCTCTAAGGGAGACCTCCTTTATAATCCCTTCCACAGCAGGAACCAATATCTCACCCTTTTCTCCCTTAACCACATATATGTCATGGCCATTGGTGGGTATGATACTTGCCACTGTACCAAGACCTGTGTTGGTGAGATCCATCACCTTCATCCCTATTATTTCAGACCAAAAATATTCTCCGGGCTCTCTATTAAGGGAACCCTTTGGCACAAGGACATAGGCGCCCTTGAGCCCCTCTGCCTCTTCTCTGGTATTTATGTGGCCGAATTTTAGGAGGTAAGACCCTTTAAAAGGCCTTACCGATTCCAGAATAGCTGGCAGGGCCCGGCCATCCCTGGATTGCACTATTACACTCTTTAGATCTTTCAGGACCTCTAAATCATGGGCATAGGACCTAAACCTAAGCCAGCCCCTGATTCCGTGGGCCTTAAGGATCTCCCCAAGGATTATATTTGGGCCTTGCTCCCACAACCCCTATTCTATGATCTCCAGCACCGACCTCTTGTTTATCTTTGTGGAGGCAGCGCCAAGTATGGTCCTGATGGCCCTGGCAGTCCTTCCCTGCTTGCCAATCACCTTGCCCAGGTCATCTTTAGAGACTTTGAGCTCTATCACAGAGGTCTGCTCACCCTCTATCTCATTTACCACCACCTCGTCAGGCTTATCTACAAGAGCCTTTGCTATGTACTCCACCAGCTCCTTCATCATCGCCATCCGCCATCACCTCCGTGTTGTAGACCTAACCATGTGTGTTTGCCTAACCCACCTTCTTTATCAAAGAGCGTACAGTCTCCGTGGGTTGGGCTCCTTTTGCCAACCAATACCTCACCTTCTCCATATCCAGGGATATGGTTGCAGGTTCTGTTTTAGGGTCATAATATCCCAGGACCTCTAAAAACCTACCATCCCTTTTTGCCTCTGAGTCTGCTGCTATGATTCTGTAAAAGGGCCTTTTCTTTGCTCCCATCCTAGTAAGTCTTAACACTACAGGCATATACTTTATCACCCCCTCAATGCTTTCATTTAAACAGCCTGGACAAACCAGAATAACCTTTTTTGCTAACCTGTTCCATAATTTTTTTTGTCTCTTGAAAGTTCTTTAACAACCTGTTTACATCCTGGACAGTGGTACCGCTGCCCCTTGCTATCCTCCTCTTTCTGCTACCGTTTATTATCTTAAAGTTTCTCCTCTCCTCCTTGGTCATGGAAAGGATAATGGCCTCAATCCTTTTTAGTTCATCCATGTCCGGTTTTACATCCTTTAGTTTTTTCATAAAACCCACCCCCGGGAGCATGGATATTAGCTGTTCAATGCTGCCCATCTTCTTTATCTGTTGGATATTGGTGAGAAAGTCTTCCAGATCGTATTTCTGCTTTTCCAGTTTCTTTTGTAATTCTTGGGCCTTTTTTTGGTCAAAGGCCTCCTGGGCCTTTTCTATAAGGGAGATTACATCCCCCATACCCAGGATCTGGTTGGCCATCCTGTCAGGATGAAAGGCCTCCAGGGCATCCAGCTTTTCCCCTGTACCTATGAACTTTATGGGCTTGCCTGTAACGGCCTTGATGGAAAGTGCGGCCCCACCCCTGGCATCGCCTTCTGTCTTTGTAAGTATCACTCCAGTTATATTTAGCTTCTCATTAAATTCCTTTGCCACTGTTACAGCATCCTGGCCTGTCATGGCATCGGCAACCAGGAGTATCTCCTTGGGTGAGACCCTCTCTCTTATATCCACCAATTCCTGGACAAGGGCCTGATCAATATGGAGCCTCCCTGCTGTATCCAGGAGGACCACATCCTTGCCAGAGGTCTTGGCCTTGCTCACTGCATCGGCGCATATCTCCAAGGGACTTTGCCCCGCAGAAGATGGGTAGACCTCTATGGAGATCTGGGCACCCAATTTCTTTAGCTGATCTATTGCAGCAGGCCTCTGAACATCAGCAGGGACAAGGTATGGATTTCTGCCCTTCCTCCTTAAAAACAGGGCAAGCTTGGCAGCAGTGGTGGTCTTTCCCGAGCCCTGAAGGCCCACAAGCATTATACAATGGGGGCCCTTGCCAGTTAGCATAAGCCCGGAATTCTCTGAGCCCATGAGACTCACCAGCTCGTCCCTTACTATCTTTATAAACTGCTGCCCAGGTGTCAGGCTTTCCAACACCTCAACACCAATGGCCTTTGCCTTTACCCCTTCTATGAAATCCTTTACTACCTTATAGTTTACATCGGCCTCCAGTAGGGCAAGCCTCACCTCTCGCAGGGCCTCCTTTATGTTATCCTCTGAGAGCCTGCCCCTACCTGTCACCTTTTTGAAGACCCTATTGAGTTTTTCTGTGAGCCCTTCAAACATATTATTCCCCCAAAAACTAACTTTAATAGCCCAGAATCCTTAGAAATGTCAAGGCAACAATAATAACAGTGGGCACCTATCCCTTATGTTCAAACCTGGGCGTAATTTGGGGAAGTTTCTTCCTGGAATTTTTAAAATGGGTGCCCCTTCACCTCTTAGTCCATTTGTTGTGTAAGGTTTCATCCCCAGGCCTTCCAACAAATTTAATTACTTTTCCTCCACCTCTGGGCACCTTGTATCAAGGTTTGTTTTTGTTTGGGGAAAATTCCTTGGTTTTATAAGTCCTCCATAGAGAGTTTCCATGCTGGGTAGTATACGATTGTCCTAAAAATTAGTTGTTTGACATTTGCCTTAGGTCTTTTCTATAGTTCTAAATTGAGGAGGGATCCCATGATGGGGCAGGCTCAAAAGATCAAAGGCTTTACACTGGTGGAACTGGCCATTGTGCTGGTGATAATAGGCCTCCTGGTGGGTATGGGTGTGGGATTAATAGGCCCCCTTACCAAAAGGGCAAAATTGATGGAGGCCAGGGATACTGTAAATCAGGCCAAAGAGGCCTTCTTTGGCTATGCTAATAAAATGGGTTATTTGCCTGCCAGTGGGAACTACGACCCCATCACTCCTGTCTCAGCCTTTGAAAATGTAGGTGCCAAAGGCATTGACCCTTATGGCAAGGCCCTTTTGTATAGGGTGGCCAATGAGTTGGCTGGAAATACAAATAACATCTGCAAGGCTAATGCTACAAGCCTCACAATAACAGAAGGAGGTACACCCAGGTCCAATATCGCCTTTATGATCGTATCAGGGGGTGAGAACTATAACATACAAACCCTTGATACAATCCATCCCATAGGCACTGACAATGTGGATGATTTCCCAAACGATATGAACAGACCAGAGCCATATGATGATATCGTTGCCTATGTAGCATTGGATGAGCTAAGGGTTGCCAGAGGCTGTCCAAAGGAACTGGGGATATTGGGCCCTGATACCCTGCCCACTGCAAAGGAAGATATGTATTATTCTTACCAGTTCCAGGCCACAGGTGGCTATCCACCCTACACCTGGACAGTACAGGGTCAACCATCTTATCTTACTATATCGCCCCAGACAGGCCTCTTATCCGGTACCATTAATTATAATTCATCCACCAGCACAGGAGAATTACAAAACTGTTCCGAAACCATCCCTGGCATTAATGTAACAGTGACTGATTCTTCCTCCCCTCCCGGCACTAACACCAAGGTGGTCTCATTAGATGTGGTGCCACAGCCACTGAATATTGTTAGCCAACATTTGCCTGCAGGGCAGATGGGGTCTTCGTATAGTGCACAGATCGTAGCAACAGGAGGTAAAGTCCCTAGGACCTATTCAGCCACAGGGCTTCCCACTGCCTTAAGTATCAACCCAACTACAGGTGCCATTAGTGGCACAATCAATGACCCAACCCCAGGGCAATGCAGTCCCAATGTATTTCCCATAACTGTGAATGTCACTGATAACTGTCCCAGTGGTGGGGTATCAAAGCAGTTTTCCTTATCAGTAGAGGATCCTGAATGCTATGGTGGAGGTGGCACAACTACCACCACTTCAACAACAACTACCACAACCATTCCAGGGACCACTACCACCACTTCAACGACCACAACAACAATACCTCCTGCACCTTCCTGCACATTATCTGCTAACCCCACTTATGTTCCCTATGGTCAAAGTACTACCCTCACCTGGACAATACAAAATGGTCCGGCCAATGGGCAATTTTCACCTCAAAGCGGTGGATGTACTCAATTTTCTAACTCCACCGGTGGGAGCTGCACAACCGGGAATCTCACACAACAAGGCCCCCTAACCTTCACATTAACGGTGCAAAACCCATATGGGAGTTCATCTTGTTCTGTGCCAGTGAAGGTGGGTTGTCAAAATTATCGGGTATGGAACTCCACAGGCGCAACCCGTGATTTTACAATTGACAGCTTCTGCAGAAATAATGTGGGAAACAATTCAGAGATAACTCAGCCTGCCCAAAACAGGCAATTAGGGCCTGGTGAAGATGTTGATAGACACCAGAGTACTCAGGGTTCTTGTAATAGTCCAGTAGTTCAGAGTATTACCTATAATGACGCACTTCAAGCTGATACAGACACTGATTGCCAGGTGAACTTTACCCTTTCTGGTGCTAGTGATAGGTAAGTGGCAACTAATACAATATGCCTGACTTTTGGCCTTTTAATATTTTGATATTTTAGAGAATGTTTCTGTGTTATTAGAGGGCTTGCTGGACCAGATAGTCCCAGGCCAAGATCACACCAGGAGATATCTCTTTCTTATCTCCTCATTTTCCCTTATCTCCCCAATGCTACCATGGTACCTTATGTAACCATTGTCAATTATATAGCCCCTATCACTTATCCTGAGGGTGGAGCGGAGATTTTGCTCTGCAATGAGCACTGTAAGCCCTGTGTTCCGCAATTGCATTATGTGGCCTTCAAAGGCAGTGATCATTAAAGGAGCAAGGCCCTCAAAGGGTTCATCCACCAGCAAAAAGTCAGGATTCCCCATAAGGGCCCTTGCTATTGCAAGCATCTTTTGTTCTCCACCACTGAGACATCCTCCCTTTCTATGTTCCAAATGCCTCAAGGGAGGGAACAATTCATAGACCCTCTCTTTTGACCAGTGGGTTTTCTTGGGTGACCCTTTCATACCCAGTTCCAGGTTTTCGGCCACAGTAAGGTCAGGGAATATCCTGCGATTGTCAGGGACATAGCCTATGCCCTTCCTTGCCAAAAGATATGGGGGCAGGCCTGTCACATCCTCGCCCCTATACCAGATACTTCCCATACGGGGAGGTACTATGCCTATAACACTCTTCATGGTGGTGGTCTTTCCTGCACCATTTCTGCCTAAAAGGCATACTATCTCCCCCTCATTCACCCTCAAGGATACCCCAAAGAGGATGTGGCTCATGCCGTAGAAGGTGTGGATATCATTGACCTCAAGCATGTTCCATCCCCAGGTATGCCTCCTGCACCTCTTTATTTTCTCTCACCTCTGATGGTGGCCCCTGGACAATGGTGCGGCCATGGGTCATCACCATTATGCTTTTTGCAATGCCAAAGACAATGTCCATATCGTGTTCACAAAAGAGTATGGTGATCCCCCTTTCTGTGGCCAGCCTTTTAATGAGCTCAATGGTGCTCTGCGTCTCCTCAGGGGACATCCCTGCAGTGGGCTCATCCAGGACCAGGAGCTCCGGGTTATTGCCCAAGGCAATGGCAATCTCCAGGATCTTTTGATCGCCGTGGGAAAGGTAGCCTGAGATTCTATGGGCCTTATCCCCAAGGCCAACCACCTCCAGGATCTCCTGGGTCTCTTTGTTGGCCATTCCCTTTGAGGGCCTCAAAAATGTATATGTCTTGCGCTGGTGAGATAGGACAGCCACCTGCACATTTTCAAACACCGTGAGCCTTGAAAATATGTTTACTATCTGAAAGGACCTGGATATCCCCAGCCTGCAAAGGGCATACGGGGCAAGGCCAGTAATGTCTTTGCCCTTAAATAATACCCTGCCTCCATCAGGCCTCAGGTGGCCAGTAATAAGGTTAAATAGGGTTGTCTTGCCAGCTCCATTGGGGCCTATAACAGCAACAATATCCCCCTTTCCCACATAGAGGTTTGCTCCGTTTACTGCAAGGAAGTCATCAAAGGATTTTTTAAGGGAGCTCACCTCTAACATGGGGCTATACTCCCCTGGCCCTGGCCTTTCTAATAAGTTTTTCAAAATACCCCATTAATCCCTCGGGCAAGAAAAAGATCACCAGGATCAAGACCACACCCAGTATCAGGGTCCAGTGTTCTGTGTACCTGCTCACAAAGGTGCGCAACATCACCATTGTAGCTGTTCCTAAGATGGGGCCAAAGAAGGTAAACATGCCGCCCAAAAGGCACATTACCAGTATCTCCAATGATAGGACCCAAAAAAGAAGTTCTGCAAAGACTGAACGCTCCAATACCACAAACATGGACCCTGCAATCCCTGCAAAAAAGGTGGCCAAGAGGACCCCAACAACCTGGGTCCTTCTCACATTGATACCCACTGCCTCACATCTCTGGGGGTTGTCCCTTATGGCTTGAAGGGCCTTTCCAAAGGGTGATTTGTAGATGAGGTACATGGCCATCACACATAAGGTGGAATAAGCCAGTATAAAGTAATAAGAGCCATTCATTGATGCCAGGATAGCAGGGATTGGGATGCCATGTATGCCATCATCTCCCCCTGTAAAGCTATACCACCTGTACACAATGGCCCAGACAAGGGAACCTAAGGAGATCTGGAGCATGGCAAAATAGAGCCTGGTAAGCCTCACACAAAAGATCCCAATAATTAGGCCAATGGTGGCAGCCACCACAGGGCCAAAGACAAAGGCCAACCACGGAGAGAGTTTGGTCTTGGTGAGGAACAGGGCAGTGGTGTAGGCGCCTACCCCATAAAACACACCGTGGTGGAACTGGAATAAACCACCATGGCCCACCACCATATTCAGGCTCATGGAGAGCACAGAGGTGACATAGATAAGGGATAGTATGTAAACAAAGAACCTGGGAACAACCTGGGGCAGGATAAGGAGGATAAATAGAATGCCCATGGGAATGAGGACCCGGGGATATAGAGCCTTGGTCTCTTTCCTTTCCATGGCAGGCTACCAGACTGACCTCAAAAGCCCCTTGGGCCTGAGCAAAAGCACTATAACCACAGCAGTGTATGGAAATACAATGGCAAATTGGGGCCAAAATAGTACTCCCAGGGAATGGGTGATCCCAAATATCAAGGAACCAATCAAGGCCCCCCATATGTTTCCAAGGCCACCAATGGTCACTATCAAGAATGCCTCCATGATGAGGCTGTGGTCCATTCCAAGGGTAACACTTACAGTGGGGGATATCAGTGCCCCTCCAAGCCCGGCTAAATAACAGCCCACCACAAAGGCAATGGCAAATACCCAGCTCACATTTATGCCCAATACTCCCACCATCTCCATATCCACTGCTGCTGCCCTGGCTATCTTTCCAATCCTGGTCCTTGTATTGAAGAGCCAAAGGCAGAGCCCCACCAGTGGCCCTATGAAAAGTAAGAACAGGTTGTACTTGGGAAACGGGGCCCCAAGGATGGAAATAGAACCCTTTAACAGGGCAGGGGCAGACACGGACTTATACTCACCCCCCCATGCTATCTTCACCAGGTCACCCAGGATCAGGGAGACGGAAAAGGTAAAGAGTATCAACATCAGGTGCTCTCGGTCATATAGGTGGCAGAACAGGGCCCTTTCCAGGATCAGGCTGATCAGGGCCACAAAAAGGGGTGCAACGATCAAGGCAGTCCAAAAGCCAAAGGATCCTGCGATATGGCTTGAGATGGTATAAGTGGAAAAGGCACCGATCATGTAAAGGGAACCATGGGCAATGTTGGGGACCCTGAGGACCCCTAAAATGAAGCTGAGTCCTGCACACACAATAAACAGGATCATGGAACGGCTGATCCCCACAAGGAACTGACAGACTATCTCCCCTACTCCCATAACCACCTTGACCTCAGGGTTCCGTGACCCTTTACATGGAAACTTATGGGCACTGCACCTGTGGAGGCAGTGCCCTTTCAAGATGTACTACTTGCCCCTGGCCTTTTTAATATCCTCTATGCTGGGCATTACTTCAGAGGCAGGTATGGTGATTATGTCCTTGGCAACCAGGAACGGGTACTCAGGGACCTTTTTTGTAACACCCATGAACATGGGCAGGGCTGCCTGGTGATCAAAGGCACGCATCTCAATCTCCCCAATGGGGCTGTCCACCTTTAATCCCTCCATGGCATCAATTAATTTTTCCCTATCCATTTTCCCTGCCTTCTCCAGTGCCTTTATTATGAAATTGGCTGCAAGGTAACCATACAGTGCACCCACCTTTGGCTCCCTTTTATAGATCTCTTTAAAGGCATTCACAAAGTCCTTGTTCTTTGGTGAATCCGGGTAATAGAAGTGGTAGTTGGCAGTCCCCAATACATTTTCAGGGGCATCCTGCCCCAGAGGCGCAAGGGTGCTGTGCTCTGTGGCAGTGTGGATATAGATTGGTATCTTGTCCGCAAATCCAGTGGCCTTGGCAGCCTTCATCACATTTACCATGCTTGCCCCACCTGTGGCAAAGATCACTGCGTCGGGCTTTGCACCAGATATAGCCGTAAGATAGGGGGTTAACTCAGGCTCACCCACCTTCCACCAGGACTGATTGATGAGCTGGACCTCGGGCTTGAGCCTTTTGAGATTCTGCCACACAGCCTCTGCAAGGGCATGGCCGTATTCATAGTCATCCCCTGCAATCCAGTATTTTATATATGGCCTCTTTGCCAGGCCGTGTGCAGCTGCCTTGCCTATCATGGCTGTGTTTTCTGAGACAGAAAATACATATCTATGGCCTTTTTCCCCTGTAATCTTTTCACTCTTTGAAAAAGTAACTATAAAGGGAACTTTTTCAGCCTTGCAGTATTCCGATACAGCCAGGGAGGCTGCACTGTTTATGGTACCCACCAAGATATCCACCTTCTCCATCATTATGAGTTCCTTTGCCATGCTCATGGCAACATCCACCTTGAACTTATCATCCCTGGTGGTGAACTCCAGTTTCCTGCCTACAACCCCACCTTTTGCATTTACCTGGTCAATAACCATTTTAAAGGCATCCCTCACATCAAAGGTAAATGTGGTGGGTGGCCCTGTATAGGTATCCAGTAGACCTATCTTAATGGGCGCCTGGGCAAAGGAGCTTGGTGGAGAAATAAAAACCAGGGCTACCAGTATCACCAAAAAACAAATCAGTCCTCCAGCATATACTTTGTGCCTCATCCTAACCCCCCTTTTGTTTTATTGAAAAGGCCATCAGGCCTTTAGGCTGTTACAAAGCATCTTGGTTGTCAAGGATTTTTGCTCCCTAATACCTGGGCCTAACAAGGGTGATCAAATAGCTGGAAAAGAGACAAAGAGACCCCAAATACATAAAGACCAGAGTATAATTGGCACTGGTAATGTCCAAAAGATAATTGCTAAGGGTAGGGCCCAGGAGGCCTGCAATGTAACCATAGGCAGTGAATATCAGACCAAAGATGGAACCAAAGTGCCTGAGGCCAAAGCATTCTGCTGCCAGTGGGGCAGAGACTGAAAACATGGTTCCAAAGGCAAGGCCCACTAAGGCAGCACCAATGAAATAAAGGAGGGGTGAATGGATTTGGAAAAGGATAATATACGCAGATCCAGCCAACAGGAATGTGGATGACATTACCAGTCTTCCACTGAATCTGTCTGAGAGATAACCCATGAAAATACGGCTCAGACCATTGGTAATATTGAAACAGGTAAGTATCAACACTGCCTCTCTGGCATCCAATCCCCTGGATAGACCAAAATTTACAGCCAGTGAGACCATGGATATACAACCAGCCCCTTGAAATGCCCAGGTGAGCCACAAGGCCCAGAAGGCCTTTGTCTTAATTGCAGACCTAACTGTCAAATCCCTTTCTGTTAAAATAGAGACCTTCTGCTCACTATCCTTCCTTTCCTCAGGGATTGTAATGAAAAAAGATGACATGACCCCGAAAAACAGGGAAAAGGCTGCCAATAATACACACATGGGACCATACCCCAGGCCCTTTAGCATGAAATAGAAGACAGGAGACATTAATGCAGCAGAAAAACCAAAGGAGAGGTTCACTATCCCGGATACAAGGCCTTTCTTGTGGGGGTAAGAGATCTGCACAGCAGTGATGGTGGGGATATAGATAAAGGCAGAAGAGGCACCAATTAAAAAGGCCCAAAGATAAAGTCCTTGAAGGGTATTTACGCGAGATAAAAAAATAAGGCTCAAGGCAGAAATAATACTGCCCAAAAGGACCAGGGTCTTTACTTTATACCTTTGTTGAAGCTTGCCCACCACAAACATAAGGCTTCCCACAGCAAACAGGACAAAGAACAAGGTGTTTCCAATGGCTGCCTTGCTCACCTTAAGCACCCCCTGCCAGTGTGGCTGAAGCACCCCTGTGAGCCCAAAGATAAAGGCCCCTGGCCAGAAAATAGCAATGGAGGAAAAAATCAGGGTAAGGAGCCTGCTATTAGAACCCATTTTAGACCGGCCAATTGAGAATGGCAAAGGAATGACCACAGCTTCAAGGGGTTGTCAACCTAATTTTTTCATATTAATGTTGCAGGTATTTCCCTTGACGGTTAATAAAGTGAAGATGGAACAAAGGCCTTCTTTAATGATAATCAAGCCAGGAGCATTGGGGGATACAGTACTTACATTGCCATGTATTATTGCTCTTAGGCCTATGTATAGGATTATGTTTGTGGGTACAGGCCCTGGACTCTTCTGGATATCCAAATATGTGGATAATGTTTTTAATTTTGAAATGGCACCATGGAACCAATTATTTGTAGAAAATACTCACCCATTTTTAAACACAGTGCCATTTGTTCCTGATATCATTGTGTGCTTTACATCAGCTTATAAAGAAATTGTTAGCAGCAACCTAAAAGAGATCTTCAGTGGTTCCAATGTAACCATATGTTCAAGTATTCCTGATAGAAGAGTTCATATAACAAAATATATCTACTCAGTGCTGAAGGGAGCTGGTGTAAAAATAGAGTGGGACATGGTGGTAGAGCAACTCAAAAATGGCTTGATTGACAAAATGCCCCCAGGGAAATACATGGTAATCCACCCTGGGTCAGGCTCAAAAAGGAAGAATTATCCCATGGAGTTCTGGCTAAAGCTGGCCCTAAGACTTAAAGAACTCCCCTTTGGAAAAAGGGTTCTATTTATGTTTGGTCCTGCTGAGGAAAAGGAGTTCTCCTCCTGGGAAGGGAGGCTCAAATTTAGAGGTCTTGAGGCAGTCTTAAGTGAATCACCGAGAGATCTAATGGAGATCCTGCATAAAGCAATGTTTTTTTTGGGCCATGATTCAGGCCCCACGCACCTGGCCTCTGTTATGGGCATACCCACCTTTGGGTTCTTTAAGTTAAGTGACCTCAAGGTGTGGCGACCTGTGGGGCCCTGTGCCTTTGCCATAAGGCTTAATGATCCTGAAAGGCTTATAAACACTGCCCTCAGGCTCATAACCCATGTCTTTGATGGCTCCAAAAATCTGGTCTGGTGTGGCAAGGAAAAGGCTTGGAGACCTTTCTTTGAATAGAAGCCTTTTTGCCACGGAGGGGAAAGGGTTTTTAAAAGGCCTCTCAATAAAATCTTTACAAAGAGGCAGTATGAGAATTGTTTTGTACAAAGGCAAAAGGGGTGATATCTCCTGAAATGTTCCAATAGATTCCATTTCTGAACAATGGGGGTAGTAAGAGATGACGCCTAAAGGGGAGATCTTTGATAGAATAAAAAGATTTCAAGAGGCATTAAATAGCTTAGAATGTGAGGCAGCAATCATCGTTCAGAAGGCTGATCTGTATTACCTCAGTGGCTGTGATCAGGATGCCCATCTGTTTGTGCCCTGTGATGGAAGGCCTATTTTGATGGTGAGGCGCAGTCTTGAGAGGGCAAAGATGGATTCCCCCCTGGAAGATATTGTGCCTGCCAAAGGCTTCTCAGAACTACCTTTCATTATCCAGGACCATATGGGAAGGCTGCCCAATTCCCTTGGACTGGAGATGGATGTGCTCCCAACACGCTTCTACCTTTCCTACATGAAAATTTTTCCAAAGGCCAGGTTTCTGGATATCTCCAATGCCATAAGGTCATTGAGGATGAAGAAGAGTGAGTATGAGATCTCTTTAATAGAGAGGGCTGCAGCCTTAGGTGATGAGATGTTTCAACATGTGGTGGTTGCCTTAAAGAGAGAGGATACAAGGACAGAGCTGGATTTGGCCAGCTCCTTGGAGTTTTTTTATAGAAGGAGGGGGCATGCCGGGATACTCAGGACCAGGGGATTTAATCTGGAATGCTTTTATGGGCATGTGCTCTCTGGAAGTGCAGGGGCAACACCCAGCAATGCCCCTGGTCCCACTGCTGGAACAGGGATTGGTCCATACTTTAGCCAAGGTGCTGGCAAGAACCCCATCCTGGAAGGAGACCCCATTATGGTGGACTATACCTCCAATTTTGAGGGCTATGTATCTGACCAGGGAAGGGTATTTGTAAGGGGCAAGCTGCCCAGGGCCATGGCAGATGCCCATAGGGTTATGGTGGAGGTGCAGGATATGGTCCTGGAAATGGCAAGGCCAGGGGCCGTTGCCAAGGACATCTTTGAGACAGCCATTGATTATGTAAAGAGGGCTGGTTTGCTACAAGGCTTCTTGGGTCACCCAGAACCAGTGCCTTTCATAGCCCATGGTGTTGGTTTGGAACTGGATGAGCTCCCCATCATTGGCAAGGGGATGGATACAGTGCTGGAGCAAGGCATGGTGTTTGCCTTGGAGCCAAAATTGATCCTGCCTGGATATGGGGTGGTGGGTGTGGAGGATACATGTGTGGTGGAAAAGTCTGGGGCCAGGAGGCTAAACAGATTCCCCAGGGATATAGTGGAGGTCCATTAATAGGGCCAGATGGGCCTTCTCTTCTCCAAAAATGCAAGGACCCCTTCTCTCCCCACAGGGGTGGTACAATTATAAGAGATGACTTCCACAGCAAGGTTATAGGCCTGTGCCTCGGTGAGGTCCCACTGTTCATAAAATGTCTTTTTACCAAGGCCTATGGTCTCAAGGCTATATTGGGTAATCTCCTTTGCCAGAGAAAGGGTTTCCTCCTCCAATCTGTCATCTGGCACTACCCTGTTCACCAGTCCAATCTCTTTGGCCTCCCAGGCACTTATCAGCCTTGCTGTAAATAGCATCTCCAAGGCCTTCTTCCTCCCCACTGACCTGGCAAGGGGTACCATGGGGGTATGGCAAAACACTCCTATTCTGGGACCAGGGGTAGCAAACTGGGCAGACTCCCCTGCCACTGCCAGGTCACAGCTTGCCACTAACTGGCAGCCGGCAGCTGTGGCAATGCCATGGACCATGGCAATTATGGGCTGGGGAATGCCATGCATCTTGAGCATCATCTTGGAGCAGGTGGAAAAAAGCTCCCTTAACTCACTGTTATCATAGGAGTATATGTCAGAAAGGTCATGGCCTGCACAAAAGGCAGGGCCTGCACCCCGGATAATGATTACCTTTGCTGGCCTCTTTGCCTCCATCTCGCCTAAGAACTGTGATATCTCCTGAATTACCTCCATGGAAAGGGCATTCCTTTTTTCAGGCCTATTTAAGGTAAGGATGGCTATCTCTTCTTTGATCTCACAGAGGATGGTCTTGTATTCCATTTCTTGCTCCTTTTAACTTGTGTAGATTTGAAAGAAAAATCTTCTGTCCTTCTCCCCATTATGGTGATACGACCTCTCCCAAAACTGGGCCCTTCTGCTATCTTCCACAAGGATCACGGTGGAAGACCTTGTACCATAGTTTGGGGTGCTAATAAAGATGGGAGAAAGTAACCTTTCCCACTCAAGGCCAACCCCTGTGTCCGGTAATAGATGGTCTGCTGCCTGGGTATTATCCCTTAGTAAATCAAGGGCCTTGTCTGGGATCATCTCCACGGGGAGCTGAAGGATGTGAAAAAGCCCCTCCTTCGCCTTTTCTACCTTGGGCCATGGGGTATCCAGGAGGTGGTTACTAAGCCCATATATTCCATTGGATAGCCTTAAAAAACCCCCTTGATTGGAAAACCAGTATGCCTCTTTTAGGTCCCCAAATATTATGTTGAATCCATTATAAAGGTGCTGGGTTGCCTTCAATCTTTGGAGAAAATCCTGGGTGGAGATCTCTGTGCACAAGAACTCAGAGGCCAATAACCCACGGGACAATGCCTCTTTCTTAAACTTAGTGGGGTCACGATAGTTGGTAATGGCAGCAAATCTGCCACTGCGCCTTATCCCCAACCAGGTGCCTCCATGGACAAGATCCCTCCCTCCCAGGACATTGAAATCAGGGGGCCAGAACAATGAAGGGCCCGTTGGCCTACTATAATATTCATCCCTGTTGGCAAGGATAATTAAGGGAAGATCCTCTCTTACACGATATGCCATTACAAGGAGACACATGTCCTGGATTTCTCCTTTAAAATACTAAGGAGCATCTCCACTGCCTCCTTGGGAGTCTCACAATGAAACATCCCCTTTATCCTCCATGACCTTATACCAATTACTGGCTTGCCCAATTGAAGGGCAAAGGCTACTTCCGAAAGGGTGCCATATTCACCGCCTATGGCTATCAGGCCCTGGGAGGTTTTTGCTATTATTACATTTCTCCCTATGCCAAGGCCAGTGGCTATGGGGATCATGATATGGGGATTGGCAGCCCCTATGTCATCCCCGGGCAAGATCCCCACTGTAATACCACCACCATCCCTTGCACCCCTGGAGCCTGCCTCCATGATCCCTCCTAACCCCCCTGAGATAACAATACAGCCATTTTGTGCAAGGCCAAATCCCACCTCATAGGCCATGTCTAAGAGCTCATCAGAGGCAGTGCGGCCACCCACTATACCCACTAAAAGGCCCATGACTTAACAGTCCCCTTTGTCTACCTCACCTCAATTAGTCTATATATCTCCACAGGCTGCGAAACCCCCTTTATGGGCACCTTCTTTAGGAATTCCACAACTACCCTATCAGCCAAAAATGACAGTGTCCTCTTTGTCAACAGTATCTCCCCTGGTTGTGCCATGGACTGGATCCTGGTGGTAATATTCACCTCTTTGCCTATTACAGTATAGTCCTTGAGGAGGTTTGAGCCAATGGGTCCTAAAAAGGCATGGCCAGTATTAATACCTATGCCAATACCAAGTCTATCCACTACAGGTTCAAGTTCTTTGTTAATTTCTACCATCGCCTTTTGCATATCCACTGCCATCCTTACTGCCCGCAAGGCATGGTCATCCATATCATATATATCATTGAATAATATGAGCAAACCATCTCCCATTATCTTGTTTATTGTACCATCATAGCTGTGGGCAATGGCTATCATTTTTTCATAAAATCGGTTAAGTATAAGAAGTAAATCCTCTGGCTCTGTAATTTCAGAAATAACTGTAAAACCACGGATATCTACAAATGTGATTGTTATTAGCTTTCTTTTGAACTTTTCTATCTCTTCTGGTTTTTCTAAGAAATGTTTAATAACAGTGGGGGAAAAATGTTTTTTTAGTCTTACTAATATTTCAATTTCTTTTGTTTTCTCTTCAACTTCCTGGCAAAGCCTTTGGTTTATCCTTGCCAATTCTTCTTTTGCCAATTCAATTTCTTTAGTTTTTTCTTTAACAAGGTCTTCTAACATATTCTGTTGTTTTAACAAAAGCTGATTAGTTTCATTAAGATGTTTGTTTAACAGTTCCAATTCTTCATAGGCCCTATTTCTTTCTCGAATCTTTTCTTTTAACTGGTTAATTGTCTCTATCAACATATTTTCCGCATGGTGAGTCTTGGACCTTGGGTAGAATAGATTCACCAATCTCTTTGAGAGGGATAAGGGTTCGTATGTAAATTCAAATACAAAATAAGGCCCCATCAGGATCTGGCCCCTTTTGAATGTAATCTCCTGAAGGTTTAATTCATCGGTGAGCAAAAGGCCTAGTATCTGCGTTGGGCTGATTTGCTTGCCATAGGGCAGCTCTTTATACAGGCCCAGATAGATCTGCCCTTCGTTACCTCCGCCTTCCTCCACGAGTTCCACAAGGTGTCCCACTTCCCTAAAAGGAGACATGGGATCCTGGGAAAATAGTAATCTATTTTGCTGCCAGGCGAATCGAAACCCCGTGTTTCTTAGATAAAAATCTTTAGCCACCAACTGGATAGGGTCATAGGGTGCCAATATGGTCTTTATAGTGGCTGGTGGGAGGCCCCAGACACAGGGAATTGATGCTATAATGCCTTGAGTATATAGATCACCCATGAGGTCTTCGTTGGGATCAAATCCGTCATTATATTTTATGGAAATGGTTATCCTCATCAGCCTTTGGCTTTTATCATATGATGGTGGTTTAAGGACATTTATTATCTTTGTGTCATTGAATGTTTGATTAAGGAATGGCAATTTTTTGAAACCATCACTGGGCGACAAGAATAACTTTGCAAAGTACTGTAACTTCCCCCAAGATTGTAATCTTGCGGCTGATAGGCCACAGTTGTAAAAAAAGTTTGGTTCATTTACCCTTTCTCTAGCTCTTATAAAGACTGTGCGAAAATTCCTGAGTGTAGTCCATTCTTCATCTTTTAAGAAGAATTCTTCAGCTGAGGCAAACCTTGCTGTTGGATATTCAAGGCCATCAAAAAGGCCTTCGATGGAGTTTGTTTTGTTGTAAACATAGGATGCAATGATTCTGAAATTGATATTGCAGATACAGTTATAATTAACCATCTCTCATGACAGGTCTACTATATTACTGTTAAATACCCCATCCTAGGGTGAGGATGGAGAAGGTCCTGATAATGGCTCTTTTTTTCTATAAACCAGTGCCTGGCAGTTAGCTAATTGTCTTCCTTCAGTTGTCTTGACAATTATTTGATAGCTGGCGGTTCTTTTGGTGCTAAAGACCTCCACTGCCTCTGCCCTGATCACCTCTCCTATTGGTGTGGGGGCATAAAAGGTGATGTTCATGTTTAGGGCCACAGCAACATTGCCATGGGAATTGGAGGCCAACTCAAAGGCCTCGTCAACCAGGGAGAAGAGGGCACCGCCATGTCCTATGCCGTGGATATTGGCCATTTCTTTTGTCACCCTCATCTCCACCAGGGCGTAGCCTGGCTCCACTTTCAGTACCTGGATCCCCATGAACTTGGGGAAAGGCTCTTTCCGGACAAGGCTTATGAGTGCTTGGATGGCCTGTTCTTCCATGCCTTTGTCTCTCTTACCCAGTCCTTTTAGCTAGGGCAAAAGGGGATGTCAACTTCATAGTAAAAATTCTGCCATCTTTTAAAAAGCATTAAAGGTTTTTGGGAGGCAGACGATATTAATGGCAAAGGAGAGAGGTCCATAGAAGTTTTGAACACTAAAGTTAAGAAAGGAGGCAGGGGATGACACTAATAATTTACCACAACCTTATGGCAATGAATGCTGCCAGGAATTTGTCCGTCACTTACAAGGCCTTGGCAAGGTCGGTACAGAGGTTAAGCTCAGGCCTGAGGATCAATTCTGCTGCAGATGATGCTGCAGGCCTGGCAGTGAGGGAGTTGATGAGGTCAGATATTGCAGTAATCAATCAAGGTATCAGGAATGCCAATGATGCCATATCCCTTATCCAGACTGCAGATGGTGCCCTATCCGTGATTGATGAGAAGCTGATTCGTATGAAAGAGCTGGCAGAACAGGCAGCAACAGGGACCTATACCGATGCCCAAAGGGAGATCATGAACTCAGAGTTCATAGCAATGGCCTCTGAGATTGATAGGATAGCCAATGCCACGGACTTCAATGGCATAAAGCTCCTGGATGGTACACACTCAGGAACAGGTCTAAAGATCCACTTTGGCACGGGGAATAGCAGTGCAGAGGACTATTATTACATAAAGATTGGAAAGGCCACCAGCTCTGCCCTGGGCCTGTATTCAGAAAACCAGCTCATTAGTATCAGCACTCAAGGCAGTGCCCAATCAGCCCTTGAAAAAATAGATAGTGCAATTAAGAGCAAGGACGTGATCAGGGCGAACTTGGGAGCTGTACAGAACAGATTGAGTAACACCATCAGCAACCTGAGTATCCAGGCAGAGAACCTCCAGGCAGCAGAGTCCCAGATCTCCGATGTGGATGTGGCCAGGGAGGTGACCACCCTTATCAGGAACCAGATACTGGCCCAGGCAGGAGTTTCCATGCTGGCCCAGGCCAATACCTTTCCTCAAATGGCCCTTACTCTATTACAAGGGATCTAGGTTCAGGGCCTCCACCTCAGGGTGGGGGCCTTATTTACTAACTGGGTAATATAAAACCCCCTTCCCTTATCACCCGTATACATGCCTCCACCACCTGGCCATCGTATTTGACGCCCTTTTTTGCCTCTATTTCCAAGAGGGCTGGTCCTAAGCCC
>FWWM01003134.1_pt1 | contig 42003 bp, 25 predicted proteins | sample 2228351 | NCBI WGS metagenome assembly FWWM01 (sample SAMEA103939774, study PRJEB20133) | metagenome
CAGAAAGGCACGTTCACGAGGGGGGAGAGTCGGTTCGGGTTTCTTTTTGGACATCGGTCTCCTGATTCATGGGATCGGGTTCACCGAACAATTGGGCAAGGCGCGAGTCGGCGGCTTTGGTGCGGATGGGAAGCAGGATGTGGAACGTGGAACCAGGACAACGGATTTCGTCGTACCCTTCTGATTCTACCCAAATTGTGCCACCGTGGGCTTCAATGATGCCCCTGGAGATGGAAAGGCCCAGGCCAGGACCACCGCCCTTGAATTTGACTTTGCTGCTGGAATGGAGTTCGGCGCGACCCAGGCGGCCGAATTTTTCAAAGATCACTTCCTGATCTTCCGGAGAGATGCCGATGCCGGTATCCGTAATGGTGACCTCTACAAAGCCGGGGAGCAGGCGTCCGTCAATGGTGATTGAGCCGCCATCCGGCGTGTACTTGATGGCATTGGTGAGCACGTTGTAGAAGGCCTGGTAGAGGCGTTCGGGATCTCCGTAGAAGCGGAGGCGGCTGCCGGGAAAGTCGCGAATCTCCAGGGTCTGGTGGCGAGATTGGAGGGTATCCCACAGGTTCTTGCGCAAGAGTTCCAGGAGATAGCCGATCCAGAGCGGCTGCAGGTTGAGGGAGAGCATGTGGTTATCGATCAGGGAGACATCGATCATGTCATCTATAATCTGGCGTAGCCGCTCGATGCCGGTGCGCACTCCCTGGAGCAGGGTCTGGATATACGTATTGGTTCCGGCTGCAGAGATGGCATCGCTCAACATGGCCGTATAGCCTTCGATCAGGGTGAGGGGGGTTTTTAATTCATGAGCCGCCACAGAGATAAAATTCGATTTACTGCGCTCCAGCCGCTCCAGTTTTTGTTGCACGCTGGCCATTTCGTTGGCGAAGTAGGTTACGCGGGTTTCCAGTTCCAGGCGAGCGGCTTTCTCCAGGGCATAGGCAAAATAGGGCTGAGTGGTAGTAAGCCAATCCAGGGCTTCGCCTTTGGTCAGGGTGTCGCGGGCGATCTGGCTGGTGGCGATGAATAAGGTGTTGATCAACAGGCTGGCATTTTTGTGTCCTTCTACCCGGTCGGTTTGGGTGGCGGCATTGACCCAATCGTAGAGGATCGAATCCAACCAGGCCGGGTCGCCACTTGCAAGAGCCTGTTCGAGCAAATCGAAGAAGCGGATTAATTGTCCCTCAAAACTGGTGCGCACATCCACGCCGCGGGCGAATTCATCTAACACGCGGCGGATCGCTTTGGGGCGAATTTTTTGGAGAGGAGTGGTGGGACGGGCGCGGCTCATGGATATAGTTTATCCTGATTGAGCACCAAATGAACTTGCGGAATAATTACGGTTTTGATAGGTGCGAGCGACGCTTCCGAGGCAGACAGAGCAAGAAAGCCAGAGATGGAGAAGGGGGAATGTCTGGCCGCAGGTCAACGTTGTTCTTCCAGCCAGGTTTGCAGGGTGGTGCCAACGATCTCCAGGCTTTGGGGAGAGATTTTGTCGGCGGTGTCGTGGGAGGTATGCCAGTAGCGATATTCGATATCAATGATCAGGGCGGCGGACAGGTTGGCTCTCAGGAAAGGGACGTGATCGTCATGGATGGTGTATTTGGCGGTTTCCAGGAAATAGTCCTGATACCCCAGGCGATGAGCCATCTGCCAGATCTCGCGCACCAGGCGTGGGGACGATTGTCGTTCAGGCAGAATTTTCAGATCGGCATCACCGACCATGTCTACGATGATCACGGCATTGGGCTTGATAGAAAATTCCTGCACGAAGGCTTGTGATCCCAGGGCCCAATTCTGCCAGCCGGGTATGCTACCCTGATCCTCGGCGTCGAAGAAGACCAGCCAGGTTGGAGGGATGCTGGGAGATAGCACTCGCGCCAGTTCCAGCAGGACGGCTGTACCTGAGGCACCATCGTTGGCGCCTGGCACGGGTTGCTGTTGCTTGACCGGATCCGGATCACGTTCAGCCAGCAGGCGGCTATCGTAGTGGGCGCCAAGCAGGATGCGCGGCGGCACATCGGAGCGGCGGGCGATGATGTTGCGGATGATCTGTCGCGAGGTCTGGCCGTTTTCATCGGTCACAGTGACAGTGGCGATCTGGATGAATACGTCCCATTTGGCTTTTTGCAGTTCGGTACGGATGTATTCTATGGCCTGGCGGTGAGCCTCGCTGCCAGGGGTGCGTGGTCCCAGATCGGTTAGGGAGATCACATCCTGATAAGCGCGCTCGGCTTGAAAACTCTGCGGGCCAGGGGAGTAACGGCTCTGTTGCCACAGCGTTTGTCCGCTCAGGAGCAGGATCAGCAGGAAGGAGAAGGCAAGCAGGAAGCGTTTAAGCATAGGAGAGAGTGGCCTCCAAGGCAGACAGGGCACGTTCGACGTAGGCGCGAGCGCGGTCACGACTTTTGAGACGCTGGGGCACTTCCAGGGGGGGCAGGATGCCAAAGTTGGCTTTCATGGGCTGGAAGTGACGCAGTTCAGCATGGGTGATGTAGTAGCAGAGAGCACCCAGCATGGTCTCGCGGGGAAGTTCCAGCGGAGGTTGGCCACTGAGCAGGCGTGCCGCATTCCAACCGGCCAGCAGACCGGTAGCAATGTTGCCCATGTAGCCCTCCACGCCGGTGATCTGCCCGGCAAAGAAGAGATCGGGACGTCGCACATGCTGCAGGGTAGAACGCAGAACTTTGGGAGAAGCAATAAAGGTGTTACGATGCATTTGCCCATAGCGAACGAATTCGGCATTTTCCAGGCCGGGGATCATTCGGAAGACCCGTTTTTGTTCCGGGTAGGTCAGGTTGGTCTGGAAGCCTACCAGGTTATACAGGTCGCCGGCCAGGTTGTCCTGGCGCAGTTGAACCACGGCATAGGGGCGCCGGCCGGTGCGGGGATCGATCAGGCCGACCGGTCGCATCGGGCCGAAAGCCAGGGCATCCATGCCGCGTTCGGCCAGGATTTCCACCGGCAGACAACCCTCAAAGAAGGCGCCGGTCTTAACGCCTTGCCGGATGGCTTCTTCAAAGGGGCGTAAGGGGATCCGTTCGGCAGAACGCAGAGCCAGCACGAAGGCCTCATATTCTTCGCGAGTCATCGGACAGTTGAGGTAATCGCCGTCTTCCTGTTCGCCGGTGCCATAGCGCGAGGCCCGGAAGGCGATCTCCATGTTGATCGACTCAGCCGTGACAATTGGGGAGATGGCATCGAAGAAGTACAGGTGATCGGCCCCGTTGAGTTCGGCCAGGGCTTGAGACAGACGCGGGGAAGTGAGCGGTCCGGAAGCAATAATGGTGGGGGAATCGGGAATGGTGGGCATTTCCTGGCGAATCAGGCGAATGCGGGGATGGTTTTCAATGCGTTCGGTCACCAGGCGGGCGAACAGTTGACGGTCTACGGCCAGGGCACTGCCAGCCGGGAGAGCGGCCCGTTCGGCACATTCGAGCAGCATCGAACCCAGGCGGCGGCATTCCTGCTGGAGAAGTCCTGAGGCTCGATCGGGCAATTTGGAGCCTAATGAATTGGAGCAGACCAGTTCAGCCAGGTCGCCGGTCTGGTGGGCGCCGGTAGAGAGGTGAGGGCGCATTTCATAGAGAGTCACATGCAAACCCCGTTCGGCAGCCTGCCAGGCGGCCTCGCTGCCGGCCAACCCTCCGCCGATGACGATTAGGTCGGTCATGGGTAAAATTGTACCATTCCCTGGATGGACTGGAAGGTCAGAGGGCAATGCTATGAGTGGCCTGTGTGACGATCGGATGTGGATAGGGATTTTTAAAATTCTGATCTTTGGGCCTTTCTTACAGTTGCCGTGACTCTCAGTAACATAAAATTGTACCGCCGACCTAGGGTCGGCACACTGCCAGGCAAAGCCTGGCGGTACAAAAAGAGGTGGAACATTAAATCTTTGAAAAGCCCTGGATCGTGGAAAAGCGGTAGGGGTACGGGGCAACCTTTTGGTAAAATATCATCATCCTATGCCTTCCGAGCATTCGTTCTTGAAGGATGCCTGCCAGATCACTGAGGCAAAGTGGGCAGCGCTGGCTGAACGGGATGGTACAACCTGGCAATTGCGAGCAACGTATCAGGTGAGCCGTCCGATGCGCGAGGCGTTGATGGCCTATCTGGCCCGCCCGGCGGTGGATGCCTGGATGTGTGGGGCGGTTAACGTTGGACGCCCACGGTCTCGTATGAGGGTGCCGGAACTGAAGCATCAGTCTGTCTTTGTGTTTCCGATCGCCAATTCCTTTTCGGTGTTGCTGGTAGGGGCTGAGCAGGCCAACGCGCACTTCCGCAGCGTGTGGAAACTGGTGGCGACCCTGCTGGGGGAGATGGGTGACGAAGAAGGGGTCACGCTGCTGCAGTCGGAACTCCTTTTGCCAAATCTTCAAGCCGAATCGCCGTATGACGTTTCCCGTCTGTTTAACCGCATTTTGCGGATGTTTGTGAAGCGTTCCCGGGTGCTGGGGGGATGGTTGGCCCTGGCACAGGCCGGCCGGTTGGATGTGAAGGCCCAATGGAACAGTTCTTTGCCAGCAGGAATGTCCTTCTCGATTGATGAGAATCTGTTGTGGCGACGAGTCAATGTTTCACTACGCCCTCTTCTGGTGGAGGCCGGTCAGGAGGAGTGGGAACGCGTGCCGCGTGAGGCAATCCGTAGCGGCGCCCGGGCGTGGGGATGTTTTCCCTTGTTGATCGGTCAACGGATGATCGGGGCGATCACCTTGTGGCGTCAACGTCCGTTTACGGATGAGCAGATTCTGGCTCTGGATAATCTCTCTGCTCAAGTGGCGCCGGTGATCGAGATCGTGATGACGTTCACGGCAATGGTCGAGCACCTGCGACGGTTGGCTGTGCTCAACGATTTCGCTCTGACCGTCGCTTCGGCTCAAAATCTGGATCAGATCACTCGCCGCGTGTTTGCCCTGCTGGCGCGTATTTTTCGCACGGAGCGGATGGCTTTGTATCTACTCTCCGTGGATGAGAGCATGTTGCGAGAGTATCACAACCGGGAGGGCAAGATTCAATTGGATACCGCCGAGGCGCGTGGGCATCGTCTGATGGGGTTGTTGGAAAGCGGTAAGACGGTGCGCCTGGCCGATGTAACTGCGGTCGGGTTTTTGCCAATCTATCCCGAGTCGGTGTCGGTTCTGTTTACTCCATTACGCTATCGCGGACGGACGATCGGCGCCTTGATCCTGGAAAGCCCTCAACCCAATGCCTTTAGCGTGTATGATGAGCATTTGCTGGTGGTGATGGCTTCTCACCTGGCTGGCCTGGTTGAATATGGCCGCTTGCGCGAGGAAGCCGAAGGACGGGCACGTAACCTGGGTCTAATCCATGAGGTGGTGCAGCAGGTGATCGGCCTGACCGATAAACGCGAGATCGCTCAGATCACCGCCGATTTGCTCACCCAGTATTTCTCTTACGACCTGGCTATGGTTTTACTGGTGGACCGAGAGTATCAGCCGATGGTGTGTGGCTTTAGCGGACGAAACGCGACTCACGCAGAACGCGCTTTCGCACGCAATCCCCAGTGGCTTCTGGAAGGGCTGCTCGGTCGCCTGGTGCGCCATGGCGAGAGCGTGCTGATCAATGATGTTTCTGCGGAGGCAGAGTATCGTCCGCTGGCAGGGACAGTCCCTGGTTCGTTGATGTGCGTGGCTTTGCGAGAGGGCGGGCAGACATTGGGACTGGTGGAGGTGGAACGGCGGGAGAAGAATGCCTTTCGCCATCATGATCTGCTCGATCTGGAATCGCTGGCGGGCATTCTGGCAGGAGTGGTGAGTGGAGCCGATCAGTACCAACACCTGCAGGAAACGATTCGTCAGTTGCGGGCTGCCCAGGTGGAGTTACAGGAACGCATTCAGGCGCAACGTTCGGCAGAGGCGCGCCTGATTCAGGCGGCCAAGATGGCGGCGGTGGGTGAAATGGCCGCCGGCGTGGCCCACGAGTTGAATAACCCTCTGACCACGGTCACCGGCTTTGTGGAACTGGTGCTGAGTGAATTGCCGCCTGATGCGCCGTTTCGACCTGATCTGGAACTGGTGTTGCGCGAGGCGCATCGGGCAGGTGATGTGGTGCGTCGCCTGCTGGATTTTGCCCGTCAAACCGAAATGGTGCGAACCCGCGCCGACCTGAATGAGGTGATTGAAGATGTGATTGCGCTCACCAATCATCTTATCCATACCAGCGGGGTTATCCTGACCACCGAACTGGCGCCGCAGTTGCCGCGGGTGACGATAGATCGTAATCAAATGAAACAGGTGTTTTTGAACCTGATCCACAATGCTTTGCAGGCGATGCCAGCAGGCGGAAAACTGATTTTGCGTTCCCGGCGGGCGGTGCGGGATGGACGCGAATGGGTGACGGCTACTGTGCGTGATACGGGGCACGGCATTCCACCGGAATATCGGGATCGCATCTTTGAACCGTTTTTCACCACCAAAGCGGATCAGGGGGGGACGGGTCTGGGGCTCTCGGTGACCTATGGGATCGTCACTGATCACGGAGGGATGATCGAAGTGGAAAGCCAACCCGGAAAGGGGTCCAGTTTCACGGTCTGGTTGCCTGTTTCATGAATGCACCACTGGTTCTGGTTCTTGACGATGAACCGGGGATCACCCTGCTCTGTCAGCGTCTGTTGACGCGAAACGGTTTTGATGTGGTTGCCTTTACTCAACCGCGCCAGGCCATAGAGGCATTGAAGACCCGGCGCTTTGATCTGTTGCTGGTGGATATTCGTATGCCGGAGGTGGATGGGTTCGATGTGATTGCCCATGCCCAACGCCTGCAGCCCGACCTGGCGGTGCTGGTCATGACCGGGTTTGGCACGGTAGAGACGGCTATCCGTGCCCTGCGCCAGGGGGTGGATGGGTTGATCTTGAAACCGTTTGAAGGAGGGGAGGAATTGGTGCAGGCGGCGCGCCAGGCTTTGGTGGATAAGCAGAATAAGCGCGCTGCCGCCCGCATTCAGACATTGCGTCCCCTTTTTGCTGTGACGGAGGCGCTGTTTTCGGAAACCGATCCGCATCGGTTGGTGGACTTGATCCTCTCGGCGATTTGTGACCATGTTCAATGCAGTCGGGCGGCGTATTATCAGGAGGAGTCCGGGGCGTGGAAATGCCTGGGTGGGCGCGGCACGCCGATCGTGAGTCCTGAAGCGCTGGTGGGTGTGTTGGGGCGGGAGGACCCGCTTTTCGAGAGCGCGATCCGCCTGCCCGTGGAGGGGCGCAGCGATCCCCCGGTTCATGAATTCCTGAAGCAGCATGATCTGGCCTCAGCCCTGTTTGTGCCGGTGAGGCGGCGAGAGGGGCGCAGTCTGCTGTTTGCCGGGCGAGAGGATGGCCAATCTCCTTTTCACGAGGCGGATCTGGAATTGTTGCAGATTCTGGGGCGTCAGGCGGTGGCGGCTATGGAGAACGCTCGCCTGTATGCGGAGTTGCGCGAGTATGTGCGTCGAATGGAAGAGGCACAACAGGCTCTGGTGCAGGCTGAGAAGATGGCAGCCATGGGACGGTTGTCCGCTTCGATTGCCCATGAGATCAATAATCCGTTGCAGTCGGTGCAGAATTGTCTTCATCTGGCAGGTCGGGAGGATTTGCCTGCGGAACGACGCCAGGAGTATTTTCGCCTGGCTCAATTAGAACTGGAACGTTTGCAGACGACCGTCAAACGGATGCTGGATTTTTATCGCCCAACCAGGGTGGCTTTTCAGGCGGTGAATGTGGTGGCATTGTTGCAGCATGTGTTGGGGTTGGTGTCGAAGCAGTTGGAGGAGCGAGGAATACAGGTGTCTACGGAATGGCCTGATAAGGTGCCGGCGGTGCGGGCGGTGAGCGGTCAGATTCAGCAGGTGTTTTTGAATCTGATTTTGAACGCTTATGATGCCATGCCCTCTGGGGGGAGGTTGCGAATCACGGTGCGCCGCAAGCGGGATGAGGTGGAGATTTTGTTCGCCGATAGCGGTGCCGGGATACCGCCGGGGCAGGAACGCCAGATTTTTGAACCGTTCTTCAGCACGAAGGAAGGGGGAACGGGATTGGGGTTAACTGTTAGTTACCATATTGTCACGGCTCACGGCGGTCGGTTGGAGTTGGTTTCTACTGCCGCTGGGTTGGGAGCCTGTTTTTGTGTGGCATTTCCGATCGCAGGAGGGAAGGATGATCAAGCCGATGATTTTGATCGTGGATGACGAAGCGGTGGCTCGTCAATCGCTTTCGGATATTCTACGTCTGGAGGGTTTTCGGGTGCATGCTGTGCCGAATGGGCAGGCAGCCATTGAATATGTGCGCACCCATGCTGTGGATTTGATGATCGTGGATTTGAAGATGCCCGGTATGGATGGCCTGGAAGTGATCCAGGTGGTCAATCAGATTTCCCCAGAGACGGAGGTGATTTTGCTCACGGCCTACGCATCGGTGGAAAGCGCGGTGCAGGCTCTGCGTTTGCGGATTCACGATTATCTGACCAAGCCGGTTCAGCCTTCTCATATTGTGGCGAGTATCAGGAAAGGATTGGCACGCCGCGAGGCCCGTTTGAAGGGGCGCGGAGGCGGAGCCGGTCATCTGGCCGATGATGAGGTGATGGAGTTTCAGTTGGAGGATGGTACGCTGGTGGACCTGGCACGGCGGGTGATCCGCCGGCAGGGCAGGGTAGTGTATCTCACGCCGGCTGAAGGGCGTCTGCTGCGGGCGTTGTTGGAGAATCCGGGGCGGGTCTTTTCACACCGCGAACTGGTGTTGCTGGTGCAGGGGTATGATGCGTCGCCTCAGGAGGCGCCGGAGGTGTTGCGTCCGCTGGTCAGTCGTTTGCGCCATAAACTGGAGGTATTTCCAGATTTCATGCAGCGGATTGTGAGTGTGCGCGGCACGGGATATGTGTATGAAGCCGAGGTCTGATCGCTCTCCCCGCCGGGGAAGCGCCCGTGGATTTTTCGCCGCGGAAACCAGCATTGCCGGTCGGATCACGGGGGAGGGCCACCTGTCCAGGGGGTATCGGGGGGGACGTGGGGCGGGCGGATCCAGTGTAACCAACCCGTGCGCGGACCACGCCGCACGGCAGGCACTTGATCTTTGCCGACCAGCAACAGGCTGATCACCAGGCCGGCGGCGCCGATCCACTGGAGGAGGCTCAGGCTTTCTCCCAGCCACCAATGGCTGAAGGCAATGGCTACCAGCAGTTCGCTCAATCCCAGCAGGGCCGTTTGCATTCCCCCGATGTGCTTGACTCCCTGGAACAGGCTCAGGCGAGCGAAGAAAGTCACCAGGGTCAGGCCGATCAGCGGCCACCAGGATAGGTTGCCCTCAGGCAATTGGGGGTTGAGTAGCAGGAAAGCCGGCAGCACCACTGCGCTCATGGCCAGCAGGGTGTAGAGGGTTACGGTAGGAGCCGGCACATCGTAGAGCACGCGTTGATTGATCGGGAGGTGGAGCGCATAGAGCAGGGAGCCCGCAAGCATCATCAAAACGCCGATCAGGTCCACCTGGCCGTTGAATCCACCGCTGAGCAAGATCACAGCCACGAGGGCTAGGAACATACGTAGCAGGGTCAGGCGGCTGATCGGATGGTGATCGAGAAGCAGAGAAATGGCCAGGAAGAGCGGATAGAGGGAGTAGAGCATCTGGCCGATAGAGACGGGCAGGCGTGCCAGCGACATGTAATAGAAAAGCGATCCGATGCCGTTGATGGCGCCGGCCAGAGTGCAGCCGATCAATCCGACCGGGTAGATGTATAAAAAGGGACGCTTGAAGAGGGCCACGATCAAGAAAAGAAGCACCGTGGCAAACACGGTGCGCAGGGCGGCTACGGCCAGGGGCGAGAAGCCGGACAGGATCGCCTGGCGTCCCAGCACGGGGGCCATGCCCAACAGGAAGGCCGAGATCAGGGCGGCTTGAATACCTTTGTTGCGGTGGTGCATGGTTGGTTATTGGATTAAGGAGCGCACTTCCTCTAAGAACTCGTCGTTGAGGAAATCTCCTTTTTGCATCAGGCTCTGGATCTGACCGGCCAGTTTGCTCTTCTCTTCGGGGGTCAATTCTTTGGCGGTGGCCACGATCACCGGAATCTGAGCGGTTTCGGGGTTGGTTTTGAGTTGATCCAGAACCGCAAAGCCGTCCATTTCGGGCATCATCAAGTCCAGAATGATCAGGTCGGGCAGCTCTTTCTGGATCATTTCCAGGCCGCTCTGACCATCGGCGGCTTCAAGGATTTGAAAATCACCCTGGGATTGGAGGATGCGACGGATCAGGCGACGGGCATCGGCGCTATCGTCCACAATGATGACCCGTCGGAAGCGTTCGGGGGCGATGTTGGTGAGGGCGGCCAGCAATCCTTCTTGAGGTTTCTCTTCGCTGCGTGAGGGGAGGACGACGCTGCGGGCCCAGTTTTCTCCCAGCACGAAGGGTTCGGTGGGCATGGTGTGGCCAGTGCAGTTGACCACAATCACATCGTCAGGGCGAATGATACCGGCGCGAATCAGTCGGAACAGGCCTGCAAAGGCCACTGCAGCGGCAGGTTCGGCGGAAATCCCTTCCATCTTGGCCAGCACGTGCATGGCCCGGTAGGTTTCTTCATCGGTTACGCTCTCGAAGACACCCCCGGTGGCGTTGACATATTGGCGCAAGATGGTGTAGGCGCGGCCGGGGTTGCCAGTGGCCAGAGTCTCAATGTGGGTGCGCGGGTTGAGCACAGGTTCGGCTTCTTCCAATCCCTTTTTCCAGGAGTTGACCATGGGCGCGCATCCTTCAGCCTGAATGGGAGCCAGAGCGGGAATGCGGTCAATCCAGCCCATGCGTTTCAATTCAGCAAAGCCTTTGTAAACGCCCATGGGACCCATGCCACCACTAATGGCTTGAATGTACCAATCGGGTGTGCGCCAGCGTGCGCCATTGCCTAGAGAAGGTGGGCCGAGAAGGGCTGTGAGTTGCTCGCTGATCTCAAAGGCGATGGTTTTCATGGACTCGATAGAGGTAATGGCCCGGGCGCCCAGGTCGAAGTACAGGCTGCGTTGACGGGCGAATTCAGCCGCCAGGAGTTTCGCCTGGTCATAGGAAGCCGTGACCTTGACCACCTGGCTGCCATATAGCGCGATTTCGCGCATTTTTACCGCTGGCACCAGGCTGGTGACAAACGCCCAGAGTTTGATTCCGGCGCGCGCGGCGTAGGCTGAGTAGGCGATCGCCACATTGCCAGTAGAGGCGACAACGATTTCGTTGATACCAGCCTCTTTCAGAGCAGCAATGGTGATGGCCGCCTGACGGTCTTTGAAGGAAGCCGTGGGCCCCTGGCGTTCATCTTTGATGTAGAGGTGTGGCGTTCCCAGCATCATGCCCAGGTTGACGGCGCGGATCAGGGGGGTGCCGCCTTCACCCAGGCTGAGATGAGGGAAAGGAGTGCGCACCGGGAGCAGTTCACGATAACGCCAGAGATCAAAGGGTCGTTTCTCCAGCAGCGGCGGCAGCAGGTGAGCCAGGTGATCGTAATCGTATTCGGCTTCACGCCACTGACTGTGGCAGCGAGGACATTGAGTCGCTATCGGCGAGTAAGGAGCGGTGTATCTGCAATCCAGACATCGAACAGAGAAGGACATAGATGATTCTTCCGGATAACTTCTAGGAGCGAACGCGTTGGAGCGCGCGTTCCAGGGTAGAGATCAGTTGTTGTTCGGTCAGGGCGCTTTTCTGGATTAAGCGCTGGCCGAATTCGCGCAGCATCTGTTCCTGCTCGGCGGATAAATCGCCGCCGGTGATGGTCACCACCGGGATGTGGCGCAGGGTTTCAGAGGCGCGCATTTTCTCGAGGATGACGAAGCCATCCATCTCCGGCATGAACAGGTCCAGGATCACTGCATGGGGTGGACTGGTCTGGATGGCGTTCCAGCCTTCGATGCCGCCCTGAGCCAGGATGGGGCGATAGCGGTGGCTGTGGGCAATCATTTGCCCCATCAGGCGCAGATCATCCGGGTTATCATCAATGATCAACACATCGCGAATGCTCCCATCACCGTTCAGGCGGTCCAGGGCGTTGAGCAGGTCGTCTTCCAGGATGGGCTTGACCAGGTAATCGGCAGCGCCGAGGCTAAAACCTTTTTCCTGTTCTTCCACGATGCTACAGATGATGACAGGAATGTGGCGTGTGTCTTCATTCGCTTTCAATTCACGTAACACACGCCAGCCATCGTAGCCGGGCATCATGATATCAAGAGTAATGGCATAGGGTTTGAGTTGACGGGCTTGTTCCACTGCGCGGGCCGGATCGCTCAAGGGGATGACATCGTAGCCCTGGGGGTGTAGATACCGTTCATACAGGCAGATCACGTTGGGATCGTCGTCAATGGAAAGGATCACCCGCCGTTCGGCAGGTGCCTTCGACGAGGACTCGGCCCGCATGCGGAAGACCGGCAGCGTGAAGAAGAAATCGCTCCCCTGCCCGGGGGCACTGTTTACACCGATTCGCCCACCGTGCATTTGCACCAGATGGCTGGAGATGGATAGTCCCAGCCCAGATCCGCCCGTCTTGCGGGTGGGCGAAGCATCTACCTGGGAGAAGGGCTGGAAGAGTTTCTTCTGGTCTTCCGGGGCGATTCCTGGCCCGGTGTCAATGACGTGCACCATCACTTCCGGGTGACCGTTGGGTCCGGTGATCACCTCGGCTTTGACGGTGATCGAGCCCTGTTCGGTGAATTTGGCGGCATTGGAAAGCAGGTTGAGCAAGACCTGACGAATGCGCATGGCGTCGGCCCGCACGGTGGGTAGGTCAGCCGGAATCTCCCGATGCAGGGCGATGGGCTTGTCTTTCACCAGGCCAACCACCGTGGACATGACGCTGTTAATCAGATCGGCCAGGTTGACTTCGTCAAAGGTCAGTTCCATCTTGCCGGCTTCAATGCGGGAGAGGTCAAGGATGTCGTTGATCAGGCCGAGCAGGTGCTGGCCGGCGTTGTGAATGGCTTGCAGGTCTTGCTGCTGCAATTCAGTGATCGGACCATCAATCCCTTTGAGGATGACGCGCGAGAAACCGATGATTGAGTTAAGCGGGGTGCGCAGTTCATGGCTCATGTTGGCCAGGAACTGGCTCTTCAGGCGATCGGCCTCACGCATTTCCTTCATGGCCTGCAACGAGAGTTGATAAGAACGGGCGTTGTCAATGGCGATCGCCACCTGATCGGCCAGGATTTGCAACACGGCAATGTCATCTTCGGTAAAGGCGTTGGGCTGGGTGGATTGAATATCCAGAGCGCCGATGGTGCGCGTGCCCACGCGCAGGGGCAGAGCGGCTTCGGAACGCGTTTCGGGCAGCAGGGGGTTGAATTTGTGAATGTCGCTGGTGGTGGTATCGTTGACTACCAGGGGCCGGCCGGTCTCGGTGACCTGTCCTACGATAGATTTCGATCCTACCGGCAGACTGTGCTTGCGACGGAGCATTTCCTCACCGGCTTCGCCGGTAGCGGCCTGCAACACGGCGTTGAAACCGGTCTCTTCCACCACAAACAGGCCAGCATGGTAGAAGCCGAAGCGATCGCGAACCAGGTTCACTGTTTGCCGGAAGATGGTCGGCAGATCCATGGTGGACGTGATCAATTGAGAAATTTCAGCTGTGGCGGCCAGGTATTCGTTGCGACGGCGTAGCGATTCTTCCGCCTGTTTGATGGGGGTGATGTCGTGGTGGATGGATAGAAAGCCCATCAGTTCTCCCTTCTCGTTCAGGATGGGGCCGATTGTTTCGGAAACGTACACCAGCCGACCCTCTCTGGTCTTGTTGATAAATTCAGAGGAGAAGGTTTGCTTGTTCAGGAGCGTAGCCCACAGCCTCTGATAAAACTCCGGGCTCATCTGGCCTGAACGGAGAATAGCCATGGTTTTGCCCAGAACTTCACTGGCAGAGTAGCCGTAAAGCCGTTCAAAGGCTGGATTGACATACAGGACGGTGCCATCCACATCCGTCATCACCACTGCATCGGTGGAGCATTCGATACCCAGTTTGAAGCGAGCGATCTCTTCCTCAGCGCGCTTACGGGCAGTAATATCGTGAGCCAGCCATATCACCTGGTTTTCGTTCAGGGGAGAAACGCTGGCCTCAAACCAGTATTGTGTACCTTCGATCGTCAAAGAATATTCCAGTCTTTGCACCTGGCCGGTTTCCAGGGCACGAGCGATGGTCTCCAGGAAAGGTTGATGCAATTCCTGTGGCAGGACTTCGGTCAGTCGTCTGCCCAGCATCTCTGCGCTGGGGCGGAACAGGCGCGAGGGGTTGGTGGGAGCAATGCGCACATAACGCCCTTCCCGATCGTAGATGATGATCACATCGGTCATGGCGGCAAACAGGGCGCGCAGTTCCGCTTCTGAGCGGCGGGTCTCTTCAAACAAGTGAGCGTTTTGCAGGGCCACGGCCAGTTGCGATGCCACGCTCTGGAGGATGTAAAAGTCGTCTGCCGTGAACGCATTGGGCTGTTGGGCCTCCACAATCAGCACGCCCAGGATGGTATCGCCGATCTTAATCGGCACATCCACCTCGCTGCCCATTCCCTGGGCCCCTGGCAGATAGGCGGGCTCTTGAGAGACATCCGGGCAGTAATGCAGTTCTCCGCGCTCGATGGCTCGCCAGGAAATCCCCTGGCCGGGAGGAATGCGCCAGTCGGCAGGGGCGTTTTCCCAACCTCGCTGGGCCATTAGAACCCGATCGCCGGTCTCCGGGTCCAGCAGAAAGACGCCTGAGAACGCATATCCCAGAATTTCTTTGAGCGCGCTCACCGTGACTTCACAGATTTCCTTTTCGCCTTGAGCGCGCGTCAGCGCGTGACTCAAACGATAGAGCGCTTCCTGCTGTTGGGCACGCTTGCGGGTCTCTTCAAACAGGCGGGCATTTTGAAGGGCGATGGCCGCCTGGCCAGCGATGGCTTGTAACAATTCCAGATCGTGCTGATCGTACCGATTCTCCTGATGATAGGATTGGGCCGCCATCACGCCGATAACGCGATCGCCCAACAGGAGCGGAACACCGATCCAGGATTTGGCAGGTTCGCCCACTAACTGGATTCCTAATACCTGTAAGGTTTCCTGCACGTCTTTAGGCAGGAACAGAGGTTGTCGGGTGCGGATAATGTAGCCGCTCAGGCCCTGATCCGCAGGCAGGGTGATCACTTCTTTATCCAGTTGCGATTCGGTGACATTCAGGGGGAAGGTGATCTCATGGCGTTCTGGATTGTACAGGCCAATGAAAAAGTTCTCCACAGGGATCAGGCGTCGAACTCCCTCGTAGATTTCGTGCAGCACCTGCTGGATATCCAGTTGGGCTGAGAGGCGCTGATTCAGTTCGTTGAGGAGATTTAACTCCTCGGCTCTGCGGCGGATTTCTTCAAGCGAGCGGACATTTTGAATGGCAATCGCAGTCTGCCCGGCGATGGCGATCAGCAGGTCACGATGGCGCTCGGTGTACAGGTTGGCCGTCTCTGTGCTCTGCACGGCAATCACGCCCAGGATCGAATCGCCAACCAGCAGTGGCACTCCCATCCAGCATTTGGCCGGGCGGCTATCGCCAATGGGGACGAATTCAATACCCAGGGCTTTCATTCGTCCAGGAACATCGTCTGGTAGGTAGAGCGGTTGGCGAGTGCGCAGAATGTAATCGGTCAGACCATGACCCAGAGGCCTCGGCGGAACGTTTATCCGTTGGTGATCGTTGACCACGAAGATCGGGTGCACTTCCTGACGCGTCTCGTCGTATAGCGAGATAAACAGGTTGGTCGTATCCATCAGGCGGCTGGCGTAACGGTAAACGGTTTCCGCAATGGCTTCAATGCTTGTCTGCGAGGCCAGTTCGCGCCCGAATTCATTCAAGATCGTTAATTCCTCGGCGCGCAGACGGGTTTCCTGGAACAAGCGGGCGTTTTCCAGGGCCTGGGCGAGTTGATCCACCACCTGCCGGACGAGCAACTGTTCGTTCGGATCCCACTCTCGAGGGCCTGTCTCATCCACGATTTGTAGGGTGGCCCAATTTTGCGCATCCAGGCGGAAACCCAACGAGAGACTGGCTGGAGTCTCACCCGCCGCGGAGCCCTGCAGGGCCAGGACAGCCGGCTCCTCCACAGGAGCAAACGCCGAGGGTGGCAAAACGCGTCCGCCTGGTCTGGATTCCGCCGCTTTTCTGGTCGTCGAGCGGCCGGCGTCCGGCTGTTTCTTCCCGGTCGGTTGGGCCTCCTCGGTGGGGAAGTTCTCAAACAGATCTTCAAGCCGTTTGTCGGGTCGTTTCTTTGACATACTCGATTAACTCCTCGGCCAGGATCCGGTACTGGATCGAGCCGCGGCTGGACGGCATATACCGGGTAATCGGTTGGCCGGCGATCGGGCTTTCGCGCAATTTGGTGTCTATCTCGATCACGGTGTCAAACATGCCTTCGCCAAAGGTGTTCGATAACTGCTCGTAGATATTGCGATGGGTGCGGTTGCGACGATCCATTAATGTGACCAGAATACGATAGGCCAGGTTGGGGTTGGATTCCCTGCGAATGCGACGGACTGCATTCATCATGTTTCGCAGCGCATAGGCGGAGAAGTATTCTGGTTGGGTCGGGATAATCAACAGGTCCGCAGCCGTCAAAGCGTTGAGTGTAATCGCGCCAAGCGATGGAGGGCAATCCAAGAGAATATACTCGTAGGGCAGTGGGCTGGCCAGTTCCAGCGCAGTGCGCATTGTGCTCAAATAGTTGGTACGTACTGGCAGGAATTGTTCAGCGTTTTCGATGTGAGAATTGCCCGGCACCAGGTCCAGGTTTTCAAAGCCGGTTTTACGAATAGCGCTTTGCAACGGTGCCGATTCAATTAAGATATGGGCCGTGGTGGGTGTGGCGTCGGCTGGTTCCAATCCCAGGGCCAGGGTTAAGTTGGCTTGCGGGTCCATGTCTATCAGCAGGGTAGGGTGCCCCAAGTCGGCTAGCGCCCCACCCAGGGAAAGCGTGGTTGTGGTTTTGGCTACCCCGCCTTTTTCGTTGGAAATCGCTATCGTGTACATTCATTCCTCCAGACCGATCAGTCACCTGCGTCCCCATCTCGACCGGGTAAATGTGTCGAAACCATATGGGGGATAATTTCAACACGAGAGACATTCAGCACCCGCTGCAATTCCTCCATAGCGATGCGGATCATGGTTTGAGGATCGTTGGTGCTGCGGATCTTGGATGTGATTTCGGCTACCGCGTGTTCGCGAGACGCCCGAGCCAGGGTTTCCTCGAACAGGCGAGCGTTTTCCAGGGCCAGGCTCAGGCGTTCGGCTATCGCTTCGACAATGGCGATCTCATCCTGTGTCCAGGGGCGATCCGGATGGGGGGAGCGCACTTCCAGAACCCCGATGGCCTGATTCTGGAAGCGGATCGGCACAGCTATGATTGGCCCCAGATCACTCTCTTGCCATACCACCGTCTGTCCACTTTCCAGGGCGATCCGAAGTTCTTCGCGTTCCACTGGCTCCAACAAAGGCGCACCGCTGTTGCCGCTGTACCAGTATCCAATAGGAGAGCGAGCGGTCGCTTGTTGCCAGGCACGCAACGCCATCTCGCCGTAGAAGGCCTGCGTCTCAGCCAGAGCCTGACGCACCTCAGTGAGCAGGCGCGCGTTTTCAATCGCAATCGCCACCTGATCGGCCAGGATGCTGAGAATTTCAATATCCTCCGCCGTAAAGGCTCCGGGTTCAGTGCTTTGTACGTCCAGAACGCCGATAATTTCCTGGTGCACGCGCAGGGGCAAGGCCATCTCTGAACGCGTGTCTGGCAGGTCGGGGTTATCGAAGAAAACAGCGTCTTCACCCACATCCAGGGCGATGCGCGGTTGTCCGCTTTCGGCCACATATCCTACGATACCAACCTTGCCAATCGGCAACTTATGTCCTCGAGCCAGCATTCGCTTCCCGCCGGGGCTATTGGCGGCGCGTAACACAGCATATCCACTGACTCGATCCAGAAAGAACACCCCGACGTGATAAAACCCGAAACGCTCGCTGATCACATGAGTCACCAGGGCAAGCAATCTCTCCAGATCCGTCTCCGTAGAGATGGCACGAGCGATTTCGCTGATCACCTGCAATTGTTGGGCTCGTCTTGTACTGTTTTGCGTGGCCTGTTGGAGTTCAGCCGTGCGCTCTGCCACTCGCTTTTCCAGCGAAGCGAACAGGTCACGCAAACGATTAGCCATCAAGTTAAAAGATTGGGCCAGGATCTGAAATTCTTTTACGCCTGGATGGGACATGTGCACACTTAAGTCACCTTCAGCCATCCGGCGGGAGAGAGCGACGATCTGGTTGAGAGGCGCAGTTAGCCGGTAGGTCAGGCCACGTGTTAACAGCAGCGCCACGAATAGAAAACCGATCATTCCCAGGCCCAGGCTGAGCAGCGTGCGCCGTGTTTCCTGTTGCAGGCGCGCCTGAACTGTCACCAGTTCACGCTGAGTCTCGGCTACAGGGAGCACAAGGCCGATGCTGTATCCCAGCGAGCGGATCGGCTGATACACGATGTATTTTTCTACCCCGTTTAAGGTGAGAATCTGCGTTCCGCTCTGGAGACGGATCATCTTTGTCAGGACACCGAACACCTCCAGGGGAACCTGGGGAAGGATCGATTTCAGCGCCTCTTCACCCTGGACCCCCGGCGGGGTGAGGCTGAAATCGGCGTATCCCTCTTCCGGCATCACCAGCAGACGTCCATCCCGATCGAGCAGAAAAGCATATCCCCTCTCTCCTACCCGGATCGTGGAGATCAGGTCGGTCAGGCGTGTCAGGGTCACATCGGCCCCCAGCACACCGCGGAACTGGTTGTGATGGTCAAACACGGGTACGCTGCTGCTGATCACCCACCCGTGACCGGCGGCATCCAGATATGGCGTAGACCAGACCACCTTTCTCTCTGGATTAACGCTGGGATGCGCTGCCACGAACCAGGGGCGTTGGGTGGCGTCGAAATCGGCCGAGACGTGGGCCGCCAGGTTGATATTGGGGTAATACAGAATCGCTCCTTGAACGCTTCCGAAATAAATGGCGGTGATTTCAGGATGGATGTCAATCGTCGCCAGCGCGGGAGCATCCAGTGCTCTCAACACACCGATCTCTTTCAGCAGATCGCTGGAGAGAGCCGGGCGTATCGGGACGAAGATCGAACCCGGGTCGCTATCTGGATTATCCCAACTTCCCTGAGGAAGGCGTTCCAGCACCACCGGCGCAGTGGGCAAAGTGTCTTCTTGAGCGAAGGCCAGCGCCAGAATTCTGCTGAGAGAGGCCATGTCATCGGTGATATTCTGGAAGAAAGCATCTGTTTCCAGGGCACGCTGCAATGCCATTGAAGTCAGTTGGGCTTCGGTCTGGGTTTGCAGGCTTTGCGTCAGGCGCTGCGTGAGAAAACTGTTCACCGCGTCGGTACGATAAAATGTGAACCATGCCGAAATGACCATGATCAGGATCACCAGGCCAACGGTGCTTACAGTAAGGCGGGCGCGGAAAGAGCGAAACAGCAGGCTGTCGCTCAGGTGTTCCCAGAAGGAAGGTTCACGCTGAGGAACGTTCATCTCTCGACCTCCTCCATGACCTGTCTGACCGGTTGCAATTGGATGAGAACCTCCCCTCCATTCAATGCCTGGCTGAGTTCCTGGGCGGCGGTTTGCAGAATCGTGCGAATGCGGTTCTGTCCGCTGATGCGGGATGCAATGGCCGAGATGATGCGCTCGCGTTCCGCCCGTCGCAGGCTGGAGCGAATCAAAAGGGCATTTTCCAGAGCCAGCGCCAGGCGTTCGGCCACAACTTCCACAATGTCAATATCATCGTTGCTCCATCTCTTGCGTGGGGCGCTGATGCGTAATAAACCAATCGACGCACCACGGATTCGGATCGGCACATCCAGGTGAGCAGTGCCAGCTTCTGTTCCAGGTTCGTAGGATCGAGGCAGGCCACTTTGCAGGACCTGTTGTGCCGCCGGGTCGAAGGGCAGAGGCGCTTCGAGCGGAATGCTGGTTCCATTCACATACCGGTACCCGAACAGACGCTCTTCTCGCACAGCCTCTGTCCATACCTGGCTGAGATTGCGCTGCTCCAGGCGAGCAAACTCTTCCAGCGAGACGCGTGCGCGTTCCAGCATGCGCAGGTTCTGAATCACGGAACCCAACAGGTCTGCCAGGATGGCCAGGGGCGGCATTTCTTCTGCAGAGAACGCCTGGTGATCAGGGCTTTGCAGATCGAGAATAGCCACTATCCGATCCCCTGTCTGGATCGGCAGCAGGAGTTGAGTGTTGATCTCTTCGGAGATTGGCTGATGAAATTGGGGGGTTCCGTAGTCTGGGCGGCGCAGGGTGCGTGGCGTCCGACTGAGCACAACCCATTCCAGAAGAGCATGATCGCTGACCCGAATCCGTTGTACAGGCAGAAGGATGCCGTGATGGATGGCATATCGGCCGGCATGGAGGCGCGACTCATCCAGCAGGTAAATGGCGGCATAGGGGTAGCCAAATTGGGTGCATAATTCTTGGACGGTCAGCGTGAGTGCTTCGTCCAGAGAGTGAACATTCTGCAATGCTTCAGCCATGAGGGTGATGATCACGAAACGGTGGGCGCGGCGTTCGTGATCGGCTTGAATCTGTTCGATTTGAGAATGATGTTCGTCAATGCGTTGCTCGAGTTTGGCCTTGATGGTTTCCATCTGCCGCAGTGTCTGCTGAAGATCGTCTCTAACCCCTTGGAGGGCGGCATCACGCAGGCCGATCAGGTAAAATGCTGTACCAACAACAAATGGAGCCGTATCCACAATCCAGTGAATCGGGTTGGTTTGTTGAACCAATACCGCTGAGACCAGGCTAAATGGCAGGTCATGCAACCACATATCCACGATCGTGGTCAGGATCGGCAGAAGCAGGCCAAAGATGACCCCTGAAACTGTCCAGCGTGCAATCAAAGGATTCCACCGATTCATATTTCTATCCTTCGTACCGCAGGTTGGCGCTCAGCGATGATCGTCCTGCGGTTGCCACTGTAAGGTGATCTCTGCATCGCCCAGGGCGCGTCCCAGTTCTTCCACAGCGATTTGCATAATCTCACTGATCTCAATCGTTTCGCCGATGCGGGCAGAGATCTCACGGATGGTGTGTTCTTTCGCAGCCCGCCGTTGCGTTTCATGAAACAAACGAGCGGTATCCAGGGCCAAGCCGATTTGTTCACAGATGTTGGTTAAGGCGGTAATCTCATCTTCCGTCCAGGGCCCGCGATCGGCGGGCTTGTAGGTACGCAATACGCCCAGGGGGACACCCCGAACCCGGATGGGGACATAGATCAGATGATCTCCCAGGGCGGAGCGAGGATCGTCGGTGAGTATCGGCTGCCCGCTGTGCAAAGCCTGCCGGGCCGGTTCAGAGAGGGCGGGCGGGATGGCGCGCACGGTATATCCATCACTGCGAAAGGCCAGCATCTGATCCAGGCGGCGGAAGGTGCTTTGCCATTCCAGACCTGTGCGTTCTGCATACAGCCGCTGCAGGCCTTGTAGCGTTTCTTGATTCTCTGAGAACAGGCGCGCATTATCCAGGGCCGCGGCGATTTGATCAGCCAGAACCTGGAAGATGGCCAGGGTATCCGGATTGAATGCATCAGGCTGATCGCTCTGAATGCTCAGGGCGCCCAGCACCCGGTCGCGCGAGCGCAGAGGCAGCGCCGCCTCTGATCGTGTATTGGGCAGTTCTGGAGTGCGCAGTCGCACTTCGTCCAATTCGGCCTTTTGGGCAATGCGTGGCTGAGCATGTTGAATAGCCCAACCGATCATTCCCTGACCCACCTTGATGCGGTGACCTCGCTCCAGCATACGTCGGCCGGCTTCGCCGGTGCCAGCCCGCAGGTGTGCCCACTCACCGCTTCCGTCCAGTTCAAAGAGCCCGACGTAATACAGGTTGAATCGCTCGCGAATCAACTCTACGGTTCTTTGTTCCAGCACGTTCAGGTCCAGGGTGCTTGTCAGAATGCTCCCGATCTCCGCTGCGGCTTGCAGGTAGGTTGAACGCAGCGCCAGGTCTTGTGTCCGCTCCTGGACGTGTTGCTCCAGCGAAGCGATCAGGTTCTGGATTTCAGCCAGCATGGCCTGGAATGCCTGAGCCAGGTGGCCGATCTCATCGCGTGCCTGAACAGGGATCTCTATCTCTCGTTCTCCCTGGCGGATGCGATCGGCGATATGGGTGAGTTCCAGAATGGGCCTGATCTGAATGCGGGCGGATGCCAGACTGACCGCCGCTGCAATCAGGGCGATGCTGATGAAGATTCCTACCCCGATCCAGGTCTGACGTTGTACAGCAGCCTGGAAGGCTACCTCGGGTTGGGCATATAGCACGGTCCAGGGGGTGTTTTTCAGGGGATAGGCGCTGATCACCCACCACGAAGGATCTCCAGGGAACAGACGTACTCGCCAGGTTTTCTCTGGCTGGGGAGAACGAACGACCGGCTCCAGATCATCCAGGTGAAGAGAAAGGTCGGTGATCTCTCCGGGGGGAAGCCATTGTCTGGCCTGCAGCGTCTCGATCGTTTCGGGGTCAAGCGACAGGGCGGCTTTGAACAAGGCAGAGCGATCGCCACCATGCGCCAGAAAGATGCCCTGTTGGTTTACCAGGATCGCAAACGAGTCCGGACCGGCCAGCCCCTTATTTTCAAGAATGAATTTCTGCAATATTGAGGCGCTGTACTGAATGCGCAGGATGCCCAGAATGGAGTCAGTCTCCATGCCGGTTTCTATCTGAGAGCGAACAGGCGCGGCGAAGTAGAAGGTGTTTTCTACGGCGTTGACAGGGGTGATCACCGGCAGGCCGCTGGATAGCACGTAGTACAAATAAGGCTGATCAGCCTCCGAACGACCGATCCATTCGGTTTTGGTATCAATCAAATTCCAGCCCTGAGCATTGACAATGGCGATCGAGAAGATATGAACCTGATCCTGGCGCTTGAGGCTGAGCAGGGTGGATTGAATCTCTCTCCATAAGAGATCATATTCACGTCCGGTGGGAGGGGCGAGCAAGAAGCGCGGCAACTGCGGTAACTGGGCATAGGTGCGGGTTTGATTCAAAGCATTGGTGAGGAACTGGTCCAGGCTCGATGCCGTCAGCCGGCTGGCGGTTTGAAGGGATTGGGCAGTGGTCTCTTGCTGGATGTCTGCCAGGTTTCGGGTGGTGATGATGGCCAGTAACCCCAGCGGTGCTAACGCCGTCGTGGCGACCATGACCAGCGATTTAACCAACAAACTGGCGGCATAGTGGTAAAGAAGCAGACTGTAGAGCGCAATCCAGAGGATGATCAGAATGGATATACTGATCTGTTGCTCCGGGGTGAGAAAGATGTGCGGCAGGGGAAAGGCCAGATGGCTGCTCAGAATCATCCCTGCCGGGAGGAAGCCGCTCCATACAGCGAAACGACGGTGCGGTCGGGGGAGCAGCAACAGACTGATCTGGACTCCCCAGGCAATGGCGGCGATGGCAAACAACCAGTTCATGCCTTCCAGGCGGATGCCGATCCAGAGCATGCTGATCTGTCCGGCGCACAGAATCCACCAGCCTGTGGCGGTCACGTGATGACGACGCAGCCACATCCCGTTGACAATCAGAGTCAGCAGGATGATCGCCGCCAGGGTGGCTACTCCAAGCAGAGAGGTGGTAGAAAACCACCACAAGCGTATTCCCAGAAAGGCGATTAACAGAGCCAGGAGGAGGAACAGGGCATACAGGGCGGCGCGTTGCTGTTCCTGCCGTGACTGGTCAAATTCTGGGGTAGGGGTGAAACGCAAGGTCATCGAGCCAACTCGTCCGAGAAAAGGGAGCGGTTCTTAGGGGACAAAAGCCATCACGGAGAGGGGTGAGCCTGATCCGTCTTTCAGGCGCAGAATTCCCAGGACCAGGGTGGTGCCGGTGGGGGGGAGTTGATCCAGATTGGTCAGGCATTCCAGCACGATTCCATTTCGTTCGGCGATTTGGGTGTTGGTGGCGAAAGTTTCATCCTGGCCGGGGTCCACCCCATGGGTATCAATGCCTACTCCGGCGATCTGACGTTGGTCGAGCAGGAAACGGGTGGTCTCGCCGGCAAAACCGGGGAAGTGCAACCCTCCCTGATCATCCTGATTGAAGAAAGCCGCCGGATCGTTCCATTTGTATTGCCAGCCGGTAAACAACAGGACCACGCTACCGGCAGGGATTTTGCCATGTTGTTTTTCCCAGGCCAGGACATCGTCCACGGTCAGGGCATAATCGGGGTTGGCTGTGGCTTTGTCGCGAATATCAATCACCACTGCTGGTACGACCAGGGATTCGGGGGGGTAGGCATCAATTCCCTGGCCATTCTCTACGAAACTGTTGGAAGCGTTCATGTGAGTGCCGCTGTGCTCGCCGATGGAAAAGCGTCGCAGATAGTATCCATCCGTTTCAAAATCGGCCACCTTCTCAAACTCCACCGGCGGATCCCCTGGCCACAGGGGAATATCAGGATGGATGACCTGGCTCAGGTCTACCACACGTGAATACACGATGGTGCGCTGCCCGCTGGAAGAAGGGGCGGGTCTGCAGGCGGTCAAGGCGAGCGATAGGACAAACAGGATTGTGAGGAAAGGAGAAAAGCGTTGAGTCATGTCAGGCCTCTCGAACAGGGTTTATTCTGGCCAGAAGGAAGTGTCGAAGATGCGATTGATATCTGGCCTTTTTTCCAGTGTACCGTTGTTGATCAGGAATTCCACGTACAGATTGGAGGTGAAATAGATGGAAGTCGTATCCACGCCCGGGTTTTGGGCAAAGGCGCGACGGTTGTCTTCCAGAGTCAACAGGCGCACTCCTTCAAAGGAAATTTCCTCGAGGGACATGCCGCTCTGACGGGCGATGCTGGCAGTGGCCTGATCGGGGTTGCGCTGGATGAATTCCACTGCCTCCAGCCAGGCGCGCAGAAATGCTCGCACGTCCTCTGGTCGTTGACGCAATACTTCGGTGCGCAAGACCAGCAGATCGGGGATCAATCCTGGAGTCTGAGCGCTGGAGAAGATCACACGATGTCCCTGTTTCACCGCCTGTGAAGTGAATGGTTCCCAGGTGTGACCAGCGTCAATCTGCCGCCCCAGGGCTTCAGGGACGTTTTCAGGGTTGACATTGACCAGAGTCACCTGGCTGGGACGTAAACCGGCCTGTTTGAGCATTTCATACACGAATAGTTCTCCAAACGTGCCCTGTAACAAGCCGACTCGCTTACCCTTCAAATCGGCTATCGTCCGAATATCGGCTGTGGCGACTACCTGGTCGGCCCCATCGGAGCTGTCTGTGATGAAAATGGCTCGCAGATTATCTTCTCTGACAATCGGCAGAAGGTCTCCTACCACGAAAAAGCCCCCGTCGAACTTCTCTGCCAGCAGATCGGGCATGGCCTGCTCAAAGACTTCATATAGCACCGGCTCTACCCGCACGCCGTGTTTTTCAAACAGGCCCTGATCGTAAGCGACCAGCAAAACCCAATCCCCGGGCCAGTAAGTCCACTCAATGCGCAGCGGAGGACGCTCAACCTGACGGGTTGGGAGACAGGCGACGATCAGGATGCTGACCATCAACAGAACGAACAGATAGAAACGAGAGACCATGGCTCTCCTCACTCATTTTCCAGGGATGGGGGGGTCAAGTATACCGCTACTTCAGGCAGGCGGAAGGCGCGCTGCACTTCAGCCACAGCGGTGCGTAAAATAACTTCCATATCCAGGGCCTGATGAATGCGGGAAGAGATTTCGCTGATGGCTTTTTCGCGTTCGGCGCGGCGTTGCGATTCTTCAAACAGGCGAGCATTTTCCAGGGCCAGGCCGAGTTGCGTGGCAATCTTTTGCAAAGCCGCTTTTTCACGGGCATCCCATTCCCGATCGCGGCGCTTAATCACCATCTTACCAATCGGCTGATTATGGATGGCGATCGGCAGATCAAGAGGATGCTCATCAGGAGAGGCTATGGACTCTTCCAGAGACGAGACCTGGATGCCCATGGGGGTATAGCGGTAGGCAAACGGTTTGGTTTGAGCCAGGGCATTCCACGCTCGCTGGACCCGCATGGCAACGATCCCTTCCAATTGGTGCAGCAGGCGGTTCATCTCCTCAAAGAGACGAGCGTTCTCGATCGCCAGAGCGATCTGATCGGCCAGGCCTTGCAGGATTTCAATATCTTCTGCGTTAAACGCCTGAGGCTGCATAGATTGAATGTCGAGTACACCGATCAATCGATCGCGTACCATGAGGGGAAGAGCCGCTTCTGAGCGCGTTTGAGGCAGGTCAGGGTTGTTGAAGAAGACTGCATCGGCGCCGGTATCCAGAGCAATGCGTGGTTGTTTCTGAGCGGCTACGAATCCCACAATGCCCTGTTCTCCGACTTTAAGGCGATGCCCCCGATGGAGCATGCGCTGCCCACCGACTGAGGAAGCGGCCTGGAGGATGGCGTATTCGCCGGCCTCATCCAACAAGAAGATGCCAGCATGATAAAAGCCGAATTGTTCGGAGATCAGCCTCACCGCATCGTTCAACAATTGGGAGACATCTCGAATGGCAGCAGCCTGGCGTGCTACCTGGATGGTGGCCTGGAGTTGAGCTGTGCGGCGCAAAGCCTCGCGAGTTCGCTCCTCCACTCGCTCTTCCAATCGAACGACCAGATTGCCCAATTCCTCAAAGGCCGAGTTCAGGGCCTTTCCCAGGATGGAAAACTCATCGTTGGCCTGGATATTTAAACGAGGCGAGAAATCGCGTTCAGAAAGTCGTTGTGCGGCCTGTGCCAGCGTAGCGAGCGGCGCAGTGAGAAATGTGCTAAAGATCCAGCTAGCCGTAATAAGGATGGGGATGGAAGCGAAGAACATTCCTGCCGCCAGGCGCAGGGCACGTTGTTCCCGCGCCAACACGTAGTCGGCAGAAATGTCCATGCCCAATATAGCCTCACGCCGTCCATCAGAAGTATATATCGGAGCGTAACCACTTAACCAGGTCCCCCAGCGATCGGTATAGAGATCGTCCTCGACCTGGGCTGTCTGTAGCGTGGCAAAATGGGTCCGCAGCCAATCGCTGGCTTCGTAATATACGTCGCCAAGATGAGAAACATCCTGTGCGCTCTCCTCGGCATCCACCACAAAGAAGATGTTTCCTTGCTCATCCTGACGCATAGTGTAGACGAAACGAATGTTCGTGCCTGCGTCGCGAATCGCCTGCAGGGTTTTCTTGATCTGCAGGTATTCGGGCGAACCTTCCTGCTCAGGATACAGGAGTTGTGCGTGCAAGTCGGCATCTACTTGCAGGGCAGCAATGGCAACCGCATCGCGCAGGCGTTCGCGGATATCCTGCCGCAGAAACATTCTGGTGTTCTGATAATACATGTATGAGAGTGTGCCAATTGCCATCAGGCTCAGAAGGCTAAAAAACAGCGTCAATTTCAGGCGCAAGGGGAAGAGGCGTGGAGATCGCTTCATCATGGCCGATGTTTCTCCTCTTCTCTGGTCAGGGCCACGATGGCCTCAGAGGCGTTCAAGGCCCGTCCGATCTCTCGTACCGCAGTTTGCAACATGTTTTCTATTGAACCAGCCGACCAGATGCGCGCAGTAATCTCAGCAACCATGCGATCCATAGCGGCTTCTTTCCGGTTCTCTTCCATCAGACGGGCGTTTTCCAGAGCCAGAGCCACCTGATTGGCCAGGGACTCGATCCAGGTGTGCTCATCCTCCGTCCATCTTTGCTCTCCTTCCACGCGGATATGGCCGATCGGCTGATCGCGCAGGGTCAACGGGATCTGCAAGGTGGTTGCACCTTCCAGGGTTGGTTCTTCCCCCACACGATATTCCAGGCTGGATGTGGAAGTGAGTTCTGACCAGGCTTCCCGCACATATTGTCTCTGGAGGCTCTGTAACTCTTGCAGGCGTTGGCGAAGTTCCTGGAACAACTGAGCGTTTTCTATGGCCACAGCCACTTGATTGGCCATACTCTGCATGACTTCAATGTCTTCTGGTCGGAAGGCCGCCTCGCGTGTGGATTGCACATCCAGCGCGCCCAATACTCGATCGCCCACCATCAGCGGCAGGGCAATCTCAGAACGGGTGTAGGGGAGCAGGGGATTGTTGAAACGCACCGGTTCCAGGCCCACATCCAGGGCGATTCGAGCCTGTTTCTGGCTGATGGCCGTTCCTACCATGCTTTTACTATCCACCGCCAAGCGGTGATGGGATTCCCGCAAGATGCGGCCGGCCTCGCCGGTGGCATGTTTCAGTTCGGCCCATTTGCCGGTTGAGTCGAGTAGAAAGATGGCGGCATAATAATGGCCGAACCGATCGGTGATCAGATTGACTACTTTCTCCATCAATTTATCGGGATCAAGGATGGCGCTGATGGCGCGACCGACTTCAATCACTGCTGACAGTTGCGCTGTGCGTTCTGCAACTTGTTGCTCCAGGGAGGCCTGCAGCGTTTCCAGGCGAGCGATCATACGGTTGAAGTAGATCTCCAGTTCTCCGCTTTCGTCGGCTGAGGTCACGCTGGCACGCAGGTGAAGTTGTCCCTGTTCCACTTGACGAAACAGGTTCAGGAGTTGTGTCAATGGTGTTGTGAAACGATAAGCAATCAGAGCAGTGAGGAGGGCCGCTATAGCCAGAGTCGAGAAAGCAATTACCAGCGATTGGATCTGGTAGATACGCAAGGCCTGAGTTGGGTTCATTCCTTCTACAACCCGCACCATCATACGGTAAGCCAGGGGTGCAAGGGTAGCCAACCCTGTGCTAACCAGGGTGAGAATGAACAATTGGAGTTTCCAAAAAATGGGTACAGCACGAATATGGGCCGCCTGGGCTTCAAACGATTCTGGTAGCAGCACCTGGCGAGCCGGTTGCACAATCCAGTCCAGCAGGATCACTGCTGTGAGCACGATCACTGGTGCGGCTATCAGTCCACCCAGCAGGGTATAAATCAGTTGATCGATGGTCAGATGCAGCACATAGGCCTGATAGGCCAGAAGCCCGAAGACGACCAGCAGCATCGCGCCACTCAATCCAAGCCAGCCATATCGCCAGGCAAAATAGGTGATCTCCCGCCAGGCCTGTTCTTGGGAGGTGGTGTCTATATTGCGTTTGCGCCATTGTTCCAGGCGATGGAAGGCGTGGCGGCTCAACCACAGGTTAATGCCGATCAACAGCAGGTTATTTAATCCCGTGAGCAACAGAAGGACGCGCACACTGGCGTTAAATTCAGTGGGGGAAAGATTAGCGTTGTTTTGTACCAGAATAACAACCGGCGCAATCAAGAGATTGGAAAGTATTTGCGTGATCAGAATGCTGATCAGCAGGAAATAGCCGCCGGTTCGTCTGAGGAGAGGCTCAAGAAATGTGGAGAATCGGAACACACTGGTCATGCTAACCTGTCCAGGAGAGCGTATCTTCCCGGGACCCTTCGGTGGGGGGAATGTCGATCTTAATCTCAACATGGCGCGCGCCGAGCGAGCGAGTCAATTCGCTGGCGGCCGTCGCCAGGATGGACTGGATGTCACTGGAGCGACGAATTCGGGCAGTGACCTCATACAACAGACGTTCACGTTCGGCCTGTTGACGAATTTGGGCCAGCAAGCGAGCGTTGGCAATAATGGCCGCCAGGCTGCCGGCCAGCGTGCTCAGGAGTTCCTCATCGTTTTCGGAGTAGGCGGCTACCTGCTCGCTTTCCACGTTGAGCACACCCAGCAGTTCGTTGCGATAGATAAGCGGAATGGCCAATTCAGAACGCGTGTTTTCGCTGAAGTGGATGTAACGCGGATCTTTAGAGACATCATCCACGCGCAGCGGGCGACGATGTGCCGCAACCCAACCGGTAATGCCCGACCCCAGCGGAATGCGCAGGTTGTAGATTTCTTCGGAGTATCCGGCCATGGCGCGCACTTCCAGGTTCTTGCGTTCCGCATCCAGAAGCAAGATCGTCACCCGATCGCCACCCAGCGTGACCTGCAGGCCTTTGACTGCCGCATTCAGAGCGTCCTCCAGGGTAGCACCCGAGGCCGCCGAGGTGGTGATGTGATGTAACAGGCGGTGCTCAGCCAGATGTTCTTGTGTTTCAGCGAACAATTCGGTGTTGATCACGGCCACAGCCAGTTGATCGGCCAGGATCTCCAGAGTGCGAATGCTGTCTTCGTCGAAGGCGAAGGGTTGGGTGCTCTGCACATCCAGAGCGCCCAGGATGCGCTCACCTACTTTCAAGGGGATAGCGGCTTCGGCGCGCGTCTCTGGCAAGAGCGGATTGGGATAGTAGGTGGCGTCTTTGAGCGTGTCGTTCACGACCAGCGTCTCGCCTCGCCCGGTGACGTAACCCACGATGGATTTAGAACCCACGCGAAGTTTGTGCCCCCGTCGCTTCATTTCTGCGCCGGCTTCACCGGTGGCTTCGCGGATCACGGCAAATTCACCATGCATATCCAGCAGGAATACGGCGGCATGGTAGAAGTTGAATCGTTCGCGAATCAGGTTGACGGCGCGCAGGAGCAATTCATCCAGATTCAGCGAACCGCTGATGTCGCGAGCGATCTCTGCGGCTGTTTGCAATTGCAGCGCTGAGCGGCGGCTTTGCTCGAGCAGCCGCAGACTCTGGATGGCGCCAGCCATCTGCCGGCCCAGTTCGTTCAGGAAGTGGAGATCGCGCTCGGTAAATTGATTTTCGCGTTCCAGGTCTTGAACGATCAGGGCGCCGATGGGGCGATCGTTGACTAGCAGCGGGACGCCCATCCACGAGCGGGCAGGTTTACCGTGAATTTTGGCACCCAGTTCCACCGCCCGACGTTCCGTATCTCTGACCAGCAACAACGGTTGACAGGTGCGGATCAGAACGGAGGTCAACCCTTCACCCAGGGGGAATGGTTCAATCGTTTGGGTCTTGCCTTCTTCGTACAGGTAGGGAATGCTGATCGAGTGGGTTTGCTCATCAAACAGGGCTACGGCAAAACTATAGTCTCCAAGAATCCGTTTGATCTGTTGGTGTAAAGCCGCACAAAAGGCCGCTATGTCGGTGCTGTTATACAGGGCACGGTTGAACGCGATCAGTGCTTCTAATTCTTGCAGACGATGTTGCAGACTGTGCATGGCTCTGAGGCGAGAGAGGGTTGCCGCCAGCACAGTGGTTATGTTCAAGTAAGGCCAGGCTGTGCGACCGGTGAGAGCCTGTCCGGGTTGTTCGCCGATCATCAGGATGGCCACGGGTTGTTCCTGGACGAACACCGGCAAGAAAGCGCCGCTGCGGCATCCGATCTCCCGCAGGGGAGCAATCCATTCGGCAGGCAGGGTTTCTGTATGGCTCAGATCGTTGATCAACAAGGGTGTGCGTAACAAACGAGTCACTTCGGCCGGGTCAATCTTCGGAGGACCTGGCCAGACCGGGAGTGGACGTGGCGGATGATGAAGGGCCACGATCTTCGCTCGCTCGTCGTGCAGATGGAGCAGGATGGAAGGCTGGTTGACTTCGCCCATGGCATTGCCAGCCGCTCGGATCGCTTCTTCTTCGGTTTCTGCCAGGACGATTTCTGGCAAGCGTTGTTGCAAGCGTTCCGTTTCGGCCGTGTCCAGCCGGGCCTGTCCGCTCAGGCTGGCCTGTTGGATGGCCACAGCGATCTGGTTGGCCAGGGTCTGTAACACAATGACCATTTCCTCGTCAAACACGTGGGGCTCGGTGCTTTGCACATCCAGCACACCCAATACTACCTCTCCCAGGGCGATCGGAAAGCCGGCTTCTGCGCGTGTTGCAGGCAGTAAAGGATTGAGGCGATGTAGCGGATCTTTATCTACCTCGGCCGCCACGCGCGGCTTCAGGTGAGCCGCCGCCCAACCTACGATTGAGTCAGAACCGACTTCCAACCGATGTCCTCGACGGAGCATCTCAGCCGCCGAAGGACCATGAGCCGCGCGCAAGATGGCATATCTCCCGCTGGGATCGATCAAGAAGATACCAGCATGATAAAAATCAAACCGCTCCACAATCAATTGCACTGTCTTGTTGAGCAGTTCGTCCAGGTCAAAGAAGGTGGTCAGGGTCTGGGCGACCTCGGCAGCTGTGCGGATCTGGCGCGTTCGTTCAGCCACCTGCTCTTGCAGCGAACGGTACATGGCGCTTAGCTGATCTGCCATACGGTTGAATGAGGTAGCCAGCAGACCGATTTCATCCTTGCTTTGCACATGTGCCCGTTCTTGCAGGTTACCTTGAGCGAATTGGCTGGTGATAGATGCCAGGGCCAGGATCGGTTTGACCACCCGATTCGTCCCCGCCACAATCACCGTCACCATGACCAGGCTAGATACCAACAGCAACCCAACCGTGAAGGGGATCAGAGTATTGAGTTGGCCAAACACCGCTTCGATGGGCACCTCAAGAACTATCGCACTGTGCAGGGTTTCTGACCAGAGCGTCTGAGCCAGCGATGGAAAGCCTTTTTCGTTTACATAACTCAGAGCCTGCGGGCGATCCTGGCGGCTGACCGTGCGCATACTTTGGACAGCGTTAAACACGATGGCTTGCTGTCGCATCGCTGGAGTGAAGGGGCGCATCTGGCCGGTGTAGAGATCCAGTTGTATAAAATCGCCGCTTTCCAGAACCAGATAAGGGCGCGAAGCAGGCATGAGCATGACCAGAGATTTCAGCATGGATACTGCAGTCGTTTCATCGGACACACCACCCAGGATAGCGATCGGCGTTCCATCCGGATCGGTGATTTGCACCACTGTGATCAAACTAAGCCGCTCTGGATAAAAAGGAGAGTCGTAAACCGCAAACGTCTGGCGATCGCTTTGCCGCAGCAGGTCAAACGCCGGTGAAGTCGCCAGAGACATTCCTTCCAGCCCAGGTTCGCTGGCGACCAGAATCGGACCGGCTCGATCTGCTACGAAGAGTCTCTGGAAGAGGGGCGGATCCTGCTCACGATTGGCCTGATCGAACAGAGCAATCAGACGATTGCGCATCACAATGAAATCAGGTTCGCCTGGCGTTGTCTTCAGCAATTCCTGCAGCGTGGATGCAAAGGCGGATTGGCGCATCAGCCGATCCAGGCGAATCTGCTTGATCTTGATCGCCTCCTGAGCCGCATTGACCTGTAGTGTGACCAGAGTCTCAGTTTGAGTCAGCACCTGGCTGCGCAGCATATCACTGGTGCGCAGATAGGCCGCGGCACCCATCAGCATCAGCGGTAGAAAAGTCAATGGGGCCAGGGTCAGGATGGCGCGTCGTGCCAGTTGACCCTGAGGGAGCAGATCGCGGAGTTGACGAAGAAACGAACGGATGGCCATGGCAGTTTTCAGGAGAGTTCCCATACGGGTTCGCCGTTCAAGATGCGGCGAATCTGATCCGGAAACCGATCGGGATCAAGGGGCTTGCCGAGGAAGCCGTTAAAACCGGCTTCGCGCGCCTTTCTCATCTGTTCCTCGCTGGCTTCAGCGGTGACAGCGATAATAGGAATATCCTTGAGCCGCTCGGCAGCGCGGATTTTCTTCAGTGCACCATATCCATCTTCGTAAGGTAGTCGAATATCCATCAAGATCAGGTCGAGGTGGGGAAGAGTATCCGCGTATTCTACCACCTCATATCCTGAGGTTTTCCATTCGCAATGAATCCCCATGTAACCCAACATGCGGGCGATCAGCACAAAGTTAGAGACGTTATCTTCCACCACCAGCACAGTGACTTCGTTCAGGGGTTTCGATTTGCGGATGGGCTGAGTACTTAGGGAGGGAGACTGCGTCATGATGATTTCTCCAGAAAACGTTCCAGTTGCTGAGTCAGAGTATCAATATCAATGGGTTTTTGAATATAGCCATCACAGCCGGCCTCAAGGGATTTCTCCCGATCGCCGCGCATCACGTTGGCAGTGACCGCCACAATCGGAATGCCGGCATATTCGGGCATGGACTTAATCTTGCCGGTGAGCGAGTAGCCATCTACTTCTGGCATATTAATGTCCATCAAAATAAGATGTGGACGTTTCTCCTGAAGGCGTTTCAACGCCTCCGCCGCATTTGCGGCTTCGACTACCTCATATCCTTCCGCTTCCAGCACGCGGCGGATCAGGGTGCGATTTTCTCGGTTATCTTCTACATATAGGACCAGGCGCTTCTCGGACATAGACCACACTCCGTATCGTAATTCTACCCACAACCCTGGCTTTTTTCATGTCAGCAACCTTGCAATTATCAGCCAGGTGGGTTCGCAGTAACCTTACCCTAAAAGGTGAGTCGGTTGTTGCGATCGCCGGGCAGGCAGAGAACGACCCGATGAAGCCTCCTGCGCTCCCGGTGCACGGTCCACTCGCCAGGCTCTGCCTGGCACAAAGACCCGGTATATGCATGGTAGGTTGGATCGTACCACGTTGTGAGCAAACAGGGGATTGTTTCGTAGAAAAAATTCGGTGGTGATGTCACTCTACCTGTCGAGTGGGGTTTGATTCTGAAAAACGGTTGGTCGTGGTATCTGGACAAATGGGACACCGACGCGCGGATTTCCAGTAAAATAAAACCCTCACTGGCCGTTTTATGATTCGGAGAGCCATCTCAATTGTGGCTCCCGCTTCCCTGAGATGGTCGAACACTCCCTTATTTCCCGGAGGAGAGCTGATGAGTATGCCTGCTTCGATCGTCCCCCTGTGGGTCAAACCCCTGACTGTTGCCTTTGTGCCAGGTCCGATGTCTGCCTTGTTAGAAGAGGTGGTTGTCAAAGTGCTGGATGCGTTTCGTCAGTTGGGCCATCAGGTTCAGGATGTCCCTCCACCGCATACCGATCTCTTGTTGACGACAGCGCCGTTTGCTCGACCGCTCAAGTGGCGTCAGGCTCTGCTGTTCACTGCTCGGCGGCGCTTTGGCCTGGAACGCACGCCAACCATTCTTACGCTGATCCATGCCTTGCCACAGGAGTTTGAACGCCTTCTCGATCATTTTGAACAGGCTTTGCAGAAGTCACCCCTCGATCCAGCCGATTTCGCCTTCGACGATCTGGTGCCCGGCGCCTATGAAACTCTGGCCGAGCAGGGACGGCGCGGCGGCCCTCTGCTGGCCCTGGAGCGTTTGTTGCAGGCCCAATCGAAGAGCATTCGCATCCTCTTACTGGTAGGCGATCAAACCGTACACGAAGCCTATCTATTTGATCTGGTCGGTGCCTACCCCAGGCTGACCCCCGATCACGATGAAGCCGAGTTCTATAGCGAGATTGCCTTGCGCGTATCCAGCGCGGTGAGCACCGATAGCGTCACCGATCATCAGGTTGTGGGCGATCCCATCCCGGCTGAGACGTGGCAACTTCTGCCGACCCCTCGTCAAATGATCCAGGCGGCACGTGAACTGGGCAAACGAGATTTCTTCACCCCTACGGTAAAGATTGCCAGCCTGGTAGCCGTGCCTTCCGTCGGCGATGTGATTGCTGATCAATACAGCGAAGGCTGTTTTGCCACCTGGGAGCCTCGTTTGCCCGGCCTGATCTCCACCATCACCGGCAGTGCCCGGCCGGTAGACAAGGATAGCATCACCCTGGACGATCTGGCCGTGATCGTCGGCATGCGGCCTGACGGACGGGGGGCACTGATCCGCCATGTGGAAGGCCATCGCAACGATCCGCCCTCCTCCGAAGCCGTGGAGATGATCTGGATGGATGAGCCTCTGCCACGCATCCCCTGGCCTCTGGATGGTCAGATCGTGCATGTGCCTGTTGTGCGCTCCAAACTCCACGGTCATCGTGGTGTGGCAGCTTATCATCCTGATTTTGTAGAATATGTTCCGATGGACGCGCCCTATCATCACTATCCCGTCTCCTGCTCCACCGAAGCCCAGGCGCGCGGCATCTACCAGGCGTTTGCCCGGGCCGAATGCCTGCGTGATCCCGCTGACCCCCGCCAGGTGGCTTTCACGATCCTGCCTGGCCACGGCGTCGTGATCGTGGAAAAATGGCAACCGGAGAAAGAACCCTTCCAGATTATCTGGGAGTATATGGACGCTGGCTATCTGGAGATTCAATCGCGTGTGCCGCAAGGAATGCTGATGTTCCTCCCCGGCCCAGACGGACGCATGCATCTGCGTGATCTGATGCCAATCCCTCGCTGAGGAACAAACATGCGCGCCATTTACGTAGACAAACACATCCCCCGCGCCCTGCTGACCAAAGCCGTAGCGCCATTCTGGCCCGGCTTTGTGTGGACGCCTCTTTCTGCTGCCCGGGCTGCCAATCTGCCCGATCCACCTCTGCCTGGACCGCGCTGGCTGCGCGTCCGCAACCTGCAGTGCGGCATCTGCGCCTCAGACCTTTCTCTCCTCTTCGTGCATGCCGACCCGGCCATTGCTCCCGCCGCCCTGCCGGGACTGGCTCGCTTCTGGTTAGGACATGAAACCGTTTCGGTGGTCACCGAAGTAGGGTCCGGTGTGACCCGCTTCCGGGTCGGGGATCGAGTCCTGATGGATACCCACTTTGCCGGGGCCAATTGCGAGACCCTGGAGATCGAACCGAAATGCCGCTATTGCGCTGAAGGCGATTACCACTTCTGCGTCAACAAATCCGAACCCGGTCCGCGCGGTGCGGGCGGCGGATTCGGCGACTCTTATGTCACCCACGAAATGGCCGTTTACCCTGCTGCGCCTGAACTTGATCTCGATCAGGCCATGCTGGTCGAACCGATCTCCATCGCCGTTCACGGAGTGATGCGCTTTCCTCCCCGTCCTGGCGATAAAGTGATGGTGATTGGAGCCGGCATCATCGGTCTGCTAACGGTCATGGTGATCCATGCCCTGCAGCCACAGGCCGAGATCACCGTCCTGGCGCGTTACCCTCATCAACAACACATGGCTGAAAAACTGGGCGCTCGTCACATTCTTACCCGTCCTGATTACGCCGCCGTTGCCCGCCTGACTGGTGGCAAATTCTTCTCTGCTCCACTTAATCGGGGAGTGGTGGTGGGTGGTTTTGACCTGATCTACGATTGCGTGGCCGATCCGCGTACCACCAACGACGCCCTGCGCTGGACCCGGGCCGGTGGCACCGTGGTCATGATCGGCGCACACATGGCGCCCATGCCCCAGGTAGACCTGACGCCCATCTGGTACCATCACGTTAACCTGGTTGGCACGTATGGTCATGGCATGAATACCTGGCATGGTGAGCACAAACACACCTACGAGTGGGTATTCGATCTCTTCCGTCAAGGCAAGCTGGATATCGAAGGACTGATCACGCATCGCTTCCCCCTGGATGACTACAAAGAAGCCATTCGTGTGGCCACGGCCAAAGGACGCGAGAAGGCCATCAAAGTCGTGATGGTGAATGACGCCTGAAAAAACAGGCCGCCCGATTGCAGGCGGTCTGTTTTTTCTGAGAGCGGGTGATGGGATTCGAACCCACGATATCTTGCTTGGGAAGCAAGCGTTCTACCACTGAACTACACCCGCCCGTTGGCCTAGATTATAGTCATCCTGTGCAGGAGTGTCAAGCGCCGCGGCTCAGTAATTTATAAGCCAGGGAACGTAACGCTTCTCCCGCCTCCCCTTGCGGATCGGCCCTCCGCAGGTGATCCAACGCACGAGCGGTTAACTCCTGCGCCGCTTCCTGAGCGGACGATCGGGCGGACTCGGCCTCGAGCAGCGCAGCCACCCCCCGAACTTCCTCAGCCCGGATCGGTCCCTGACGCCATCGTTGGGCGAACGAGCCATTCTTCTCCAACCCAAACAGGACAGGCAGAGACTTCTTCCCCTCGACCAGGTCACTGGCGGTGGATTTGCCGGTTAAGGCCTCGTCGCCCCAGATGCCCAGAATGTCATCCTGCACCTGAAATGCCAGCCCCAGAAAATGGCCAAACGCCCGGAAATGCTCCTGCCGGTCTGAGTCAGCCCCTCCGAGAAGAGCGCCCAGATGACAGCATGCCGCAATCAAAGCCGCTGTCTTGCCGCTGACCATGGGCCAGTAATCGTTCACTGTCAGGTCCAGGCGGTCTTCGTAAGAGATATCCAGGAACTGGCCGCGCGTCAAATCCAGGCAGGTGTGGTGCAGAATGTGTGCGGCGCGCAGCACCGTCTCGGCAGGGTACGCTTGATTCAGATCGAGCAAAGCCAGATGGGCGAGCACAAACAACCCATCGCCGACGTTGATACCCTGAGCAATACCCCATTTCTTCCACACCGTTGGTCGGCCGCGGCGTTTATCGCTGTTGTCTTGAATATCGTCATGCACCAGTGAAAAGTTATGAATCAATTCCACGGCGGCCGCCGCCGGCAATGCCGCTTGCCAGTCGGCCCCACACGAGGCCGTCGAAAGCAACACCAGCAACGGCCGGATGCGTTTGCCGGTGGCTTCTGGGCCGGCGCCTTCGCCGGTCCAACCCATATGGTAAGTAAGCATCTCGTGGAAGAAACGAGTGTGTGGTTCATCCAGGCGCATGACCTGTTTTTGCAGTTCCCCTTCAATGGCGCCAAGCAGAGAATTCATCAACATCATCCAGACTCCGAAAATGTGATCATTACCTGTGCCGTGCCAGATGGGCAGCGCGCTGCAAGCCCCGCCAGCGCAGATAGCGGTACAGAAATGGCCCAAGTGCCGGGAAGGCATTGCCGATCCGTGCCAGCAGCCCCCGAGAAATGGGCAGGATTACCTCCAGGGGTTTCTGCTCCATCGCGCGCAGGATAGCCTGTGTCACCTGCTCCACCCGAAGTGGTTGAGAAGCAGCAAAAGCCAGCGCTGACTCCTCCGGACGTTTCAACTGGACATCCAGCATAGGTGTATCAATCAAATCCGGGCAAATCACGGTCACATACACTCCCTTTTCGCGTAGAGCGATTCCCGCCGCCAGGGAGAATCCCCGCACACCGAACTTAGAGGCGGTGTAAGCCTCCATACCAGGCACGGGGGCCACGCCGGCCAACGAAGCCATATTGAGAATGTGGCCGTGTCCCTGCTGGATCATCAGGCGGGCTGCCAGGTAGGTGCCGTAGATGGTTCCTTTCAGGTTGGTGTCAATCTGGCGGTCAATCTCCTCGATCGTCGTATCCGACAAAAAGGCCGGCAACACCACACCAGCAATATTGAAGAGATAATCCAATCGCCCAAACAGGTGCACAGTCTCTTCCAGGAGACGCGTCCACTCGTCGGCCCGGCGGACGTCTAGAATGTGCGTCTGAACATTGTCTGAAAGGGGAAAGGTTGCCCGGAGAGCCTCTTCCTGGATATCGGTGAGCATCAGGCGGTATCCCTGCTCTCGCAGAGTGAGAGCCAGATGTTTGCCGACTCCACTTGCAGCACCAGTGATCAAAGCAACAGGGTTCATAAGCACGCACTCTCCTCATAGGGGATGTTCAGCAAAGGGTAGCACGAATGGCTTCCAGGAGACGTTCCTGGTTGGGAACAACCGCGTTTTCCAGAGCACGATTGTAAGGAATGGGTAGGTCCAGCGCAGCAACTCGCTGAGGTGGGGCTTTAAGTGCATGCCAGGCTGCGCTGGCAATACGGGCCACACACTCTGCCCCAAACCCGCCCGTCAGGGGTCCCCCTTCGACCACTACCAGGCGTCGCGTTTTGAGCACTGAGCGCAGAATGGTCTCCCAATCACAAGGGACCAGCGTGCGCACATCCACCACCTCTGCGGAAATCCCCTCGGTTGCTTCCAGATGACCGGCCACTTCCAGGGCCAGGGGAACGGTTGCGCCCACGGCCACCAGAGTGACATCTTGACCAGGGCGCTTCACATCGGCAACCCCGATCGGCACCAGGTATTCCCCATCGGGGATGGGGCCGGTATCCGCATACAGCAATTTGTTCTCAAAAAACACCACCGGATTGTTGGAGCGGATGGCGGCTTTAAGCAGCCCTTTGGCATCATAAGCCGTGCCCGGTGCGATCAGGATCAGGCCCGGAATGTGCATCAGCCAGGCTTCCAGGCTCTGGCTATGTTGCGCGGCCATGCCGATCCCTGCGCCGCCTGGAGTGCGCACGACCAGGGGAAGGGAGTATTGCCCGCCGGACATGAAGCGTAACTTGGCGGCCTGATTGACCAGAGGATCCATGGCACAGGTGAGAAAATCGGAGAATTCGATCTCTGCCACCGGACGCATGCCGGTCATCGCCGCGCCCACGCTGGAACCGACGATGGCATACTCACTGATAGGGGTGTCAATCACCCGTTGTGGACCGAATTCCTCCACCAGGCCGGCCGTCACAGCGAAATAGCCGCCGGCGCGCACATCTTCACCGATCACATACACCCGCTCGTCTCGTGCCAGTTCCTCGGCCAGTGCCTCCCACAGCGCTGTGGAGACGCTTACCGTGCGGGTCGCTGGCATCTTCAGGGTCGGACGATATAGCGTTGCCGGTTCAGGTGCATACAGGCTGGCGATCATGTGTTCCATCTGCGGTTCAGGGTCGTGCCGGGCCTGCGCAATGGCCTGTTCTACGATCTGATAGGCGTCTCGGCGGATGGAATCACAGTCGTCTGCAGTGAGCAATTCCTCTTCTTGCAAGCGTCGTTCCCAGCGGGCGATAGGGTCTTTGGCTTTCCAGGCGGTGATTTCTTCCTCGGTTCGATAGCGAACAGTTTCACCCTCGGTGTGACCACTCCAGCGGTATGTGACGGCTTCGATCAGGATCGGCCCCTGGCCCTGACGCGCGCGCTGAGATGCTTCGCGGACGGTTTGATACACCTGCCAGACGTCATTACCATCAATGGTCACGCCAGGCAGGCCGTGACCGCGCGCCCGATAGGCCAGGTGTTCCAGCCGGGTGTGTCCCTTGAGAGGGGTGAATTCAGCATATTGATTGTTTTCCACCACAAACAACACCGGCAGGTCGAATACAGCAGCAAAATTCAGCGCCTCGTGGAACATACCCTGGGCGGTGGCGCCATCTCCCAGGAACGCCAGGGCAATCTGCGACGTTTGACGCAGACGAGCAGAGAGCGCTGCACCGACGGCAATCAGCGATGAAGCACCCACAATGCCGTTGGCTCCCAGGGCGCCGATGGTCGCATCGGTGACGTGCATGGTGCCACCCAAACCCTGGCACAAGCCAGTGACTTTGCCTAGCAACTCAGCAGCCATGGCCTTCACATCGGCGCCGCGGGCCAGCATGTGCCCGTGACCGCGATGAGTGGTGGTCATGTAGTCTCCCTCTTGCAAAGCAAAGCATGTGCCCACTGCGCAGGCCTCCTGACCAATTGAGAGATGGAGTGCTTCGGTGGGCAGGTGACCAGCGGCAAATTCACGAGCCATCGCCTCCTCGAAAGCCCGGATCAGATACATGCGGCGTAACATTTCTACTTTGAGCGCCTTTTCTTCTTCAGGCAAGGCTTGTGAACGCTGGAGGAGTGGTTGAGAGGATTCTCCTTCCATCAGTGAAATCGAAACCGATGAAAGCGAGGGGAGGTCTGCTGGAACGCGCCGGCGTTTCCATACTCGATCCCACCAGCGAACGCGGCGCAAGGAAGAGGGTTTTTCTGAGGGCAAGAGAGCGAATTCGCCGATCTCGCGTAATATCTGGGGATAGCGATCGAATACTGGGCGCAAAGCAGGCAACAACGCCAGGGCTTTGGGAACAGAACCCCGGGCGATCACTTTGCGAGTGGCGATGGCCTGCGGGATGTTGACGCGTCCTAACCAGAATAGATGCGCAATATCGGCTGATTGAGTCATCTCCACATCGGGAACCAGATCGCATGGACCGAGGTGGAAGGTGATCGGCGTCTGGCGCAGGTCTACTGTGATCTGGGCCTGGGGATCGGTGAACAGGAAGCGCACCACCATCTGGCTCTGGAGCAGAGTCTGGCTGAGTTGTGGGTCGTCGCGCACGCGTTCAAACAACGCACCAAAGACACGATACAGGTGATCGGCATCGCGAAAGAATGGCATGTTCGTCTCCCGAAGGGATGTTACAGGATGAACGAATGCATCCAGTGTATCACTAAAATGACTGAGCAACAGCAGATCTGGAAAAATTGATAGGGAAGAAAGGGGGGCTCTGTGACGCGATCAGAAGGGGCAGGATCAGTCAACCATAGGAAGCCATGGGAAACT
>FWWM01003149.1_pt1 | contig 41991 bp, 41 predicted proteins | sample 2228351 | NCBI WGS metagenome assembly FWWM01 (sample SAMEA103939774, study PRJEB20133) | metagenome
TGCAACTCGATTCCCATCAACCACTACGCAGATCGATTAACCTTGCAATCCCGGACTTCCTCAATTGAGTTGGTACGGCGGGAGGGGGCAGGTCAGGCCGGCCTTGCGCGTCCACCCGTGCGGCCGCGCGCGAAGCCTGCAATTCCATCAGGGCCAGCAGGCCGTGGGCCTCGGGCTCTGCCGGTGCCAGCTCGGCCAGCATGCGTCCCAGGCGCAAGGCCTCTTGCGTCAGTGCCGGGCGCATCCAGTCGTCGCCGACCGTGGCGGTGTACCCTTCGTTGAACACCAGATAGACCACTTCGAGTACCGAGGCCAGGCGGGCGGCCAGCGCATCGCCGCGCGGAAGTTCAAAAGCCACCTTGGCTTCGGTCAGCGCGCGTTTGGCGCGCACGATGCGTTGCGCAATCGTCGGCTCGGCCGCGAGGAAGGCACGGGCGATTTCGTGGGTGCTCAGGCCACCCAGCAGCTTGAGGGTCAGTGCCACCCGCGCCTCGGCGGGCAGCACGGGATGGCAGGCGGTGAAGATCAGGCGCAGCAGGTCGTCGCCGATCTCGTCCTGCCGCGCGGCATCCAGCGCATCGACAAAGTCCGGCACGACGAGGGCCTGCTGCGCTTCCAGGTCCTGGCCGATCTGCTCGAGTTTTTCCGCCTGCATGCGGCGGTGGCGCAAATGGTCCAGTGCCCGGTTTTTGGCCGTCCGCATCAGCCAGGCGCCAGGATTGTCCGGCACGCCGTCAAGCGGCCAGTGCTCCAGGGCCGCGACCAGCGCATCTTGCGCCAGTTCCTCGGCCAGGCCGATGTCGCGCACCAAACGTGCCACCGCGCCCACAATTTTTGCGGACTCGATGCGCCAGACGGCGGCAATCGCCTGGTGGGTGGCTGAATGCATCCGGCAAGTGTCCCAGATTCAGCCCGGACGGATCACGCCTGTGGCGGTGCTGCGTGGATGTCCATCCAGAAGACTTCCCAGGTATGGCCGTCCAGGTCGGTGAAGCCATGGCTGTACATGAAGCCGTGGTCTTGTGACGGGTTGAGTGCAGTGCCGCCCGCGGCGAGGGCCTTCTTCACCATTTCGTCCACCTCCTCGCGGCTGTCACAGGACAGAGCAAGCAGCACTTCGGTGGTTTTAGTCGCATCGGCAATCGGCTTGCTGGTGAATCCCTGGAAGAAGGGCTCGACCAGCAGCATGACGTAGCTGTGGTCCTCACTGATCACCAAACAGGCGCCCTGCGCGTTGGTGAACTGCGGGTTGAAGGCAAAGCCCAGGCTCTTGAAGAAGGCCTGGCTCTTTTCCATGTGCTTGATGGGCAGGTTGACGAAGATCTTGCGGGTCATAGTGTGTTTTTTCCTGTGGGTCAGCGGGTTTCGGCGCGCTGCTTGAGCCCGGCCAGGCCGATGATCTTGAACATGGCGGGTCCTTTCAGCGCAGCTCGATGTTGTCGAAGCGCTGCCGGGTTTCCTCCTTCAGCAGGCCATCGAAGTCTTCCATCTCGTACAGCTGCCGCACCTCGATGTGGCAGGAGACGCCCTCGCTGACGGGGTTGGGGAAGCGGCGCGACCACTCCAGCGCTTCGTCGCGTGTGCGCGTCTGGATCAGCGTGTAGCCGGCGATCAGTTCCTTGCTCTCGGTGAAAGGGCCGTCGACGATGGTGCGGCGCGACCCCTCGTACTGCACCCGCCAGCCCTTGCTGCTCGGTTGCAGGCCCGAGGCATCGAGCAGCGCGCCGGCCTTGGCGAGTTCCTCGTGGTAGGCCGCCATGGCGGCGAACACGGGCTCGGGGTTGTCGGGGAAGCGGCCGGCCTCGGAGTCGGCGGTCGCCTTGACGATGATCATGAATCGCATCCTGGTACTCCTTGTGTGTGGCGGCCAGAATCCCTGGCCTCCTGTTGACACGACGAAGCAGCCAGTGCGAAATCGACAAGTTCAGACGAGGTAAAAACCCTTGCTTACAATTTTTGGGGCTCAGAGGAAGCAGGGGCCGGTGGCGCGAACCTCCAGCGTGGCCCATTCGGCCGCCGGGCATTGGCCGGCGATGGTTATCGCCTCCTCGCGGGTGTCGCAAGCCAGCAGGAAAAAACCGCCAACCATTTCCTTGGCCTCGGCAAACGGGCCGTCGAGCATGCTCGCGCGCCCGGCTCTGACCTGCACCCGCGTGGCCTGGTCCTGCGACAACAGGGATTCGGCAGCCAGCAAGAGGCCGCGCGCCTTCAGGTCGGCCGCGAAATCCAGCATGCGCCCGTACACAAGGCGGCCCTCGGCCTCGCCGCGTGCCTGGCGCTGGCCGACGGGTTCATGGATCAACAACATATACGGCATGGATCCGCCTCCTCCGGAAAGTCAGGAGTGGAGTATGCCGCGCCTGCCCGGAAGCCGCATCCCGGGCCGGCACGGGCACACCATTGCTATCAAATATATAGCTGCCTACGCTTGCTGTGCAAGGGCAACTGCCACTTTTGATGCACAAGCGCTGGCGGTCCGGACCACCATCGGCAACAAGCCGCCGCGGCCCGGCTGCCACGGCTCCACACGGCGTGTCGACGGATGTCAGAGCTTGCTGAAATCCGGCTTGCGTTTTGCCATGAAGGCGCCGAAGGCCTCCTTGGCCGCGGGTTCACCGAGCATGCGGCCGAAGCTGGCGCCTTCTTCGTCCATCTGTTGCTGAACCAGTTGCTGCTGGCCATTCTTCATGAGGCGCTTGGTTTCGACCAGCGATGTCAGGGGTTTGGCAGCGAGCTTGCGCGCGACCGCCTGGGCCAGGCCATGGGCTTCGGTGGGCGGCACGACGCGGTTGACCAGTCCCACCTCCAGCGCCGCCTCGGCCATGAAGGGCTCGCCCAGCAGCAGCGCCTCGGCGGCGCGGTGGTAACCCAGCATCTGCGGCACCAGCAGGCTGGACGCCGCCTCCGGGCACAGGCCCAGATTCACGAAAGGCATGGAGAAGGCCGCGTTGTCGCCGGCATACACCAGGTCGCAGTGCAGCAGCATCGTGGTGCCCACACCCACGGCCGGGCCGCAAACGGCCGCCAGCAGCGGCTTGGGAAAAGCGGCAATGCCGCGCAGGAAACGGAAGACCGGTGAATCCATGCCGGCAGGCGGCTTGTTCAGGAAGTCGCCGATATCGTTGCCGGCGCTGAAGACGGTTTCGTTGCCCTGCAGCACGACGACACGCACGCCGGGGTCCTGCGCAGCCGCAGCCAGCGCATCGGCCATGGCGCCGTACATATCCGCGGTGATCGAGTTCTTGCGCTCCGGCCGGTTCAGGGTGATGGTCATCACGCCGGCTTCGGTATGGGTGAGGATGTCTGTGCTCATGCTGCTGCTTTCAGTGCTTGTTGTACAAAATCGAGGCGGTCCTGCCCCCAGTGCATCTGGCCATCGACAAAAAAGGTGGGCGCGCCGAACACGCCACGTTCGACCGCCTCCTGGGTGATGGCTTTCAGGCGGTCTTTCACCGCCGGCTCGCCGGTCATGGCCAGCAGCGTCGCGGGATCGAAACCCGCGGCCTGCAGAACGGCGCCGACGGTGGCGGGATCGTTCATGTTCTTCGCATCGGCCCAGATCGCGTGATAGACCGCATCCACGTAGGGCACAAAACGCGCGGGCTCCCGCATCTGCAGGCCAGCCGCGCCACGCATCAGCATCAGCGTGTTGATCGGGAAATGCGGGTTCTGCTGAAAGGCCACGCCGTAACGCGCAGCGAAGCGCCCGAGGTCGTCCATCATGTAGCGGCCTTTGGCGGGCACGGTGGTGGGCGAATGGTTGCCGGTGGCCTGGAACACGCCGCCCAGCAACATCGGTTTGTAGTTGATGGCAGCACCGGTTTCACGGCAGACATGGGGCAGCTGCTTCCAGGCGATATAGGCAGCCGGGCTGCCCACATCAAAAAAGAACTCAACGGTTTTGGGCATCAGAACTTCTCCATGTAAGGCCGCAGGTCAAGCTCGTGGGTCCACGCGTCGCGCGGCTGGCCGTGCAGCATCCAGTAGGTGTCGGCGATGTGCTCGGGGTTGACGATGCCGTCCTGGTCTTTCAGCGCATAACGCTCCGGAAAGTTGTCCCGGATGAAGGCGGTGTCGATGGCGCCGTCGACCACCACGTGCGCCACGTGGACGCCGCGCGGGCCGAGCTCGCGGGCCATGCTTTGCGCCAGTGCACGCAGCGCCATCTTGGCGCCGGAAAACGCGGCAAAGTTGGCGCCGCCACGCAGCGATGCTGTGGCCCCGGTAAAGATGATGGTGCCCTTGTGGCCGTCACCGTCCCGCTGCACCATGCGTTTGGCGACTTCGCGCGCGTTGAGAAAACCGCCGAAGCAGGCCATCTCCCAGATCTTGAAATACTTGCGCGCAGTTTCTTCGAGGATGCTGCTGGGCGCATTGGCACCGATGTTGAACACCAGCACCGCGATGGGCCCGATTGTGCTTTCGATCTGCTCGACCAGCGCGATCACCTCTTCTTCCTTGCGCGCATCCGACGCAAAGCCGTGCGCGACCCCGCCTTCAGTGCGAATCTGCTCCAGCAAGGGCTGCAGCTTGTCGAGGCTGCGCCGCGTCACGCAGGCGGTATACCCCTCACGCGCGAAGCGCCGGGCAATCGCACCGCCGGTCGCGTCGCCGGCGCCGATGATGAGCGCTACCTTTTTTTTCAAAGTCATTCCTTGTAATAGACGACCTGGTGGGTGGTCACGAGCAGCTCGCCAGCCTCGTTCCACAACTGGGCGGTCTGGTCAAAGTAGCCATTGCGAAAAGCCTGGGCCTGGGTCTGGCCCAGCAGGTAGCCGCTGCCGGTGGACTGCAACAGCGCAGCGTCGGCATGGTAGTACACCGTCATCGACACCGTGCCTATGGGCACCAGCAGCGGGCGCCGCCGCCAGACACGCGGAAAAAACACATCCGACAGCGCGGTCAGCGAGGCGAAGTCCAGCGGCCGCGGCGGGTCGTCGCGCAGCCACAGGCGGGTGCGGCTGACGCCCTGGTCGGCGCCATGCCATTCCACCGGGATCGCACCCTCGATAAAACGCATGTCATACCGCTTGACCCACTCGACCCGGGCCGGGCCGGTGGCACGCGCCACTTCGGCGGCCGGGCGAACGTCGGGCAGGGTGTGTTCATCGGCGCCCCAGGTGTCGCGCCGCAGCCCGAAAAATGCCGTGCCGGTCAGCACCGTCTCGCCGTTCTGCAACATCTCGATGACCCAGTGCTGGGTCGAGCGGTTGGTGCGTGCCGGGCGCGCGTTCACGGTAAAAGGCCCATCGGCCAGGGCCGCGGCGAAATTGACCGTCAGCGAGATCGGGTTGCCCAGGCGCTGCGGGTGTTGCAACACGGCATTCAGGGCCTGGGCGGCGGTGATGCCACCGAAGGGCCCGACCATGTTGGCATAGGCCGCACTGGTGTGCCCGAGAAAGCTGCCGTCGGCCTGCACCTGCAGGGCCACGGCCGAATCAAAAGGATGGGAACTCATGATTCGAGTATGCCGCCCGCGAAGGGTTCAGGCAGTCGTGCCGGTGACGCGGTCCACCGCTTGCACCTGGCCCATGCGCTCCAGGGTTTGTGCCAGCCGCGGCCACAGTGAGTCGCTGAACTGCTGGCGGAAAAACCCGAAATGCCCGATGCGCTGGACACCCAGGTCAGCCGGCTTGATGCGCTCAAAACTGCGCGCGGCGCCGGTGTACAGGTTGATGAGGTTTTGTGTCCCGCGCCAGGTCATGAGTTCGTCGTCGCTGATGGACAGCGCCAGCACCGGAAACCTGGCCTGCGCATAACGCATGCGCGCGCCCTCGCCTTCGGCGCCCACGCTGTACTCCGGGTTCAGGCACCACTTGCGCCACTGCAGCATCACGCCGGCCGGCAGGTCACCCACCTTTTTCAGCTTGCGTCCGGGGAAGTAACCACACAGCCGGGTGGCCAGCGGGACCAGCACGTACCAGAAGTACAGGATCAGGCGTTTGAGTTGCGGCGCGTTGTCGCGCCAGTAGCCGCTGCCGGCAGCGATGCTGACCAGGCCGTCGACCTTGCCCTGGTTTTTCAGGAAGCCCGGCAACTGCGCGCCCAGACTGTGACCCAGCAGGTACAGCGGCGCATCCGGCAAGGCCGCTTTTGCCGTATCAACAACGGCCTCATAGTCGCTGGCCCAGTCGAAAAGGTCTGCCTTGAACCCGCGCAAGCCGCCGTCCGGCGTGCCGGGCAAGGATTCGCCGGAGCCACGGTAGTCAAAGGTCGTGACCCGGAAACCCTGGCCCGACAGCCAACCGGCAAACGGCGCGTAATAGTCCTGCCTGACGCCCATCGCCCCGCCGATCACCACACTGGCGCGCGCGGCGCCGGCCGGCTCGTAAACCCGCAAGGCGAGTTGTGAAGAGCCCGATTCAAGAAGCTGCTGTTGCATGACCTTCCCCTTAAAGAACCACATAAGCCACTACCCCAAGGCGTAGCGAGCGGGATGCAGTGTGTCCGCTCAATAGCCGTCACCAGGGCGTAGCGAGCGGGATGAGCTGCAAGGCGGACGGAGCGGACCCACCGGAACGTACTTCAGGTACGTGAGGATGGGGAGCACCGGACCAACGCCGCAGATCGCCCGCGCAGTAGCCCCGCCGTCAGACTCGTTCGAAGATGCCGGCGGCGCCTTGTCCCATGCCGACACACATCGTCACCATCCCGTACTTCAGCTGGTGCCGGTGCAAGGCATGGATCACCGTGGCGGCGCGGATCGCCCCGGTCGCGCCCAGCGGATGGCCCAGCGCAATCGCGCCACCCATCGGGTTCACTTTCGCCGCATTCAGTCCCAGCGTGTTGATCACCGCCAGCGATTGCGCGGCAAAGGCTTCATTCAGTTCATACCAGTCGATGTCGTCCTGCTGCAAGCCGGCATAACGCAGGGCAGCGGGAATCGCCTCGATCGGGCCTATGCCCATGATGTGCGGCGGCACACCCTTGGCCGCGTAACTGACAAAACGCGCGAGCGGCTTCAAGCCATGTTCCTTGACCGCCTTCTCGCTGGCCAGGATCAGTGCGCCGGCGCCGTCCGAGGTTTGCGAGCTGTTGCCGGCCGTGACCGAACCGCGCGCGGCAAACACCGTCTTGAGTTTGGCCAGTCCTTCGAGCGAGGTGTCGGGGCGCGGACCTTCGTCCAGGCTCACGGTGCGGGTTGTGGCAATCACCTCACCGCTGTCCAGGTCCGGCGAGCGGTCGGTGACTTCAACCGGCGTGATCTCGTCTGTGAATTCGCCATCCTTTTGTGCCTTCATCGCCTTCTGGTGCGACTCCAGAGCAAATTGGTCCTGCGCGTCGCGCGAGACCTTCCACTGCTGCGCCACTTTTTCGGCGGTCAGTCCCATGCCATAGGCAATGCCGATGTTTTCGTCATTGCCGAACATGGCCGGCGACAGCGAAGGCGAATTGCCTGACATAGGAACCATGCTCATGCTTTCGGTGCCGGCGGCGATCATCACATCGGCTTCTCCCACACGGATACGGTCGGCCGCCATCTGGATGGCCGACAGGCCGGAGGCGCAGAAACGGTTGACCGTGATGCCGCCCACGCTGGTCGGCAGACCGGCCAGCACCGCACCAATACGTGCGATGTTCAGGCCTTGCGGGCCCTCGGGAATCGCGCAACCACAGATGATGTCCTCGATGGCCTTGGGGTCCAGCGTGGGTACCTGGGCCAGCGCAGCCTGCAGCGCGCGCACCAGCAGGTCGTCGGGACGGGTGTTGCGGAAAAAGCCACGGTGCGAGCGCCCGATGGGCGTGCGTGTGGCGGCAACGATGTAGGCTTCCTGGACTTGTTTGGCCATGATGTTTTCCTTAAATTCTTTAACTTTTTCGCGGGCCGGACGGAATCCAGGCCCAGACAAATTCACATTCGACCGGGTTCACCCCGGCCTCGTCCGTCACGGTGACCGCTACGGTCACTTCACCCTTGTCGCTGGCCTGCATGGCGGTGCGCTGCTCGTCGCTGAGCGTCGCTACGGCACGCAAGGCGCCGGTCGCGCGCTTTTTGAACGCCATCTTGAGTTCCTTGGCCAGCGGGATGCAGTCGTCGCGCACATTCATGCCCACCACCATGCCGGTCGCGGTTTCAGCCAGCAAATTCATCGCCGAGGCATGGATCCCGCCGATATGGTTCTGCACCTTCTTCTCGTTCTTGAGGCCGATCTCGACGCGCCGCGTCGTCATCTCCAGGAAATCCAGTCCCGCTGTACCGGTGAACGGCACGGCCCGGTGCATCACGACACCGCGGAAAAAAGTGCGCGCAAACACCGGCAGGTCGGACAGCCGGTTGAGCTGGCGCTCGAGGCGGTTGGGGTTGTTGTGAGGGGTTGTCATGGACTTTGATTGCTTATGCAAAGTGGGTGCGTGACTGAGCAAGCGTAGCGAGGGATCGGCAGGCGAGGCGCGGGCGCCCGAGCACAACCGGAACGTACTTCAGGAACGTGAGGATTGGGCTTGGGCTGCAACGACGCATGACGATTCCGCAGTAGCTTGATCAGTTACGCAGAGGCTTGCCCGTGCTCATCATCCCCATGATCCGCTCCTGCGTTTTCGGGTGTTCCAGCAATGAGCAGAACGCCTTGCGCTCCAGCGTCATCAGGTACTCTTCCGTCACCAGCGAACCGGCATCGACATCGCCGCCGCAGACCACATTGGCGATCAGGCTGGCGATATGGAAGTCGTGCGCGCTGATAAAACCGCCGTCGCGCATGTTGACCAGCTGCCCCTTTATGGTGGCCAGGCCGCTGCGGCCCACGACCGGGAAAGGCCGCTTGTGCGGTGCGCGGTAACCCGAGTTGAACAGCGCACGCGCCTCGTTCAATGCGACATACAGCAGCTCATCCTTGTTCGGCACGATCACGTCGCTATCGAGCAGATAACCGATCTTGCGGCTTTCGATCGCGCTGGTGCCCACCTTGGCCATGGCCGCGGCGGTAAAGCCCTCGGTCAGGAAGGGCAACACGTCCTTGTTGGTCGACGTGGCCGCATTTTCGGCCGCGCGGCGCGCGATATAAGTCAGACCGCCGGCACCGGGCACCAGGCCCACGCCGACTTCGACCAGGCCGATATAACTTTCCATGGCCGCCACACGTTTGGCCGAGTAGACGGCGAGTTCACAACCGCCGCCCAGGGCCAGGCCGCGCACGGCCGACACCACGGGAACCGACGCGTAACGCAGTTTGAGCATGACGTTCTGCATCTCGGCCTCGGCGCCTTCCACGGCCGAGACGCCGGCCATCATGAATGCGGGCAGCATGGCCTGCAAGTCGGCGCCGGCAGAGAACATTTCGTCGTTGGACCAGATCACCAGGCCCTTGTAACTTTGCTCGGCGAGGTCCACCGCCATCGCCAGGCCTTCGACCACATCGGGGCCGATTGCATGCATCTTGGTCTTGATGCTGGCAATCACCACGTCGCCCTGTTCGCCATCCAGCGTCCAGAGGCGTATCGAATCGTCTTCATGCAGCGTGGTGCCGGCTGTGGTGAACGAGGGCGCCTTGGCGCCCAGCACGTTCTCGGGGAAATACTGGCGCTGGTACACCGGCAACTCGGGGCGAGCGATGAATTTCTTCGCCAATGCACTCCAGGAGCCTTCGGGCGTGTGCACGCCACCGGCATCGGCGACCGGGCCCTTGAACACCCAGTCGGGCAGAGGCGCGGAGCTGATGGCATTGCCGGCGTCAATGTCTTCCTTGATCCAGTTCGCCACCTGCAGCCAGCCGGCTTCCTGCCAGAGTTCGAACGGCCCCTGCTTGGCGCCGAAGCCCCAGCGCATCGCAAAGTCGATGTCGCGCGCGGTCTCGGCAATCGTGGCCAGGTGCACGGCAGCATAGTGAAACTGGTCGCGCAGGATGGCCCAGAGAAAACGCGGCTCGGCACCTTCGGCCTCGCGCAGCAGTTTCAGGCGCTCACCGGCAGGCTTCTTGAGCATGCGGCCGACCACCTCATTGGCCTTGGCGCCGCCGGGCACGTACTCCATGCTTGCAGGGTCGAGACGCAGGATGTCGCGGCCGACCTTTTTGTAAAAACCGGCGCCGGTTTTCTGGCCCAGACTTTTGCTCTCGAGCAATTTCGCCAGCACCGGCGGTGTGCCGTAGATGTCGGAGAAAGGGTCTTCGGTCTTGCCGGGGCCCAGGTTGTCCTGCAGCGTCTTGATCACATGCGCCATGGTGTCCAGGCCCACCACGTCGGCGGTGCGGAAGGTGCCGGAGCTGGCGCGGCCCAGCTTTTTGCCGGTCAGGTCGTCGACCACGTCGTAGCTGAGTCCGAAGTTCCCGGCTTCCTTGATGGTGGCCAGCATGCTGGCGATACCGACGCGGTTCGCCACGAAGTTGGGCGTGTCATGCGCGCGGATCACGCCCTTGCCCAGGCCGCTGGTCACAAAGGCTTCGAGGTCGTCCAGCACCTTGGGCTCGGTGGTCGGCGTGTTGATCAGCTCGACCAGCGTCATGTAACGCGGTGGGTTGAAAAAGTGAATGCCGCAAAAACGCGGCTTGATGGATTCGGGCAGCGCTTCGCTGAGTTTCGTGATCGACAGGCCCGAGGTGTTGCTGGCGACGATCGCGCCTTCACCAATGAAAGGCGCGATCTTCTGGTACAGGTCGGTCTTCCAGTCCATGCGTTCGGCGATCGCCTCGATGACCAGGTCGCATTCCTTCAGAACGTCCATGTGTTCTTCGTAGTTGGCTTGCTGGATCAGCGCCGCGTCCTCCGGGACGCCGAGCGGCGCGGGCTTGAGCTTTTTCAAGCCCTCGACAGCCTTGGTGACGATGCCGTTTTTCGGACCCTCTTTGGCGGGCAGGTCGAACAGCACCACTGGCACCTTCAGGTTGACCAGATGGGCGGCAATCTGCGCGCCCATCACACCGGCGCCCAGCACGGCGACTTTCTTGACTTGGAAACGTGACATGGTTTTTTCTCTGTTCAACGCCAGCCGGCCAGACGCAGCCGGGATTGGCGAAGGAATGGTTTACTGAATACGAACCCAGGTCTGGGTACGGCCAAAGGGGCCGATGGATCCACGGACCTCCAGCTTTTTGCCGCCGTCCACGGGCGTCATGCGCAGCGTGTAATCGCGGCCGTTTTCCGGGTCGAGGATCTTGCCGCCTTCCCAGACGTCCTTGCCCTCCGCCTTTTTGGCGTTGCGGATGATTTCCAGCCCGACCAGCGGCTTGCCCTTGCGGTCGTCGCTGCATTCGGTACACACGTCCTCGGGCTTGGCATCCTTGCCCAGGCGCCGGTCCAGCTTGCCGCTGAGCACACCGCCGGCCTCGACAATCCGGATCTCGGCTTTCGCCTCACCGGTCTTGTCGTCGACGTTGCGCCACAGGCCCACCGGCGTCATCTGCGCAAAGCCGGCGCCGCAAGTCGCTCCCAAAATGATAGCTATTAACGCCCGGTACATAGGGACTCCAGTGGCAAAAGGCTTGAAGGTTGGGGATCCGGCCGTCAGGCCAGCGCGGCGTCGGTGTCCATCAACGCGGCACTGCCGCTGCGCGCAGTGCGCATCAGCGTTGCGGTCTCGGGGAACAGCTTGGCGAAGTAAAAACGCGCGGTCTGCAGCTTGGCCTGGTAGAACGGGTCGGTGTTGCCGGCAGCCACTTCACGCAGCGCCACCTGCGCCATGCGGGCCCAGAAGTAACCGAACACCAGGTGGCCGGCCACGCGCAGGTAGTCCACCGCAGCGGCTCCAACTTCGTCGGGGTTCTGGAAACCCTTGAAGCCGAGTTCGGTCGTGAACTTGGTCATCTGGTCGGCGAGGTAGGCCAGCGGGTTGATGAACTCGGCCATCTTCTCGTTGACGCCTTCCTCGGCAATCAGCGCGCCTATGATCTTGCCGAACTTCTTGAGCGTCGCGCCGTTGTTGCCCAGCACCTTGCGGCCCAGCAGGTCCAGCGACTGCACCGTGTTCGTGCCTTCGTAAATCATGTTGATGCGGTTGTCGCGCACGAACTGCTCCATGCCCCATTCCTTGATGAAGCCGTGGCCGCCGAAGACCTGCATGCAGGCATTGGTGGCGATGTGGCCGTTGTCGGTCAGGAAGGCTTTCACGATGGGCGTCAGCAGCGCGACGATTTCGGCCGAGTCCTTGCGCACCTTCTCATCGGGGTGGTGGATTTCCTTGTCGAGCAGCATCGTGCAATAGATCGCCAGCGCGCGGCCGCCTTCGGCATAGGCCTTGGCCGTCAGCAGCATCTTGCGCACATCGGGGTGCACGATGATCGGATCAGCCGGCTTGTCCTTGGCTTTCACGCCCGACAGGCTGCGCATCTGGATGCGGTCCTTGGCATAAGCCAGCGCATTCTGGAAAGCCACTTCGGTCAGGCCCAGCGACTGGTTGCCCACGCCCAGGCGGGCGGCATTCATCATGACAAACATCGCGGCCAGGCCCTTGTTCGGCTGGCCGACCAGGCTGCCGCTGGCGCTGTCCATGACGATCTGCGCGGTGGCATTGCCGTGGATGCCCATCTTGTGTTCCAGGCCGGAGCAGAAGATGCCGTTGCGCTCACCCAGCGACCCGTCAGGCTTGACGTTGAACTTGGGCACCACAAACAGGCTGATGCCCTTGCTGCCCTGGGGGGCATCCGGCAGGCGCGCCAGCACCAGATGCACGATGTTGGCGGCCATGTCGTGTTCGCCAGCGCTGATGAAAATCTTGTTGCCGGTCAGTTTGTAGCTGCCGTCGGGCTGCGGCTCGGCCTTGGTGCGCAGCAGGCCCAGGTCGGTGCCGCAGTGCGGCTCGGTCAGGCACATGGTGCCGGTCCATTCGCCGCTGACCAGCTTGGGCAGGTAGGTCTTCTTCTGCTCGTCGGTGCCGTGCGCATGCAGCGCTTCATAGGCACCGTGCGACAGGCCGGGGTACATGGTCCAGGCCTGGTTCGCCGAATTCAGCATCTCGTAGAGGCACTGGTTCAGCACAAAGGGCAGGCCCTGACCACCGTATTCAGGATCGCAGCTCAGCGCGGCCCAGCCGCCCGCAACATACTGGGCATAAGCCTGCTTGAAGCCTTTCGGGGGCGTGACTTCATGGGTGGCCAGATCGAGCTTGCAGCCTTCGGTGTCGCCGCTGATGTTCAGCGGGAAAGTCACCTCGGCGGCAAATTTGCCGGCTTCTTCCAGCACCGCATTGATGGTGTCGGCATCCACCTCGGCGTGCCTCGGCAAGGCCTTGAACTCGTCGGTGACCTTGAGCACTTCGTGCATCACAAATTGCATGTCGCGCAGTGGCGGGGTGTATTGAGGCATGGAAAAGTCCTTTTGGGGGGAAATTAAACGGAAGAAGAGGGCTTGGCGCGCTGTGCAGACGCCTGGCTGGCGGGGCTGCCGTAACGCGCCAGAATGCTCTGGAAAGCCTGCAGGGTCCGCTCGATGGAGCCCGGCGTCTTGAGAAAACGGGCCTCGTAGTGCAGCGCCAGGATCAGGCCATGGATTTCGAAGGCGATCTGGCGCTCGTCGGCATCGGCCCGCAAATGTCCGGCCTCCTTGGCCAGCACCACAGCGCGGTACATCGCCGCCAGCCAGGTCTGCACCGAAGTTGCCAGCGCATCGCGCACCGGGCCCGGCCGGTCGTCAAACTCGACCGCACCGCTGATGAAGATGCAGCCCGACTGCAGCTCGACCGCTACACGTTTCATCCAGTTGCCGAACAGCGCCTGAACCCGCGGCAGGCCTTTGGGCTCCTTGAGGGCGGGGTAAAACACCTCCTCCTCGAAGCGCGCGAAATATTCGCGGATGACGGAAATCTGCAATTCCTCGCGCGAGCCGAAGTGGGCAAACACCCCGGACTTGCTCATGCGCATGACTTCGGCCAGCGCGCCTATGCTCAGCCCTTCCAGGCCGATCTGCGTGGCCAGCCCCAGCGCGGCGTCCACGATGGCGGCTTTGGTCTGCTGGCCCTTCTGCAAGCCGGAAGCGCCCACACGGCCGCCGTCCCGCGCGCCGGGGCGGGCGTTTTTGCTGGGGAGTTCAGTGACAGACATGGATGAAGTGGAAGGACACAAAAACGAACGATCGTTCTATTTTGCCGCAAAACCAGCCTCGTCAAGCCAAAACCGAAAAAATACCGGGATTTATAGAGCGTCGAACCTAAGGACGCCAAGGGTAAGCACGCAGGGCCTAAACCGGATGTTCCGAGATCAGCGCCGACAGGCGCGAAGGGTCGAAGGGTTTGGTCAAGTGCAGGTCAAAGCCGGCGGCCATGGCCTTTTGCCGGTCGTCGTCCTGGCCCCAGCCGGTGGCCGCGATCAGCAGCGGCCGGTCGCCGCCGGGCTGGGCGCGCACATGGCGCGCCACCTCGTAGCCGTTTTTGCCCGGCATGCCGATGTCCAGCACCAGCACATCGGGTTGGAGCTGCCCGGCCAACTCGACCGCCTGCAAACCGTCGTTGGCGGTGTGCACCTCATGGCCGTCCATGCGCAGAAGTTCCGCCAGCAGGTCCACCGCATCACGGTTGTCATCGGCCAGCAACACGGTCCGGGCATGTGCCGGCGCCCCAGATGGAGCGGCCGCTTGCGCCGCTTGCACCGGCTCGGGCAGAGCCACGGGGCCGGGCAGCGTCACGGTAAAACGGCTTCCCAGGCCCGGGCCCGCGCTGTGGGCAGTCACCGTGCCTTCGTGCAGTTCCACCAGTCCCTTGACCAGCGCCAGGCCAATACCCAGTCCGCCCTCGGAACGGTCCAGCGCGGACTGCTCCTGGGCAAACATGGCGAAAACCTTGTTGATGGCAGCCTCGCTCATGCCGATACCACTGTCCGTGACCGTGAAGACCACGGCCCCAGACGCCAGCGTCACTTCGAGGCTGATACGCCCGCCGGCGTCGGTGTATTTCGAGGCGTTGTTCAGCAGGTTGGACAGGATTTGCGCCAGCCGGACCGGGTCAGCCAGCAACTGCAGCCCCGGACGGGCGACTGTCGCCTCCAGCAACTGGCGCCTGGCCTCGGCCAGCGGCCGCGCGGTTTCCAGGGCGGTTTCCACCAGTTCGTCGACAGACATGCGCTCTTTCTTCAGGGTCAGCCGGTGCCGGGTGATGCGCGCAATGTCGATCAGGTCGTCGAGCAGGTGCGCCATGTGCCCGACCTGGCGCGTGATCACGGCAGTCGCCTGGGCGCGCACCTGGGCGCTCGCGGCGGGCGAGGCCAGCAACTGGACCGCGGTGCGTATAGGCGCCAGCGGATTGCGCAGCTCATGCGCCAGGGTCGCGAGGAACTCGTCTTTTTGCCGGTCCGCATCCTGCAGCACCTGGGCTGCGGCGCGTGTCTCCTCGATGTCGGTGGTGGTGCCGAACCAGCGCAACACGCGGCCCTCGGCATCGAGCTGCGGGACCGCGCGCGCCTTGAACCAGCGGTAGCCGCCGCCTGCGCCGCGCAGGCGGTAATCGACCTGCCACTCCTGGTTGCCGCCACGCACCCGCGCCCAGTTCTCCCGGGCCACGGCGCGGTCATCGGGATGCAATGACGCCATCCAGCCGTTGCCGAGCGCACTCTCCGCGGTCTGGCCGGTGTAGACCTGCCATTGGGAATTAAAACGCTCCAGCGGGCCATCGGCCGCGGCGACCCAGGCGATGGCGGGGATGCTGTTGGAAAAAGCCAGCAGCGCCTGCTGGGTGCGCTGCAATTCGGTCACCTCGTGCCCCTGGACAAACACGCCGTTGACCGCGCCCGTCGCATCGCGCAGCGGCTGGTAGACGAAGTCCAGCCAGGCCTCGGTGGGCGGCGCATCACGTTCCCGGTTCAGCATCAGGCGCACGGAGCGGCCTACATAAGGCTCTCCGCTGCTGTACACCTGGTCCAGCAACTTGACAAAACCCTGCTCGACCACTTCGGGCAAGGCCAGGGCCAGGGGTTTGCCAACAACATCGCGGAAACCCGTCAGTTGCACATAGGACTGGCTGGCAAACTCAAACACATGCTCGGGCCCGCGCATGATCGCGATGAAGCCCGGCGCCTGGCTGAACAGCGACTGCAGCCGCTCCTGCTCGGCGCGCTGGTGGCGCTCGGCCAGGACCATGGCTGTGGTTTCCGTGCAGACGCAGAAAAACCCCGCGACGGCACCGGCCTCGTCACAAACCGGCGAATAGGAAAAGGTGAACCAGGTGTCTTCGTCATAGCCATGGCGCCGCATGAGCAGCGGCAGGTTTTCCATGAAGAAGGCCTCGCCGCGGACCACGCGCGCAACCAGAGGCGCCAGATCCTCACGGATTTCCTGCCAGATATCGAGAAACGGCTGACCCATCGCCGCAGGATGCTTGTCACCGAGGATGTCGGCATAGGCCTCGTTGTACAGCGTGTACAGCGCAGGCCCCCAGGCCACAAACATGGGGAAGGCCGAGCCCAGCATCAGGCTGACCACCGAGCGCAGCGGTTGCGGCCACTGCTGTGGGGGGCCCAAACCCGGACCCGACCAGTCCTTGCCGCGCATCAGGCGCGCAGTGGATGTGTCGCCGGAAAGAAAAGGCAGGTCGGGTGCGGCGCTCATCCGCTGCAGTTTACCTGCCATGCTGCAGGCAGGGTTGCTGGCCGACCGCGCGCCGCAGCGGGCTTGTTCAGCGCTTGCCTAAAGCTTGAACGGAACCACCACCTGGCGCTGCTCGCCCAGGCCTTCGATCCCGAGCGTCATCACGTCGCCCTTTTTCAGGTACATCGGCGGTTTCATGCCCAGGCCGACGCCGGGCGGCGTGCCGGTGGTGATCACGTCGCCGGGCAGCAGGGTCATGAACTGGCTGCAGTAGCTGACGATTTTGGCCACGCTGAAAATCATGGTTTTGGTATTGCCGGTCTGCATGCGTTTGCCGTTGAGGTCCAGCCACATCGCGAGTTTCTGCGGGTTCGGCACGTCGTCGCGTGTCACCAGCCAGGGACCCAGCGGGCCGAAGGTGTCGCAACCCTTGCCCTTGTCCCAGGTGCCGCCGCGTTCGATCTGGAACTCACGTTCGCTGACATCGTTGATGGTGCAATAACCGGCGACAAAATTCAGCGCGTCCTTTTGCGACACGTAACGCGCGCGTGTGCCGATCACCACGCCCAGCTCGATCTCCCAGTCGGTCTTGACCGAGCCCTTGGGCAACATGACCGGGTCGTTGGGGCCCTGGATGCAGCTGGTGGCCTTCATGAACACCACCGGTTCGGGCGGAATCGGCAGGCCCGATTCGGCCGCATGGTCGGCGTAGTTCAGGCCGATGGCGATGAACTTGCCCACATTGCCGACCGGGCTGCCCAGGCGCGGCGAACCTTTCACCAGCGGAAGGTTGGCGGTCTTGAGCTTGCGCAACTTGGCCAGCGCCGCATCACCGAGCTGCTCGGGGCCGATGTCCTTGACCACTGCGCTGAGGTCGCGCAATTTGCCGTCGGCATCGATGAGGCCGGGCTTTTCCTTGCCGGGGTTGCCGTAACGAACGAGTTTCATGGTTTTCCTTCTGGTTAAAACAAATCAATAAGTGGAGCGGCCACCGGACAGGTCGAAGACCGCACCCGTGGAGAACGAACATTCCTGGGTGCACAGCCAGCCCACCATGGCGGCCACTTCTTCCGGCGTCCCGAAACGCCCCATGGGAATTTTCGACAGCATGAAGGCGATGTGTTCAGCGCTCATCTGGTCGAAGATCGCGGTCTTGACGGCGGCCGGCGTCACGCAATTGACACGCACGCCGGTGTCGGCGAGCTCCTTGCCCAGCGACTTGGTCAGCGCGATCACCGCCGCCTTGCTGGCACTGTAGGCGCTGGCATTCGGGTTGCCGTCCTTGCCGGCGACCGAGGCGATGTTGACGATGCGGCCATAGTTGTTGGCGCGCAGGTGCGGCGTCCATTCGCGGCAACAAAGGAAAAGGCCCGTGAGATTGACGGCCATCACCTGCTCCCATGCGTCCACCGGGTAGTCCCAGAGCTTGACGTTGGGGCCGGTGACGCCGGCACTGTTGACCAGCGCATCGACCCTGGGCGCGTGTAGAAGTGTCGCCTGCACCGCGGCGCAAACCGACACGTGCTGCGATACATCCACCGCCACCGCCGACGCGCGCGCGCCCAGCGCAGCTGCAGCCTTGCGGGCGGCCGCTTCGTCGCGGTCCCACAGGGTCACGCTGCCGCCGGATGCGATGAGACGCTGGGCAATAGCGAAGCCCAGACCCGTAGCCCCGCCGGTGACCACCGCGTGGCGGCCGCCGAAGTCGAGCTGGTTCATATGGTCATGCCGCCGTCGATGCTGTAGGACTGGCCGGTCACAAACGCGGACTCATCGCTGGCCAGGAAGGTCACCAGCGGCGCGATCTCGTGGGCCTGCGCCAGACGCCCCATGGGCTGGCGCGCCACAAAGTTCCTGCGCGCCTCGACCGGATCCTCGAACACGTTGATGCGGTCCTGCAGGGACGGCGTGTCCACCGTGCCGGGACAGATCGAATTGCAGCGTATGCCCTGGGTCACGAAGTCGGCCGCCACACTTTTGGTGAGGCCGATCACTGCCGCCTTGGACGCGCCGTAGACAAAACGGTTCGGCAGGCCCTTGATGCTGACCACGCTGGCCATGTTGATGATGCTGCCGCTGCCCTTGCCGCCGTTGTTGGCCAGCATTTTGGGCAAGGCCGCCTGGATGGTCCAGTACTGCGAGCGCACATTGAGATTGAAGGCGAACTCCCACTCCTCGTCGGTGGCCTGCAGGATGGAGCCGGCATGCACAAAGCCGGCGCAGTTGAACAGCACATGTATCGCCGGCATGTCGGCAATGACCTTCCCGATCGCCGCCTTGTCCAGCACATTCAGCGCCAGGGCGCGGATGTTGGGCACCCCCTCATAGGCGGCGAGCAGTTTTTCGTTGACGTCGGTGGCCCAGACCTGCGCGCCTTCTGCGGCCATGGCCAGCGCGCTGGCCTTGCCTATGCCCTGCCCGGCGGCGGTGACCAGCGCGGTTTTTCCTTCAAGTCTCATGATGTGTCCTGTGGTTGCGAAAGCGGCGCCGGCAAAAACCCTGCACAGGGTTTTGCCGGATGTTGCCGCCGGGGATTCATGGGATTATTAATTGGCCTTACCACTTGTCCAATTCTGGCTAACCCTTAATCCTCCCTTTTCACCCTTCCCTGTGCCGCTGCAAACCGTCGAACCCCAACGCCTGTACCGCCAGATCGCGGGGCAGTTGCGCGCACTGATCAGCGCCGGGGAGTTTGCCGTCAACACCCGGCTGCCGGCCGAACGCGACCTCGCCAAGCAACTCGGCGTGAGCCGGCCCTCGGTGCGCGAAGCGCTGATCGCGATGGAAGTCGAAGGCTGGGTCGAGGTGCGCACCGGCTCGGGCGTGTATGTGCTGGACCGCAGCAGCCACGCCGCCGCGGCCGCCGCCAGCCGGCCGCAGATCGCCCCCGACGAATGGGGGCCGCTGGAGCTGATACGCGCGCGCCGCGTGGTCGAAGGCGAGATCGCCTCGATCGCGGCGCTGCAGGCCAAACGCAAACACGTCAGCGCGATGACCAAGGCGCTGGATCTCATGAAAAAGGACGCCGCCCGCGGCGTGTTGCCGCTCGAAGGCGACCGCGCCTTCCATACCGCGATTGTCGAGTCCTGCGGCAACGTGGTGCTGATCGAAACCGTGCAGCGTTTCTGGGACTCGCGGCGCGGTCCGCTGTTCGAGCGCCTTGGCGGCTACTTTGAAAACCTGGAATCCTGGACCGCCGCCATCAGTGAACACGAAGCCATCCTGCAGGCGGTGCGCGACCACGACGCCGCGGCCGCCCGCCTGGCCATGCACGCCCACATGGACAACTCGCACACCCGCTTCAGCGTGAGCTGGCGCCAGGCGCGGCAACTCAAGGAGCCTTTCGCCAGCCTGGCGAACACCACCTGAGCATTGAACCGCGGTGCACGGCTGGCATGTGCACCGTTTCCCTTTGAAAGCCAGTAACCACCCCAAGAGGAGACACCATGAAAGCGCTGACAAGAAAGCAATTTGCTCTCAAAACAATAGCTGCCTGCGCAGTGCTGGCAGGGGCTATCGCCCCTTTCGGCATGGCCAATGCGCAGACCAAACTGAAATGGGCCCACGTGTATGAAACCTCCGAGCCCTACCACAAGTGGTCGGTCTGGGCCGGCGAGGAATTCAAGAAACGCACCAACGGCAAGTACGAGATCCAGGTCTTCCCGGCTTCCAGCCTTGGCAAGGAAAGCGACATCAACCAGGGCCTGCAGCTGGGCACGGTGGACATGATCCTGACCGGCGCCTCTTTCGCCTCCAACTCCTACCCGCGGCTGGCCGTCAGCTACTACCCCTTCACCTTCCGCGACGCGGACCATGTGGTCAAGTACGGCAAGAGCGAGGTGTTCAAGGAACTGACCGAGGGCTACAAAAAGGCCACCGGCAACACCGTGACCGCCCTGACCTACTACGGCGCGCGCCATGCCACCAGCAACAAGCTGTTCAAGAACTGCGACGAGATGAAGGGCATCAAGATGCGGGTGCCGGATTCCCCCGCCTACACCGCCCTGCCACGCGCCTGCGGCGCCAACCCGACGCCGATCGCCTTTGCCGAGGTTTACCTGGCGCTGCAGAACGGCACCGTGGACGCGCAGGAAAATCCGCTGCCGACCATCGAAGCCAAGAAGTTCTTTGAAGTGCAGAAGAACATCATCCTGACCGGCCATATCTCCGACGCGCTGCTGACGGTGATTGCGCCCAGCCTGTGGGGCAAGTTGTCCCCGGCGGAGCAGAAGATCCTGACCGAGGTGACGCAGGAAGCGGCCGTCAACGCCACCAACGACATCCGCAAGCGTGAAGGCGAGCTGGTCGAGGAGTTCAAGAAAAAGGGCAACAACGTGGTGACCGTGGACCGCGCCGACTTCCAGCAGCGCGTGCTCAAGGCCATCACCTTCGAGTCCATGAAGCTGGACAAGAGGGACTGGGACAAGATCATCGCGATCAAGTAAGCCTCCCCCCAGGGGGCGACACCAGCGGCCCGGCATGGCCGGTTCCGCGGTGTCCCCGAAAAAGACAAGGCACTGTTCCCATGACCCCATCGATTGACGACATGCCCGCCGTAATGGGCGAAGACGGCCAGTTCCACGCGCAGGACGAGGCGGTGGACCTCTCCGGCACCACGCTGGAAGGCTGGGTGGCGCTGGGATTCTTCTGGATCCTGGGCGGCACGGTGTTTTACCAGTTCTTCACCCGGTATGTGCTGAACGACTCGGCCGCCTGGACCGAGGAAATTGCGCGTTACCTGCTGATTGCCGTGGTGTTCACAGGCGCCACCATAGGCGTGGTGAAGAACAACCACATCCAGGTCGATTTTTTCTACAAATTCATGCCCAGGGCCATGGGCCGCATCATGGCCACAGCGGTCGACCTGCTGCGTATCGGCTTCTTCGCCGCGGCTACCATCCTCACGGGGATGATGATGCTCAAGCTGGGCAGCAACTCGCGCATGACCATGGTTGATTTGCCGATGAACTGGGTCTACGGCGTCTGCCTGCTCGGTTTCGCCGCCATGGCTTTCCGTTCGGTGCAGGTCGCGCTGTTTCACCGCAAGCGCGGCTACAGCGTGCTGGAGCGGCCCGAGTCCTCCATGGACGACAAATAACATATCCCATGCTCAAAATCATTTTTCTCCTGCTCATGAGCGGCGGCATTCCGGTCGCCATCGCGATGGCCGGCTCCTCGCTGATCTACATCTGGTGGACCGGCAACCTGCCCAGCTTTGTGGTGATCCACCGCATGGTCAGCGGCATCGACAGTTTCCCGCTGCTGGCCGTGCCCTTCTTCATCCTGGCTGGCAACCTGATGAACAACGCCGGCATCACCAACCGCATCTACAACTACGCGCTGGCGCTGGTGGGCTGGCTCAAGGGTGGCCTGGGCCACGTCAACATCGTGGGATCGGTGGTTTTCGCCGGCATGAGCGGCACGGCAATTGCCGACGCCGCCGGTCTCGGCACCATCGAGGTCAAGGCCATGACCGACCACGGCTACAGCAAGGAATTTGCCGTCGGCGTCACCGCAGCTTCGGCCACGCTGGGCCCCATCATTCCGCCCAGCCTGCCCTTTGTGATCTACGGCATGATGGCCAACGTCAGCGTGGGCGCGCTGTTCCTGGCCGGCATCCTGCCGGGCGTGCTGATGGCCGTGCTGATGATGCTGACGGTCGCGTATTTCGCGCATAAAAACGGCTGGGGCGGCGACATCAAGTTCGAGTGGCCGCGCGTGATCAAGGCCCTGGCGGAAACCGCCGTGGTCATCGTCTGGCCGGTGCTGGTCTGGCTGCTGATCGCCAGGTTCGGGATGCCGGCGCAGATCACCGTGGTGGTCTGCCTGGCCGCGCTGTTTGCAGCGGACCGCTTCTTCCAGTTCCAGGCGGTGTTGCCCATCATGACGCCGGTGCTGTTGATAGGCGGCATGACCACCGGCATCTTCACGCCCACCGAAGGCGCGATTGCGGCCTGCCTGTGGGCCATGATCCTGGGCTTTGCCTGGTACCGCACGCTGAACTGGAAAATGTTTGTCAAGGTCTCGCTGGACACGGTGGAGACCACGGCGACGGTGCTGTTCATCGTCGCGGCCGCCAGCATCTTCGGCTGGATGCTGACCGCCACCGGCGTGACAGCAGCGATCTCGGAGTGGGTGCTGGGCTTCACCAAGGAGCCCTGGGTCTTCCTGCTGCTGGCCAACCTGTTGATGCTGTTTGTCGGCTGCTTCCTGGAGCCCACGGCCGCCATCACCATCCTCGTGCCCATCCTGGTGCCCATCTGCCAGCAGCTGGGCATTGACCTCGTGCATTTCGGCCTGGTGATGGTGCTCAACCTGATGATTGGCCTGCTGCACCCGCCCATGGGCATGGTGCTGTTTGTGCTGGCGCGGGTAGCCAAACTTTCTGTGGAACGCACCACCATGGCCATCCTGCCCTGGCTGGTTCCGCTGCTGGGTTCGCTGGCCATCATCACCTACTTCCCGAAACTGGTGCTCTGGCTTCCGAAGATGTTTTATTGAACATGACCATGTCAGCCAGGCACAGCGATAAAGCCGACGCGACGCCCAGCTACGCGGCTGTCCCCCGGCCTGCGGCCTCCTCCTTGATGCCGCTGCGCCGAACGCCGCACCGGCATGATCGTTGTCAGGCCGCGTACGCGTACCCTTCGGCCAGCGTGGGGGCTGGGGTGGGTAGCGGAGCGAAATCAAGGAGGAGCAGCGGCTCTGAGCCGCGCGGGGGACATTCGCGCAGCTACCCGCCCCAGCTTCCCAGGCCAGCACACCAGCAAACCATGCCCTGATTCTGAGATTCACACCACCATTGCCATCACCCCATGAACCCCTTCATCAGACTCCACAAAGACGACGACGTTGTCATCGCCAGAACCCAACTTATCGGTGGCACGTCGATTGAAAGCATCACCACCCGAGGCCTGATACCACCGGGCCACAAGGTCGCCACCCGCGCCATCGCGGCCGGCGAGCCGGTGCGGCGTTACAACCAGATCATCGGTTTTGCCAGCCAGGCGATCGCGCCGGGTGAACATGTGCACACCCACAACCTCAACATGGGCCCGGACAAGGGCGACTTTGCGCGCGACTATGCCTACGGCGCCGACGTCAAGCCCGCGCCGGCCAAACGCGAGGCGAGCTTCATGGGCATCAGGCGCGCCGACGGCCGTGTGGCCACTCGCAACTACATCGGCGTGCTGACCAGCGTCAACTGCTCGGCCACCGCCGCGCGCGCGATCGCCGACCACTTTTCGCGCCAGACCAACCCTGCGGCGCTGGCGGCCTTCCCGAATGTCGACGGCGTGGTCGCGTTGACGCACGGCACCGGCTGCGGCATGGACGACAAGGGCATGGGCATGCAAATCCTGGAGCGCACGCTGACCGGCTACGCCACCCATGCTAACTTCGCGGCGGTGCTGGTGGTCGGCCTGGGCTGCGAGGCCAACCAGATCAACGCCTGGCTGGCGCACAGCGCGCTGCGCGAAGGCGACAACTTCCGCGTTTTCAACATCCAGGACACCGGCGGCACACGCAAGACCGTCGACAAGGGCATCAGCCTCATCAACGAGATGCTGCCGCGCGCCAATGATGTCAAACGCGAGCCCTGCAGCGCGGCCCACATCACCATCGGCCTGCAATGTGGTGGCTCGGACGGCTACTCGGGCATCAGCGCCAATCCGGCGCTTGGCGCGGCGGTGGACCTGCTGGTGGCGCACGGCGGCACCGCCATCCTGTCGGAGACACCCGAGGTCTACGGCGCCGAGCATCTGCTGACGCGCCGCGCGGTCAAACGCGAGGTCGGCGAAAAGCTGGTCGAACGCATCAAGTGGTGGGAGCATTACACCGAGATCAACGGCGGCGAGATGAACAACAACCCCTCGCCCGGCAACAAGGCCGGCGGCCTGACCACCATTCTCGAAAAATCACTGGGCGCGGTGGCCAAGGGCGGCACCAGCAACCTGGAAGCGGTCTACGAATACGCCGAACCGGTGGGCGCACACGGCTTTGTCTACATGGACACGCCGGGTTATGACCCGGTCAGCGCCACCGGCCAGGTGGCAGGCGGCGCCAACCTGATCTGCTTCACCACGGGCCGCGGCTCGGCTTACGGCTGCGCGCCCTCGCCGTCGCTCAAGCTGGCAACCAACTCGGCGCTGTGGAAGAAGCAGGAAGAGGACATGGACATCAACTGCGGCGAGATCATCGACGGCGCCAGCACGGTGGCCGAGATGGGGCAGCGCATCTTCGAGCTGGTGCTGGCGACGGCTTCCGGCGAAAAAAGCAAAAGCGAGGCGCACGGCTATGGGCAAAACGAGTTTGTGCCCTGGCAGGTCGGCGCAGTGATGTGACCCCCTCCTTTTATCTTGTCATTGCGGGCCTGACCCGCAATCCATGCGCGCAGGCTGACGCCGGTGGTTCAGGTGACATGGATCCCGGATCGGGCCTGCCCCGGACTTGATCCGGGGTCCGGGATGACAAACGGAACACAGCCATTCCCTGAAAAACATCATTTTCATATGCAAAAAAACCTTCAAGCCCCCGTCCTGCAAGCGCAAGTAGCTACTGTTTTAATAGCAGCCGGCAGCACCCAAGAGGAAGCGGACACCGTCGCCGCCAACCTGGTCTTTGCCAACCTGAGCGGCCACGACTCGCATGGCGTCGGCATGTTGCCGCGTTATGTGGACGCGGTGCTCGAAGGCGGCCTGATCCCCAACAACAGCCTGCGCGTGCTGCTGGACACCGGTTCACTGCTCACGCTAGACGGTCAGCGCGGCTACGGCCAGGTGGTCGGCCAGCAAGCCATGGCGCTGGGCATGGAACGCGCCAAGACCCACGGCAGTTGCATCATGACGCTGGCCAATGCCCACCACCTGGGCCGCATCGGCCACTTTGCCGAGATGGCGGTGGCGCAAGGCCTGGTCTCCATGCACTTCGTCAACGTGTTGTCGCGGCCGGTGGTCGCGCCTTTTGGCGGCGCCGATGGGCGTTACGGCACCAACCCCTGCTGCATCGGCATCCCGCTGGCGGGACGGGCGCCATTCATATTGGACTTCGCCACCAGCCGCGTCGCGCAGGGCAAGATGCGAGTGGCCCACAACGAAGGCAAACAGGTCGAAGCCGGCATGCTGATCGACGAGTTTGGCCGCGCCACCACCAACCCCGGCGTCGTCGTCGTTCCGCAAAGCAATGGCCTGTTCGGCGCGCTGATGGCGTTTGGTGAACACAAGGGTTACGGCATGGCGGTCGCCTGCGAGCTGCTGGGCGGCGCGCTGACCGGCAGCGGCACCGCACACAAGCCGGCCGACCCGGCGATACGCGCCGTGATCAACGGCATGCTGACTATCCTGATTGATCCGGCCAAGCTCGGCACCCAGGCCAGCTTCGAGCAGGAGGCGCTGGCTTTTGCCGACTGGCTCAAGGCCGCGCCGGCTGCGCCCGGCACCGACGCGGTGCTGATCGCCGGCGACCCGGAGCGCGCCAAACGCCTGCAACGCCAGGACAGCGGCATAGAGGTCGACAAAGAGACCTGGCGGGAAATCGTGGCAGCCGGCCGCAAGGTCGGGGTGTCGCTGCCGGACTGACATCCTCCGCTGTCTACTATTAAATTGATAGCTATCGGCCCCCGGTATCCGGGGGCTGGAGGCCAAAATGACCATGAATTCCCCTGAAACGGCAGCGCGGCTGGGCAGCGCCTGCCTGCCCGCCCTCGCCGCCCGCGGCATCCCGGTTCCCGGCTACCCGCGCAGCGGCGCGCCCGGCGTGGTGCACCTGAGCCTGGGCGCTTTCCACCGCGCCCACCAGGCGCTGGTGTTCGACGCGCTGCTGCAGGGCGGCGACACGCGCTGGGGCGTGTTCGGCGTGGCCATGCGCAACCCCGCCCTGGCTGGCGCCCTGCAGGCGCAGGACGGGCTCTATGCGGTGCAGGTAGCCAGCAGCGCCGGCAGCCAGTGGCAGGTCGGCGGTGCGATCTGGCAGACCGCCGTGGCGGCGCGCGAGCCGGCCCAAGTCATCGCCGCGATCGCCGCGCCGTCCACCCGCTGGCTCACGCTGACCGTCACCGAAAAAGGCTACGTCCCCGAACTGGGCCGCTTGATCGCGCCGGGCCTGGCGGCGCGGCACGCGGCCGGCCTGCCGGGCCTGACCATCGCTTCCTGTGACAACCTGGCGGGCAATGGCCGGCAATTGCAGGCCCTGTGTGTGGCGGCCGCGCGGCAGCTGAGCCCCGCGCTGGCGCACTGGGTGGCCGGTTTTTGCGCCTTTCCCAACAGCATGGTGGACCGCATCGTGCCCGCCGCCACGCCGCAGCGCCTGGCCGCCGCGCGCGAAGCCCTGGGCGTGGCCGATGAGGCGGCGCTGGGCACCGAGGCCTTTTGGGAATGGGTGATCGAGCGGCGTTTTGCCGAGGCGGGTGACGCCGGCGTGCTGGCGGCCGCCGGCGTGACCGTGGTGGACGATGTGGCACCCTTCGAGGACGCCAAGCTGCGCCTGCTCAACGGCAGCCACACCGCCATGGCCTGTCTGGGCGCGGTGGCCGGCTGGCCGGTGATCGGCGAATGCATCACCCAGCCGGCCGTGCGCAGCTTCATCCATGGCCTGATGACGCAGGAGGTCGGTCCGCAACTGGCGCGCCCGGACTGGCCGGCTTACCGCGACGCCCTGCTGGCGCGTTTTGCCAACCCGGCGCTGCAGCACAGCGTGCACCAGATCGCCACCGATTCCTCGCAGAAAATCCCGCAGCGCTGGCCGCCCTCGGTGCTGGGCGCGCTGCGCGCCGGCCTGCCGGTAGACCGCCTGGCCTTTGCCGCCGCGGCCTGGATGCGGTATGTGCGCGGCAGCGACGAGTCGGGCCAGGCCTATGCCATGAACGATCCGATGGCCGGCGAACTGCAGGCGCTGGCCCTGGCGCGCGCCGGTGATGCGGCGGCCAGTGTGCAGGCGCTGGGCAGCTTGCCGGCGATCTGGGGTGAGGTCTTGACCAGGGATCAGCGCTGGCTGGCACTCGTCACCCGCCGCCTGGACGCCATCGATCGTCTGGGGGTGCTGGCGGCGCTGGAGCAGTTGCAGGCCGGGCTGGACGGCGAATCCGGACTTGCCCCGGATTCATGAAGCAAATCAGCCTCCAGCGCACGACTGGCAAGCGTCAGCAGCTCCTGTTTTTATAGCATCCCGGCGCCGCGCCGGTCAGCCCAGCAACATGCCCAGGCTGGCGTCCAGGTGTTCGGACGGCAGGCGCTTGAAGCCCGAGCGGGAAAACCGCTGCAGCCGGCCCATCATGAAAGCCACGATGACCGAGGCCTGGACCTGGGCCTGCACCGTCGGCATGGCCGCGCCTTCGGAGGCCGCGCCCTCGCGCAGGCTTTGCTTGAGGCTGGCTTCGAGCTTGTCGAAAAACTGGTTCATGCGTTCCTGCAGGCGATCGTTTTCGAACACCAGGGCATCGCCGGCCATGACACGCGTCATGCCGGGATTTTTCTCGGCGAACTGCAGCAGCATCATGACCAGCTTGCGGGTGCGCACCGCCGGGTCGGTTTCGCGTTCGGTGATCTGGTTGACCAGGGTGAAGACGGTCTGCTCGATGAACTCGATCAACCCCTCGAACATCTGCGCCTTGCTGGCGAAGTGCCTGTACAAGGCCGCCTCGCTGACATCCAGCCGCGAAGCCAGTGCCGAGGTCGTGATGCGCTCCGCGCCGGGTTGCTCGAGCATGGTTGCCAGCGCCTGCAGGATCTGCACGCGGCGCTCGCCCGGCTTGGGCCGCTTGCGCGGCGCAGCGGCTGCGGGGAGCTCAGGGCTTACTTCAGACTCGAACTCGGACATAGGCAGCGTTGTAAGAGATGTTTCAAAAGCTAAGGACTGACTGGATTCTCTCACAGCTTATAAGGGCATCCTGAGCGCCGGCCAGAGGGGCCCGCCGCAGCGAAAAAGCCGGCCGCCGGGTGCAGTTTCAGCCCGTCAGCGGCATCAGCAGCCGCACGCGCAGGCCGCCCTGCGCCCCGGCCGGCGCCAGCGTGAGCTGGGCGCCGTGCAGGCGAGCAATCTCGTTGGCAATCGCCAGACCCAGGCCGTTGCCCTCGCCGGCAGTCCCGGGGACGCGGTAAAACCGTTCCAGCGCGCGTGCGTATTCGGCCACCGGGATGCCGGGTCCGTCGTCTTCCACCTCCAGAACCACCTGCGCCCGGCCGGTCACGGGGTCGTCCTGCTGGCCGCAACGCAAGGTCACGGTGCCGCCGGCCGGGGTGTACTTGACGGCGTTGTCCACCAGGTTGCTCACCAGCTCGCGCAGCATCCATTCATGGCCGGCCACCTGCGCAAAGCCGGCCTCCAGCCCGAGGTCGATGTTTTTGGCGCTGGCGGCGTCCAGGTGCAGGGCCAGCACCGCTTCGCACAAATCCTTGAGGTCCACCCGCTGCCGCGGCTGGTTCGCCATGCTGGACGCATCGGCGCGCGACAGCGCCAGCAGCTGGTTGGCCAGCTGCGAGGTGCGCCGGGTGGCGCTGCGCAAGGCGGTGATTTTCCCGGCCGACAGCGTCAGTTGCCCGCCGGCGGCCGGTGCGCCCGCCGCCTGGGCCCAGGCTTCGACCTGGGCCTGCAGCCCGGCCAGCGGGGTGCGCAGCTGGTGCGCGGCATCGGCCACAAAGCGGCGCTGGCCCTCGGCCTGGTCGTTGACCAGCGCAAACAGCCGGTTCAGCGAGGCCACCAGCGGCTGGACCTCGGCTGGCGTGCTGGCGGGATCGATGGCGCTGAGGTCGCGCGGTGAGCGGCGCTCGACCGCATCCTTCAGGTCCAGCAGCGGCCGCAGCGCACGCGTGACCGCCCAGTTGACCGCAATGCCGGCCGCCAGCACCAGCACCAGGTTGGGCAACAAGACCTTGAACATCACCGAACGCACCCACTGCTGGCGCGCATCGGAACCGTCGGCCAGTTGCAGGATCAGCTCGCCGGCGCCGGTCCGGGCGCGCTGCACCGCGATGCGGTAGGTCACGCCGTTTTCCTCCATGCTGTGCAGTTCGGGCTCGCGGGTGGCCGGCACCACCACGCTGATCCAGCTCTCGCCGGCCAGGAAATTGCCGGCTTCGTCCGAAATCCGGTAGCCGGCAAAGCCGCTGTGCGCCTTGATGAATTCTTCCAGCGGCGGCGCCAGCAGCATCACCGGCGCGCCGCCCGGGGCGCCGGGTGCCAGCACCGAATCGGCCAGCAGCGGGATCAGCCGGGTGAGCTGCTGGTCCTGTTGCAGGGCGGCATTGCCGGCGGCCTGGTAATCGAAGTAAACACTGACCAGCGCAAACAGGCTCAGCGGCAGCAGCAGCAGCAGCAGCAGCCGGCGCTGCAATCCGGACTTCATCGCGCCCGGCAGGCTGGCGGCGGGGGGCGGGCTCATGGGTCGCTCGATGGGATGGGGCGCGGTTCAGCCGCCGGGGGGTGCGGCATCGACCAGCTCCAGCCGGTAGCCGAAGCCGCGGATGGAACGCAGGGCCACGCCATGCGGCTCGAGTTTGCCGCGCAGGCGCGAGATGTAGACCTCGATGGCGTTGGGTGTGATTTCCTTGTCCCAGCCGGTCAGCGCGGCCAGCAGCTTTTCCTTGCTGGCCGGTTTGGGCGCGTGCACCAGCAGGTACTCCATCACCGTCCATTCGCGCGGGCCGAGCTCGATCAGCTGGCCGTTGGCGCGCGCCTGGCGGTTGGCGGAATCCAGCTCCAGGCTGCCGAAACTCAGGATGGCACTGGTCGCGGCCTGGGAACGGCGCAGCAGCGCGCGCAGGCGGGCCAGCAGTTCGGGCAATTCAAACGGTTTGACCATGTAGTCGTCGGCGCCGAGGTCCAGCCCCTGCACCCGGTCTTCCAGCGCATCGCGCGCGGTCAGGATCAGCACCGGCATCGCCAGCCCGCGGCTGCGCAGGCGCCGCGTCAGTTCCAGGCCGTCGGTGCGCGGCAGGCCGATGTCGATGATGGCGGCATCAAAACTTTCGGCCAGCAAGACCTCCTCGGCACGCTCGGCACTGCCGACCCAGTCCACCGCGTAACCGGCGTCGCTGAGCCCCAGCTTGATGCCGCTGGCCAGCATCACGTCGTCTTCAACGAGGAGCAATCTCATAAGCCTCGATCAAAGTTGCAAAACGCGTCCAGGAAGCGTAGCGAGCGGCTGTCAGGCTAGGCGCCCGGAGCGCTAGCCGCCGGAATGTGCTTGACGCACATGAGGCTTGCGAGCACCGCGCAACAACGCATGGCAGACGCGCAGTAGCTTCATGGGCGCGTTTTCAGTGGGATCGGATCATCGTGCCGTACGCCTGATCCGTCAGGATTTCCAGCAGCATGGCGTGCGGCACCCGGCCGTCGATGATGTGGACCGAGTTCACGCCGCTTTTGGCCGCGTCCAGCGCACCCTCGATCTTGGGCAGCATGCCGCCCGAGATCGTGCCGTCGGCAAACAGCTCGTCAATCTCGCGCGCACTCAGGTCGGTCAGCAACTCGCCGGCCTTGTTCAGCACGCCCGGCGTGTTGGTCAACAGCACCAGCTTTTCGGCCTTGAGCACAATCGCCAGCTTGCCGGCGACCACGTCGGCATTGATGTTGTAACTCTCGTTCTGCTCGCCAAAGCCGATCGGGCTGATGACCGGGATGAAGGCGTCGTCCTGCAGCGCCTTGACGACGCTGGGGTCGATGCTGAGGATATCGCCGACAAAGCCGATGTCGTGCGCCTTCGCCGGGTCGTCCTTGTCGACCATCTTGAGCTTCTGCGCCCGGATCAGGCCACCGTCGCGCCCGGTCAGGCCCACCGCCTTGCCGCCGGCCTGGTTGATCAGGCCCACAATGTCCTGCTGCACCTGGCCCGCCAGCACCCACTCGACCACTTCCATGGTCTCTTCGTCGGTGACCCGCATGCCCTGGACAAATTCGCCCTTTTTACCCAGGCGATTGAGCGCGGTCTCGATCTGTGGCCCGCCGCCATGCACCACCACCGGGTTCATGCCGACCAGCTTGAGCAGCACCACATCCTCGGCAAAGTCCGCCTGCAAGGCCGGGTCGGTCATGGCGTTGCCGCCGTACTTGATGACCAGCGTCTTGCCGTGGAACTTGCGGATGTAGGGCAGCGCCTGCGCCAGGATCTCGGCCTTGTCGCGCGGGCCTACGTGGGAGAGGTCGGGGTCGGTCAGGGGGGTGTTGGTCATGGCCAAGGGTCAGGAAGTGGGAATATCCAGCAATTGTGCAACAGACGGCGCCGCCCGCACCCTCAGGACAGGGCGTTCAGGTAAGCGGGGTCGAAATGGCCCGGCCTGTAGCCGAAGTCACGGGTGGCGTCGCTGTGGTCAAACACCAGGTCGGCCTGCATGCGCAAGGCCATGTCCGGTGTCAGGTGGGCAAAACGCGGATGCAGCCGTGCCAATTTCACCGCCAGCCTGAAAGCCGGCATCGGGATGCGGACAAAGCGGGGCTCCCGGCCCAGCGTTTCGAAGATGCGCCGCACCATGTCGATGTAGGCCAGCGTTTCGCCGCCGCTCAGGTTGTAGGCCTTGTTGTAGCTGGCCGGCGATGCCAGGCTCAACACACAGGCCTTGGCCAGATCAGCGGCGTTGACCGGCTGGCGGCGGCCGCTGGCCGAACCGAATACGGGAAAAAAACCGAACTTCCGGATCAGGCGTGCGATGTCCGCCACATTGCGGTCGCCACCGGCACCGCCATAAATCAGCGTCGGCCGGAAAATCGTCCATGCCATGCCCAGGCGCTCACACTCCGCAACCACATGGTCTTCAGCGGCAATCAGCTTGTTGACCACTTCCAGCTCATACGCGCTTGCCGAAGCCTGCTTGGTGAAGCGGCTGGTCGAACTGAAAGCAATCACGCGCCGCACGCCGCGGGCGTGGAACTTTTCGAGCCAGCCTGGGAGCAACCAGAGGCTGGCGGTGTGGATCAGGGTGGCGGCCCAGCCATCGGGCATGGACAGGAGAGGATCGGTCAGGTCGAGCGGCGACCAGCGCAGGCCGGGCTGTCTCTCTGTCTTGGCCAGCGCCTTGCGCCCCAGGGCGTGAACTTCCATGCCCTGCGCCAGCAACAGCGGAGTCACCAACGGCCCAATGGTGCTGGTCCGTCCAGTCAGGAAGACCGTGGGCACAGCCGCCCCTATCAAACCTTGCTCCGCATGAAATGTTGCGCCGTTTCCCTCAGCGCGTCGTCCACCCGGACGGGAGGGGTCCAGCCCAGAACCCGCCGAGTTTTAGAAATGTCCACCTGCAGCGAATCTAGCAGCCGCTTCGAGACGGCCTCCTGATGCAGCAGTTTTGTCCAAGCTCGGAGAACCATCATAGGAATGGGGATCAGCCTGGCAGGCCTGCCCAGCGCGGTGCCGGTACGACGTAAGAGTTCGGAAATCGTCAGATCGTCGCCGTCACTCACCAGAAAGGTTTGATTGGCTGCAGCAGGATGCTGTAGGCAAACCGTAATCAAATCGATCAAGTTATGGAGGGCGACAAAGCTGCGTTTACTACGCAGGGACCCCAAGGGCAAAGGAACTCCCCTCTGCAGCCAGTTCATCATGGAAGAAAAATTAGCCTTTACGTTCGGCCCATAAACGAGAACGGGACGGATAATGACGACCTCAAGCCCAGTTTCTACAGCGAGTGCCCTCAAACCCATTTCCGCTTCGTGTTTGGAAATGCCATAAGGATCCGTGGGCCGCGGAATATCAGATGCGGTGTAAGGCTGACCAGCGGGGGTGACCTCCCCGTTGACCTTGATCGAGCTGATGAACACGAACCGCCGCACACCCGAGCGCGCTGCCTGGCGGGCCAGATGCAGCGTAAGCGCGACATTGACGCGCCGGAACTCAGTCAGCGGGTCTACCGCCGTTTCCCGCATCAAATGCACACGGCCAGCAAGATGCACAACGCTGTCTATGCCCGCGAGTGCGCTTGACCAGTCGGAATCCGTATCGATTTCACCCATAGACACTTGGTCATAGTCGCATTCAGAGCACAACGCAAGTTCTCGGCGCACCGCACCACGCACAAGATAACCCCGTGTGAGGAGGTCCTCGCAGAGTGCCTTTCCGACGAACCCATTTGCTCCCGTGACCAAAACTGTCTGGCCGTCGCCCTGTCGACCTACGAAGGTCGTCTGTGCAGGCAAAGCTCGCTCAGGAAGTTCGGCGGCTCTCTGATCCGCGTCGGTCCGCGATCGCCCGAACCATTCATTCCACTTTCGCCAACCAATCAGGCTCGGCATTTACTGAGCATCAACGAGTTCCACATTAGCCCTTTTCCATGGCTTTGGTAATGGCATCCATTATTCGGTCTTGCTGCATATCCGTCATGTTAGAACCCGATGGCAAACAAATACCGTTCCTAAAGATCGTAGCGGACACAGAATCATCCCCATGATTGAACGACAGACATTTTCCAAATATAGGTTGCATATGCATAGGCTTCCAGACCGGTCGTGCTTCTATGCGCTCTCCCGCCAGCTGTCGAATTAAATCCTGGCTCGTGATAGACGTGCTGTTTGGATTGACCGTGCAAGCAGTCAACCAATGGGTGGAAGTGCTCCATTCAGGCTCCGGCATCCATTCCAAGGACTTGCATCCAGCCAATCCTTGGCAGTACCGCTCGTAAATGCGCCGACGCGATGCCACGCGCTCATCCAGCACACGAACTTGGCCACGCCCGACTCCAGCGAGAATGTTACTCATTCGGTAGTTGTAGCCAATTTGTGTATGCTCATAATGAAGGGCTGGATCACGAGCCTGCGTTGATAAAAAACGCGCCTGCGCAATGAACTCTTCATTTTCGGAAACGAGCATACCGCCGCCTGACGTCGTGATGATCTTGTTTCCGTTAAATGAGTAGATGCCCATTACGCCAAATGTTCCGCTAGCCTTACCCTTATAGCTGGCGCCCAGTGACTCGGCAGCATCTTCAATTATGGGCACGCCGTACTTGTTGCAGAGGTCCACAATGGGATCCATGTCAGCACTCTGCCCGTACAGATTTACCACTATCACGGCTTTCGGTTTTTTGCCTGTTTTTACAGAATGGTCAAACGCCTTTTGGAGCGCTACTGGCGACATGTTCCAACTCCCAGGCTCGGAATCGATGAACACGGGATCTGCCCCTTGATAAACGATGGGGTTTACGCTGGCCACAAATGTTAGCGATGAACAAAACACCGTATCGCCTGCTCCAACTTCAAGCAACCGTAACGCGAGATGAATCGCAGCTGTTCCGGAACTCAATGCGGCTGCATGACCAATGCCTACATAGGTAGCAATTTCCCTTTCAAACGCATCGACGTTCGGCCCAAGAGGCGCGATCCAATTTGTCCTGAAAGCTTCGTCCACGAACTCACGCTCCCACGATCCCATGTGAGGCGTGGAAAGCAATATCTGTTCGTCCAACTCCTTGCGGTCGAGGACCTTGATGACTACGCGCTCCGAATTAAGTACAGGCAGATGGTTAATGACATTCTTATTCATCATCACCAAAGCTGACTCTTGCGTGTAGTCATCTTGCAGTACAACCGATTCGATTCTCGGCAGCTCTTGCAGGCTATCGTCCATCCCGCGTCCTTGGAGCATCAACCGCCTGATGTCTCCGTCAGTTACCGTTCTTTCGAAAACGCCATCCGGCTCCAGCAACAAGAGCATGCCAAACGCTGCTTTATCGAGCCGTACCAACGCGTCGCGGATGGTCGCCGTACGCTTTACCGAAATTGCTGCTATATCGATCACACTTACTCTCATTTAATTGTTCGGGCGAGCTGGCACCCCAACATACACGCTTCCTGGCTCCATGTCGTCCAGCACAACCGCCCCCGCTCCAACCACACAATCATCCCCAATATATATGCCTGGTAAAATATTCGCACCGGCCCCGATCAACACACGGCGCCCCACGTGAACCCCCCCGCCAAGAGTCGCGTTCGGGGCGATGTGGGAGTACGCCGCAACACTGCAATCATGATCAACGACAGCGCCATGATTAACAATGCATCCTAGATCCAGTCGGGCGTCCGGCCCCACCACTGCATGCGCGGCGATAAAAACGCCCTCCGAGAGTTGAGCCGAGCTGGAAACGCTGGCTCGGATATGCGCGATATACCGATTCGTCAGCCCCCGATCCGTCAAGCGTTGTGTTAACCGCTCACGCGCGGCATTATGCCCAATAGCTACATGAAACGACTTCACATTAGTCAACGCATCACTTAGCGCCGAGACCTTGTGTCCGAGCACCGCCCTTCCATACTTACTTTCATCGTCATCGGCAAGCACCAATTGCGGCGAATCCCCAGCGACCAGCAAGGCGTCAAGCACCACCTTGCCTTGGCCGCCAGCGCCTACGATCAACAATTTTTCTGATCTCATAACGTGATCAGTATGCGTTAAATTTCTGCAGGAGCGCGGCAGACATAGGCAAACGAGCAAGGTACTCCGCAATTCTCCGCCCTGCGCGTCCATCTCCGTAACAATTGGCCGGCTCAAAACGGCTCGCCAATGCAGTCCGTATCGCCGCCTCAATCGCCGCCATATCAGGCTCGACATCTGAGACATTTAGGTTCCTCTGCCGAAGGTTTTGCCTAATTCCTATGTTGACTACTGGCGTCCCAAAGGTTGCCGCCTCGATGATACCGCTGCTTGAGTTACCGATCATCAGATCCGCCGATGCCATCCAAGAGATGAAGCGCGGCCGCGTCAAATGGGTGACAACACGCACATTTGGATGCTCCATAAAACGTTCGAGTTCGCCCCGCACCAATTCGCTCCCGGCATCGGAATTCGGCATTAAAGCGACCACCTGAAGCTTCTGGGACAAAAGCGCCTGGATCACACTCCCGGCATGCCGCCCCGCGTCACCGGCTTCCTGCAATACCGGATGAAAAACAAACAGGGCCACTCGCTCAGAAATATCGAACCCCATGTCGGCAAAAAGTGTGATCTTCGGCACAGCAGCGAGAGCTTCAAGGTTGTCCAAGCCCGGCGCGCCCGTGACGAATACATTCGCTGCATGTTCGCCCATGCGGATGAGGCGTTCGCGGGCATCTTCAGTCGCCGCAAAATGAATATGGGCCAGTTTCGAAATGGCATGGCGAATCGGCTCATCGACGGTGCCAGACCGCTCACCCCCATGAATATGCGCCACAGGTATATTTAGATGAATAGCGGCTAAAGCACCGGCAATCATCTCGCCGCGATCACCGAGCAACAAAACCACATCCGGTTGTAAGCGCTGGAACGCGTCTACAAAGCCAGACAGCATTACACCGATATTGCGAGCCATCGTCGCCCCTGTCGAATCGGTTAAGGGGACTTCGACCGTTGCCGAAACCGGCAAACCGGCCGCCGTGATTTCGTTAACCGTTTCACCATGCAACGCGGAAAAATGCATTCCCGTAGCCACAATGCTCAACTCAAGATCTTCTTGCCGTTGAATTTCCGAAAGTGTGTCCCGCATCAGGCCAAAATCAGCCCGAGTTCCGGTCACATAACAGACGCGCCTCCGGCTCGTCATTCAAGGTCGTCCCATGTCAAGGTTGTTCCTGCGTCTATGTCGCGAACAACTGCCTTTCCAATCGCCGCTGAAAGGTCCTTGGGCGCAATGCCGGTACCCGGCCGCAGCAGGCTCACGTTGTCTCGCGTGAGTGGCTGCCCTTTTAGCACTGCCCGCACAGTTGTTACACTGCGTCGCACAAGCATTCGTACCGGCAGCTCATTGGGTGTCGGCTCCTTATTTTCCGAACCCAATGCGCGTTCGACATTTCGAATGTGCTGGATCATCACCGCCAACTCATCTGCCTCAAGAGAGGCCTTGTGATCGGGTCCGGGTAGACCCCTGTCCATAGTGAAGTGTTTTTCGATCACAGTAGCGCCGAGCGCGACGGCAGCGACGGATACAGCCACACCGGCGGTGTGATCGGAGTACCCAACAGGCAATTCCGTCGCGGACAGTATGGTTAGCATTGCCCGTAAATTGACGTCGTCCACAGAAGCTGGGTAATTTGAAGTGCAGTGTAATATCGTCACCCAGTCACGCATTTCACCCCGCAAACCCAGACGAGACCGTTCCGACCGCACAACTTCCACGGCTTCCTGCACCTCAAGAAGCGTTGCCATGCCCGTGGAAATAATCAGCGGCACATTTTTGGCCGCCAAGTACGCAAGGAAGGGGTGATTCGTGATTTCGCCGGATGGCACCTTGATCCGCTTCATTCCCAATTCAATGAGAAAATCAGCCGCTGCCTCATCGAACGGCGTGGACATAAATTCGATATTCAGTTCAGTACAGCGCTGAATCAGCTTTCGGTGCAACAGTTCCGACATCTCCAGCTTCTTGAGCATGTCAAACTGATCTCCGCCCCCCGTTTCGCGTTTTTGGTACTCAGCCTTTTCTGCTCCAGGTCGAACCAACTTTTCTGCAGTGAATGTCTGAAACTTGACGGCGTCCGCACCGCACCTCGCAGCGGTGTCCACCAGTTTGAGGGCAAGGTCATCGCTCCCATTGTGATTGACCCCTGCTTCGGCGATAATGAAAGTCTTCATGGTAGCTCTTGGAAGTGCGCAACAGCCTGTTCTGCAACGAGCCAATCGAACTGCGTATCGATGTCTAAATTTTCCACCGGCTCACTCATTAGAACTCCACAAGTAAGATTGGGCATGAACGTCTTTTCATTTTTCAAAGCATCAGTTCGAATTAAATATAAAGATCCATTGACCACCACAGCTGGCTCCAAGTCTTGCCCCCTGAGCGAAGGTGGCCGAGCGGATATCCAAGGTGCCAATTGGTAGGTCTGCGCCATCTTGAATGCCAGATACGGGTGGCTGTGCGCCGGCCCCACCCCAACCACCGCGTCGCACGAATTTCCTTGAAGCAACCTCAAGGCATCTTCCCAATGTTTACGTCGGCGCACTGGTGTGGTGGGTTGCAGCAATGCGATGATGTCAAACTCCTCACCCTGCGAGGCTTTCCACTCCAACACATCGAGCGCAACGTCAACCGAGGAAGCTTCATCAGTCGCCAGATTCTGTGGTCGCAAACGTTCAATAGAATACCCGTTGACGGCACAACGTTGCGCGATCTCGTAACTGTCCGTGCTGACTTCGATGCTGGAAAACCAGTCAATGGATTGCGCAAAATCTATCGACCACTGAATGAGCGGTTTGCCGCAGAAAATGCGGGTATTTTTACCCGGTAGCCGCTTCGACCCCCCCCGCGCAGGGATGACAGCCAGCACTCGCATCAGAGCTCGACGAATCGACGGGTAATTGTCAACCCAATTTCACCGCTACGCTCCGGATGGAACTGTGTTGCCATAAGATTTCCCCGTTGCACGGCTGCACAAAGTCGGTGACCGCCGTATAGCGTGTCCGCGAGACGATCACCTTCATTTTCAGGTACGGCTGCAAATGAATGAACAAAGTACACCGCTGGCTGTTGCCCAGAAAATCCGTCCAGCAAACTGCCCCCCCATTGTCGCCCACTCCCGGCCTCGATCAGGTGACTCCATCCAATGTGCGGCACTCTCTGAGACTCTCCGGCAAGAGTTTTTCCTGGAACAGCGCGTACACGCCCGGGTAGAATACCCAAACCGGCGTGGTCGCCGAACTCTTCGCTACCGTCGAAGAGCATTTGCATGCCTACACAAATGCCGAGCATCGGTCGCTCCGTCTCGGAGTAGCGCCGTATGGCATCGGCGAAACCTCGGCTCTCAAATTCACGCAGGCACTCACTGAAAGCACCCACACCTGGTACCACCAGCTTTTCTGCTTTCAATGCGATCACCGGGTCCTCGGTGATAGTCACCTCAGCACCGCAGTGCTCAAATGCACGCGCCACATTCAGAAGGTTGCACATTCCGTAATCAATCAATGTGATTTTTTGGGTCATCTCAAATTTTCCGAACACCCAGGTTTGCATCGAGAGCGGCCTGGCGGAGCTCCTTCAACGTGGTCCGGCCGTAATGCAATACGTCCGCCATGGCGACTCCGTCCGCACCCCCAATACTCGCTACGGCCACCAAGTCTTCTGCACTACCCATTCCACCGCTTGCAATGACAGGAACCGAGACCGCATTGCTGACCGCACTGACCAGTTCCAGGTCGAAACCCTTACGGGTCCCTTCACGATCAACCGAGGTGAGTAAAATTTCGCCCGCGCCTAACTCCACCCCACGTTGAACCCATTCGACGACGTCGAAACCAGTGCGCTCGCGCCCGTTATTCGTGTACGCCTCCCATTTGCCCTTTGCCAACTGCTTTGCCTCCACCGACAAAACCATCGCTTGCGAACCAAATCGATGCGCGACTTCGGAAATAAGCTCAGGACGGGCGATTGCAGCGGTGTTGATCGCTACCTTGTCAGCGCCAGAACGCAGCAGATGCCGGGCATCTGCCATCGTTCGAATGCCGCCGCCTACGGTTATAGGAATGTATACATTGTCAGCCGCGCGTTGGATGATGTCGCTCAGGTTATTGCGGCCGTAAAGGCTCGCCACAATGTCCATGTATATCAGCTCATCGGCGCCCGCTTGATAATACCGAATCGCGAACTCTTGAGGATCGCCAACGACCCTCAGGCCCTCCAGATGGATACCTTTAATAAGGTTTGGCCCTTTGATATCCAGTCTTGGGATTAAACGTAAATTACTCATCAACTATTTCAGCAGATGCTGCTCGCCCCATACTGCGTGACGCAACGTCCATTGATTGTCCTCCCATTTCCAGAGGTGAGGAGATCTGAAGCTGTCCGTTAAGTTTGTGTAGTATTCCCGGCTCACAATGGGTTGCTCGAACATTTTGCTGGCTTCGGGGAACTCGCCAGCCGGAATGCTCAGGTATTTGAATATTTCGTCCGCAAAGCGCTCCGGAAATTCGTGGTCAAATCGCTTGACTAGCGCTACACCCTCTTCGCGGGTAATATCCCCCGAGCGGATTTCCTGCGCCGCGTCATAGCTGGCACGTCCGATGCCAAATTTGATACCAGTAGTGTGATAGTGAAAATCGTCGATGCGATCATCAATGCTGTTGTACTTGCTATAAGTGCCCGGAGTACGCTCCGGCGAAGCCTGGAAACCACCATGCTCCACGGCATAGTAATAGCAGGCTTGGGGGTGCCATTTCAGGTAATAGCCCAGATAGTGAACCTCTATCTTCTTCTCCTCAATCTCATTCGGATTTGCAGGCAGGTACGGTGCCAGGTCATGGGTTTGGACGCCAAAGTTCTTTTTCAGATCCGCCACCGACACTCCACCAAGGTTCACCTTCGATTGATCCTCGGCAGTAAAGTATGACCAATCGCGCTTGGCGGTGTCAGTGTCACCGATCGGATTGCCGTACTCGGCTTCGTTCTCGCCGTAGATTACCAGCGGAATATTGAACAGCAACGCCATTTTGGGAGCAAGCGCCTTTTGACCGAACATGAACGCTTGGAAGGGGTGAAACAAGTTGTCTACAGCAAGTCGTGTCAGCAGACGGTGTATCCGTCCGTTTGGCGTCATCAAATAGTTGTCATGGCCGGCGTGAATCCACGACTGGAAATTTTTCCAACCCCAATCTGTATAGACATGGGGCGCCCAAGTGACAGTTAGCGGATGCATGCCATATTTAGTCCGCAGGATGTGCGACGCATAGAAGCTGTCTTTTCCTCCGGAACCGGGCACCAGAACGTCATAGCTACCGTCTTTGCTGCGATGGCGGTCAAACAACTCCCGCAACTGCCTTTCGCGGTCCTCCCAATCAATGCTCTTCTGTTTTTTCTCGGCAAACCGACAAGCGTCGCAGACCCCCTCATCGTCGAAGTGAATGGTTTTTTTGACGGACGCCTTGGTGTGGTTATATTCAACAGCAGAGTTCGGCCGTTGGTTGGAAATAACACAGCGCTTGCAATAGATCACGTCCTTCGGCAAGCCATACTTTGCTTCCAAATTTTCCGCATCCGGGTTAAATTTGGTTTTATCTACCTCTTGAGGGGCAGCAATTCGATCCATTCCAACTCCTTGTGTATTAAAAGTGCGCACCTTTGCAGGATGCCCCCTTGAAAACTGGGCAAAGCATGAGCAACCCGCCCCGGCAAAACGTCGCTTCACATCTTCATAGCTCGCACCCGGTGGCGCAGCCAAAGTATTTTTTCTTTCGAAAGCGCATTTATTATGGAGCAGCAACGCCGCCACCACCCACGAAAAGTCCAGCCTTCAGCCTAAGCCCTCTTCGATGAAACCAGCGATTGTGAACTGGGTATTTTACATGCAAGCGCCATATCCATTCGAAAGGTATTCAAGCGACTGGCACGGACTCTTTCCTCGGCTATGGAGTCGTGGCGCGCGGCACAAGAAGGGGTTTCCGATCCACTTGGGTTACAGCCCATGCAGCATTCATGGCAATCAAATCTGGAAATGCAGCCACCACCATCAATCCAGACTAGGCTTCGCAGTTCAGGTTCGGCAAAGCCTCCAAAGAAACCTTAAGCTCGGCTAGGAATGTTTTGTGAATCGCCCCGGGTTTCGTGGAGGCCCGTTGGGTTAAGTCAGACCGATATGGCGGCCTGACTGGCTAATTGCCGATAGTAATTTTCTTCAGCT
>FWWM01003151.1_pt1 | contig 41941 bp, 39 predicted proteins | sample 2228351 | NCBI WGS metagenome assembly FWWM01 (sample SAMEA103939774, study PRJEB20133) | metagenome
ACGCGCAGCCCATGGGCTTCTACGCGCCCGCACAGATCGTCCGCGACGCGCGCGAGCACGGGGTCGAGGTGCGGCCACCTTGCATCAATGCGAGCCGGTGGGATTGCACCCTCGAGCGAACCGGCGGGCGCTATCTGGCGGTGCGGCTTGGCCTGCGGGTGATCCGCGGCCTATCGAACGCTGACGGGGCGAAAATCGTCTCCGCGCGCAGCACCACCGCATATGACTGCGTTGAGGACGTGTGGCGCCGGTCCGGCGCGCAGCGTGCAGCGATCGAGAAGCTGGCGGACGGCGATGCCTTCCACAGCTTCGGCGCCGATCGCCGGCAGGGGCTCTGGAAGGTGAGGGGGCTCGGCGAGGCACCGCTGCCGCTATTCGCCGCGGCGGATCGCGCGGCCGAGACACTGAGCGCGGAAGGGATCGAGCCAGAGGTGCAGCTACGGGCGCTGACCGACGGGCGCGAGGTGATCGAGGATTATCGCAACCTCCAGCTGTCGCTGCGCGCTCACCCGCTGACGTTCGTGCGCGACGAGCTGCGACGCCGCGGCGTCACCCGCTGCGCTGACCTCGCCAGCGTCCGCGACGGCCGCCATGTTGAAGTCGCGGGCATCATCCTGGTGCGTCAGAAGCCGGGTTCCGCGAAGGGTGTGCTGTTCATAACGATCGAGGACGAAACCGGCGTCGCCAACGGCATACTTTGGCCCGACCGTTTTGAGGCGCAGCGCCGCACCGTGATGTCGGCCTCCATGGTCGGTTTGAAAGGGCGCGTGCAGAAGGAAGGCGAGGTGATCCACGTCATCTGCGACCGGATCGTCGACCATGGCGACCTGCTCCACCGGGTCGGAGATATGTCCTTCCCGCACCGCACCGGGCGCGGCGATGCAGCCCAGCATCCAGGCTCACCGGATCGCGGGGAAAAGGGATGGCAGCCTGAGCCGCGCAACCAATACTGGCCGCCTCACGCGGACGGTAAGGATCCTGAGGACGTCGTGCGCTTCAAATCGCACGACTTTCACTAATCCGTGTCGACGCTGCCTCGGCACCAGCGCGTGGTGATCGCGCTGTCGGTGCACATCCTGCGTGCCGGCGTGGCCAGGTGTTCGGAGACGACCGTCGACGGCATGGAAGTCCGTCTCGCGCTACGCTGTCTTCTACCCCACTGCCCTGAACGTTGGCCCCTCGAGCTCTATTGGGATGCAGCATCCCAGACGAACGAAATTGGCAGAGCCCAAGGCGTGACGGCCGCGTTTAACGGGATCGTTCGCCAGCTTCGCAAGGCGGGACGGTATGAGGACGTGTCACCGCTGTGAGCAAACGGCCGACGATCGAGGCACCGTACAAAACGCTCGGTGAATGGGCGGCCGATCGCGCCGACATGCGGATTGCATGCGTCTGCGGTCGGAGCATGAACATGCCGGCAGGCCAAATCCTCGAACGGTTTCATGGCGACGGCGACGTGGCATCCAAGGTCATTCGGTTGCGATGCCGAGGATGCGGTCGCCGCGGCCATGCTTCTGTATCGTCGGTGCCGATCCTGCGCCGCTAAGGCATCAGGCGTCGCCAACGGTCAGTGCAGACCTTCCGCCGTCGGCCTTTCCGGCCATGCCGGGCACCTCATCAAGCTGACGAAGATCGGTGAACTTGCCGCGCTCCTCACGGTAGCGCACAATCTCGAAACCATGGCCTTTGAGTTCGGGAACGCCATCCAGCTGCTCGGCAGTCGCTGTGTTGACGTTGACGAGAGATGCGTCGCTCATGGTCATCCTTTTCGTTTGCCGGTAGCAAACCGATAGGAGCCCCTCCCGGTTCAGACTGCCGCAGAACGGCGAGAAAGGGTGACCAATGGCCAACCATGACGCTCCGGAAGACACGAACGATATTCGGGCGCTGCTCGCCCATTTACTCGCTGGCGTCACTGGCAAGCCCGAAGCGCACTGGGAAAAGCTGATAGGCGAGGTGACGGCTTTGCCCATCGTATTCAATCCCCGGTCAAATTGGAGGATTGATCAGAGCGGCACGATGAAGGAGATCGACGCCATTGCGAAAGCCGCAGAGGTTGTGCGCCAGGCACATCCCTACGTCCCGTCACCGAAAACCTTGACCTAGTCGCCGAAGATTTCGGCAATCGGTCGACTGAAAAGGCGTGCAATCTGGAACGCGCTAGACAACGATGGATCGTGCTTCCCCGTTTCGATCGCGTTGACCGCTTGCCGTGAGATCTGAAGCCTCTCAGCGAGCTGTGCTTGGCTCCACCCACGCTCTTTGCGGAGGACCTTCAGCCTATTGCAAAGACCTGCCACGGCTTAGAACGTGACAACGACGGCTTGGCGGACGAGCCGCTGAGCGCTTGGTGAGGTCGACCGGGCACCTGGCGAGCGTTGTGTTGGTCGTGGCGCACTCACCATCCGAGCGACTGAGCTATAACTGGCAGGGTGGATGCCGTCTTGTGTACGAAAGGCGTCTAGGTGCACCACCGTATCGCCGAAGGTCACGGCAACAGTCCTGACGATCGCTGAGGCAGCCGGGTTATACGGCGCGATCCAAACGACGCGCGATGCAGCGGTTCTACGCCGCATGACGTCCAAATTTTGGAAAAGCCTAGGGCTGCGCGGATCGTTCGAACCGAGAGCTATGACCACGAGGCTGGCGGACAGCTTCTCAGGGGAGGACCGCAACGCGTCACTGGAAGATGCGCCAACACGAGCGCGCATCTCGCACTGAATGCCCGACCTCGCCAACGCTGCGGCGGTGCCAACTGCGGTGCTGTCACCGAGGATCAGGCAGAACGGGATCATTTGTGACCCAGCAGGGCCAGTACGATAGCGAGCGACATGACGAACAGGGAAAGCCAAATGGCGATCTGCCCGTAGATGTGGAGTACGACGCCCACCCAGGTATAACGCCGGCGCAGCATGACGCCGCTCCCGACAGCTATGAAGAAGGCAATCGTGGTCGGCATCGTGATCGAAGGCGATCGATGTAGAACGGCCTCCGCAAGGGGCATCAGTCCGACCGCCATCACCAGCAACCACGAGAACCCAAAAATAAGGCTACCCGTCAGGTCAGTCAGCGCCGGCGAGCGATGCTGACGAGCCGTAAAACGTCGACGATCATGCGTTGCCAACATGTTCATATCGCTCTACCTTATAGGGCGAGGTGCGCCATGCAAATTGATCCTAGTCAGCCGATCATGTTCGACAACGACGCCATGCCGGGCATCGGAGCCGGATATTGGCAGGTGAATCCGTTTGCCGCTACTCATCGCGAAGATGCTGGCGAAATGATCGGAGCAGACGGAAATAGTTCGGTATCCCCACGAGCAGTGAAGCTAATGGCGGCTGCAATATTCACCGTCGCGGCCGGGTTTGTCGTTATTGGGGGCGTTTCGACCTTCCTGTTTTGAGTCACGGCTTTTTGGCTCCAGGCGGGGCTTGGGCGAAATCAGCCGTGGCGACCCGACCGAGACGAGCCGTGTCATCACCGACCTCGCTCGCACCTGCTGCGATGACCCCCCGCTCAGCGGAAGTGTCGGGGCGGCCGACAGAAACAGGATGCGCCCCACCCAGCGGACGGCCTCCTGAATAACGGCCCGCAACTGAGGCCTCAGAAGCGACACCCGGCAATTTCATGCCCGCAAGTGCAGGATCGGACAGCGCCGATTGAATGTCGCGCTCGATGACGCTGGAGCGTTGCTCGGCCCATTTACCGATGGCGGTATTTCGGGCAGCTTCCTGCGGGCCGCTAAGGTTGGTCTGCCATAGCTCCGGCAGCATATTTCCGCCGGGGCTATTACGGTTTTCGTTCTCGTACCAACGCGTCAGGTCGTTTCGAAGATCGGTTGTGAGGTTGAAGCCGTTGCTTTCGGCGAAGCTTGCGTGCTGCTCAAGTGAGCGGGACAGCTCGCGGTAGTGACGTGCCTGCTCTGTGTAGGAGTTGATCTTGGACTGAGACTCCTCAATCGCGCGAGTACGAGCCTCACTTTGTTCAGATCTCTGAGTCGTACCATTTTGGTAAAACTTGCCGTCCTGCGTGGAAACGCCAGCACCTACGGTATGGTCAGAGGTTACACCGCCGGTGACAGAAGCCGTCTTGTCGTGGTTGCGCTGAGACGAATTAGTATCGCTGGTGGTGTCAGCGTTCGTCCAGGAGCGGTTGTAACCGCCTGTGACGTCCGCCTTGCCTCCTACGCCGGCACCAGTTGGACCAGCACCGACGCCCGCTTTCGCGTTAGCACTGACACCAAGCGATCCGCCGATCGACCATTGGCCGGCGTCTGTCGAGTTTTTACCAGTGGAGTATTGTGAGGACGTTCCCGCACCAGACTGCTCGCGAAGTTCAATGCCACCCCTCTGGCCAGCGGTACGCCGGTCCGACCGATCAATGGTCGTACCGCCGCGATCGCCCGCGCTTGCGTCGAAGGCAGTCGAGTTTCCGGACGACCACGAGTGCCCATTGCGAAGGGCCTCGAGGTGCTGGGTTTCTCTCCTGCTCGCTTCTTCGTAACCGTCAGCAATTCGGGCCGCAAAAGATGCCTGTCGACTCTCAGTTGCCATAGCCGATTGAATGGTCGAAGCACTGAACGGCAGGTTCGAAATCGCCTTGCTAGTGTCGTAGACGTTGAAGCCGTCCCCGTTGTTAGTCGAGAACGCGCCGTTGTCGTGACGGAAGCTCGAGGACATACCGCCCGTCGCGAACGTCGGTGCGTCGGACCATTGATTGCTCTGGCGCATATTCGACGTCGAGTTGGCGAAACTGGTGTTGCCGTAGCTGTAGTTGCCGGTCGTCTGCTCGGCAGCCGCAGCCTCGGCTGCGTTCTGCGCCGGCGAGAGAACCGAAGTCGCCTGACCGGAGATACTCATCGCGCCCTTCGCAAGGCCCGCCGCCAGGAACGGCACGCTCATCAGCATGAAGCCCGCAATCGTCGCGGTCTCCGCGTTGACGGCTCCGATGCCAGCGTATGTCCCAAGCGAGGTCCCACCCTCCGCGACCCCCTGCGCTGCCCCCGTCGCACGTGTCATGCAGATCATGTGGAGGATGACGTACAGCGGCCCCCATGCGGCCAGATAGAAGAAGCCTGTGAGGTAGCCCTTCAGCGCGGCGACGCCCGTCTGGGGCATCAGGAACAACGGGAAGATGACCGGGAACATCGCGTAAAAAACCACGGTCAGAACGATGTTAAGGATTGGCACCCAGCTCATCGCTTGCTGCGCGATCGAGTTGTACGTGTTGCGCGCCTGGATGTCCGCGCGCGTCGTCGCGAATGTGTCGATCGACGCGGCGCCAGGGCCGCCCGCCATTCCGTCGCGGGCCTCCATGAACGCGTTGATCGCCGTGTTCTGCCTGACGATCGCCTCGTAGTTCGCACTTGATGCGGTGAAGGCCTGATTGACGATCGGGACGTCGTTACGGAGCTTGGCCGACGCGACTGCGGTGGACAGCTTCGGATAGGTCGACTTGGCCCACAGCGAGGTGTGCGCCTCGATCATCGAGTGCCATTGGCCATTGAGCATGCCATAGGCCTGCCGGCAGGAGATGATATTGCTGGTCGTCGACGCGCCGGACCGCTCGATCCAAGGCTGCGACCGCGCGGCCGAGCCGGGTGCCAGTGACTCCCACAGGTCCTTTGCCGCGGCGAGGTCGGTCATGGACTTTTGGCCGAGCATGATGTCGCCGAAGACGCAGTTTTTGAAATGGGCCGATAGGTTGGTCGCGAACTCGGCGTCACGGATCTGGAACTGGCGCGTCGCGTCGAGCAGGCGGGATCCGTAGATCATGCCGTTGGTCGAGTAGCTGAGCTGGCTCGGCATCGTGAAGACGGTCTCGGACGTCCGCGTTAGCCAGTCGCCGACCTGGCTGGTGAAGCTGGCGATGACGCCCAGCCCAAGGGGCACATTGTCGACGACTGCGGGTGCCAGCGACGGGTTGATCCGGTCCGTCACCTTGACCGTAACGGTCGGCACCATGAGGCACATGTAGATGAGGCTCGAGCCGATGAACCAATTGAGCCATGCCCGCACGTTCATCGTGAACGCGACGGACATCAGAGCATAAATCAGGCCGAGGACCATGACGACACGAAGCAGGCCGCGGTATCCGCCTCCGCTTGTCCACGCGGCCACCGCATTGAACGTGTTGACGATGTATTCGCCGCCACCAATCGTGAAGACCTCGACCATCGCGTCTCGTCCTTAGTTGAGGCCCTGCGAACTTAGTCCGCGCGAGAAATTGAGTGACGCTGCCATCGCCGGCGACATGCTGTTCTGGAGCGTGGACTCGAGCATCACCGACTTGTTGATGAGCGCGATCGTCTGGTTCAGCGTCTCTTTCAGCTTGAAGTCGCGCTGAGAGTACCGCTGCCGCGCCTCGGCGAGCTGGTCGCGCCACATCTTGCCCATCTCCGCGTCGGCCGGCTGCACCTGAACCGTGGATTGGCTGACCCGATCGAGCATGTTCTCGATCATCGAGGACAGGAGGTTGACCGCGACAATCTCGGCAAGCGCGCTGGTCTCGCCATCGGCAAAATTCTGGTGCGCCATCGCCTGCACTGCCAGCATCTTGTAGAGCGGCAGAGTGGTCATATTGAGGAGCTGCTGCTCCTCGGTATTGAGCGGGCTATCCGAGCGGATCTTGAGGTTGATGTTATCGATCAAACCCTTGATCTTGCTGCGAAGGCCAGGTCCGGGACGGAGCGTCTGCTCCGTCATGTTGAGGCACTGCTCCTCATCATCGCATCGCAGGATCTTCACCGGCGTTCCGGTGCCTGCGCCATCGAGCAACGCCGTTACGATGGCGTCTTCCGCAGGGCCGACAAAGCCAACAATCCTGCCTTCCGCGGCCTTGGGATTGATGACGATCGTACCAACCAGCGTCATCAGAAATTCGGAGAACTCCTTGTCCGTGCCGGCAAACTTGTTCGACTTTCGGATCGCGTCCCATGTGTAGTTGCGCGGCGCTCCGGGGATCTTGTCGGCCATGGCCGGGTCGGTGTTGCCTTCGAGCGTGGAATCCTGCTCACCGCCGGTGCCACAGCCCTGACGTGATTTGGCCCAATCGGAGAACTTGCCCTGGCTGTTGCCGACCGCAGCACAGATCGTCGAGCGCGCGCCGGCCATCTTCGGCCAGACCGAGCCGACCAACCCTTGCGCCGCCTCGCAGGACGAGATGTTCATCTGGTTCATCTGCTGGGCTTTGTTGGCCATGCCATCCATGACCTTGCCGATCTCCGGTGACACACTGTCGATCGCGAGCTGGAAGGCAAAGCCAAGGGCGTTGTTCGCGGTCGCCTTCAACATCGCCACCATCTCGGCACCGTTGATGAAGCTGAAAGAGCCAGTGAACAGGTCGATACCACCGCAGCCGGCGGATACCTTGGGCATTTGCAGGTTGAACGGCTGCACGCTCTTCTGGGGAAAACGCGTCCAGACGTTGCCCATCGAATAATAACCGGCAGTCTGCCCCTGATAGGCGCTGGGACCGGTGACGTTGGCCGCGCCGCCTGCATCCTGGAAGAAGCTGTTCATGGCACCAGCGACGTCAGCACGGGCGATATCAACGGGGACCATGCTCGCGGCGCCAAGCACTGCGATCGCCGAGGCGGTCCGCCGCAGTATGACGCGGAATGGTGAGGGGCGAGGGGAAGGGGTGGTGGTCGCCATCAGAAGTCACTCCCGACCTTGGCGTTGGTGAGCATGAAGATGCGCTCCATGACCTCGTCGGCCGACATCACGCCGAAGCCGATCGGGACGGTCTTGCGGGTGACGGTGTCGAACAGCACCAGAGCGGGGGTCGCGAGCGGCACGCCCATGCGTTGGCGCTGGCCGCTATCGACAACATAGTTGGGGAATTGGCGGCTCGGACCGCCGTCGGTCGACACCGCCATGACCGTGATCCGGTGGCTATCGGCAACCGAGCGCAGGATCGGCGAGAAGACCTCGCAGGCGGCGCAGGACTGGGCGAAGAAGTAGAACATGCCGTAGCGCTGGCCTAGGCGCGACAGGACCTGATCGCGGGTAGCCGACCGGTTATCGGTCCATGCCCGCTTGGCGACGGTCGAGACGGGGCGCTGCAGAGTGTAGTCGATATCCGGGTTCTGCCAGAGCGCCCGCTGCCAGGTGTCCGAGAAGGTCGACGCCCGGTCGAGCTGCTCGCGCTGATAGCGGACGTAGGCGATCACGTTGGCCTCTGTGGGCTCGAGGATCGCACGGGCCTTGAGCTCGTCCAGCTGCTTGGTGATGGCCTTTAGGCGCTCCGTAGAGGACGCCTGCGACTGAGCGACCGTCTGTGGTGTCGACGGCTTCGCCTTGGGCCGCTCGCAGTAGAACCACTGCCCGAGGCGGCGCTGCCCGCAGTAGAAATCGTCGCCGCGTTGCTCGTTGCGGTTATCTGCCGCGAGCGTGGGCTCGACGGCGTCGCCAGCCTGTGCGGTATCGTCGGGCGCCTCGGCCATGGCGGCGCTTTGCAGATCGAGCGTCTGCGCGATCGCCGGCGTCGCGGCCGGCGCGATCGAGGCCAGCAGCATGAGGATAGAGGCGGCCAACCGACCGGTGCGCTTAGTCCTGAGAGTCGTCATCGTCATGCTCCCCGTCGAGCTCAATCATTGCCAATTTGAGGACCGACATCATCCGCGCGACGTCGAGCATCGAGGTGCCCTGGTCGAGCATGCGGACGATGCCGCGCAGATGGCTGCGGCCGTGCTTGCGACCCTTGATGGTGGCGCGCATCCCGCTCTCGCGACGGACCAGCCATCCCGCGTCGACCATGCGCGGGAAGGACCGCTCGACGTCGCGCGGATCGATGTCGCACTGGAACCAGTGTGAAATGGTGGTCGACACTTCGCCGGCCGAGGTGCCGCGCGCCGATCGGTGGATGCGTAGGAAGATAGCCAGATCGAGGACCGACATGTCGATCGTGCACGGTCCCCCCGGACCGTCCGCGTCATTTGCGCCCGTGAAGGTCATAATACCCCTGAATCTTGGCTTGAATGTCGGTCATCACAGAGACCTCATCGGGCAGCTTCGCTGCGTCCATGAACTCCGCGTAGACCTCGGAAAAATCCATCTTCGACAGGTCGAGGCGCTGGAACTCCTCGATCGAGAAGCCTTTGCAGGTCTCGTCCTTTGGCTTGCCCCACGGCTTGTTGATTTGCGGGCGACCTTGCTCCTGTAGGATCCGGGAGAGTTTGCTGCCGAAGCAGCAATACGCGTCCTTCGACGTGACGCAGACGCCGAGGATCTTGTCCGAACAGTAGGACCCGACTTTGTGGCAGAGCCCCTTGTCGTCCTTCTCGTCGAGCTGCTTCTCAGCCGAGCTACACAGCCACGGGGTCAGAAGCGGCACGCCCTTGCCCGAACAGCAGTTTGACGCGCCGAAGATCTTCTTGTTGCAGGTGCCGCGCTCGCCGGAAAACACGGTGAGATTGTTCGGATCGAACTGCTTTCCCGCGTCACCGATCGAGTGGAGCGCCACGAGCGCATCCTTGAACTCAGTCGAAGCCTCGCGCTCGATCGTCTCGCAGTTGCCGTTCAGGCAGTAGACGTCGCCGCCACAGACATACTGCTTGTCGGTCGAAGCCTTATCGTCCGGCAGCGGGCAGCTGTAGATGCGCTGCGACACCTTGCATGCACCCGACGGCGGGTCGTCGAGACACTCGTCCCGCAGGAAGCTGCAGAGCTTATTCCCGTCGAGGGCACTGCAATCGCTCGCCTGCGTAAGACGCTGGCAGGTGAAGGTGCGCGACCATGCCCAGCAGCTCTGGGTGACCGGCACGCCCTCAATGATCCGCGTCTCGGGACCCTCGGTGCAGACCTCGGCCGCTTGCGGCACGCAGCTCGCATCCGCGCCGAGCGCCGGGCAGCTTCCCTCATTGCGGGTAACCGTGACGCTGGTCTCGCCTTCCTTCTTCAAGAAGACGGTGTTGGTCTTGAAATTCCAGTGCGACGGGATTTCGCCCTGCGGGATCTCGCTCGAGCACGAGTAGAGCTGCGCGGTGCCGCTCTGCTTGCTCTTACAATATTTGCGATAATCCTCGACGTTCGTGCCACCCGCACCAAGGTCGATCTGCGCATCGCACACGTGCTTGGACACTGGCTCGGTGCGGCACACGCCGGCCGCGACCTTCGCCTGCATCGTGCTTGCTCGGGCGAAGCCCATCCCCTCCTGCTTGTCGGGGGTGGCGCCGTAGTAGAACCAGCGCGAGGTATTCACGACATGCGGCACCATGGTGGCACGGCAGCTCTCGGTCGCCTCGGTGACCTTCGCGCCCTGGTTGCAGGTCGCCTCGTAATAGCCCTTGCCGCCCACAGATGGCGGCAGCGGGGTGCAGGTGCCCTCGGTCCCGCCGATGCTCTGGCCGCCAAGATAGGCCTCGGGATCCTTCTCGATCGCGGAGCCGCGCGAAGTAGCCGCGAGGATCTCTGCATTGCTGAACCGCGGCCGGGTCCGCCCCTTGTCGGTGACCGTGCCGAACGCATCGTCGGTTCCTGCCTTCGCGCCACCATCGGCTGCGAGCCGATCCGGATCGTCGAAGTAGACCTTCTCAGGCAGATCCGTGCCGGCATAGCCCGGCAGCTGCGCGAGCTTCGCATCGTTCGGGCCTAGGCTCTCGTCGGCACGCATCGCCTTGCCGAGATCCGCGCCTTGCTTGCGTGCCTCCTCGATCGTCGTCTGCGCGACGACGCCGCTCGTCGCGCCGGCGACGATCGCGATCAGCAAAGAGAAAGCGACGCGCTTCACCTATGCGCCCTTGGCCATGTTGCGCAGGGCCACGGCAGAAACGCCAGCACCGGGGCCGTGCGCCGCAACGAAGGTGTCCAGCACATAGCGGACCGACACGTTGCCCGTCATGCGATCGTGTGCCGGCACCTGGCTCTTGCACGACAGACCCGAACACAGGTCAAAGTCGGACGAGACGGCGACGTAGGTCGGCACCGCCTGAACGTCGAAGGCGCGGAACAGGCGGGGGTCGATACCGACGTTGGCGAGCTGATCCTTGTCGTTCACGACCTTGCTCAGCATGGCGCTGAACGCCTTCATCGAGTTGTTGGGGAAGCCCCGGAACACGACGACACCGCCGGCCTTCGAGGTGTCTGCGATCAGCTGACGCAGCGCAGGCACCGGCATCGACAGGCTTGCAAAGGCAATGAACTGCGGCGCGTCGCCACGCGACGTCGCGACATTCTGGCTGGCGCCCTTGATGATTTCGTCGAAGTCGAAGGCGCCATCGCCGTTGGTCGGCAGATCGGCCTTGGCGAGGTTCACGAGATTGCCGGTAGCCTTCGCCTGCACGGCGATCGCGTCCTCGCGGAAGGCGTCGCCGCGGTTGCGGACGTGCTCGGCGAACGTATCGGCGTCGCTTTGCATGGCGGCCGAGCGGCGCTTGATCGCCTCGAGGTCGAGCCCGTCGACGGTTTGGGCGATCGCCTGGATGCCGGCGAACCCGGCGAGAGCGGCGATGACGATGGTGATGCGGCGCATGATCCTCTCTCCTCAGAGCACGCAGCAGTTGCGCTTGCGCCAGACGAGGTAGCCCATGTCTTCCCCCTTCACCGGGAAGGAGCGGCCTGCCTGGGGTGGCATGGTCGAGCCGCCGAGCGGCAGGCAGGCGGCCTTGCCGCTGACCGTCGGGATCGGATTGACCATCTGCGTGCGGTATTGCTGCTTGCGCAGCACCGGCATCGGGTATTTGTTGCACAGGCCCTTGGAGCCCATCGTGCCCCACGCCAGTCCTTCCCGGTGGATCTTGAAGGCGAAGCGGGCGAGCGCGAGGCGTGACGCCTGCACATGGCCGATCGACGCCGAGATGTTGCCGTTGACCGGGTACATCGGCCCCTGACAGCCGGCACACCAGAAGGTCGCATCGAGTGGCAGCTTCGCGGTGGATGCGATGCAATCGCCGGCACAGGCGGCTTGTGCGATGGGCGTCGAGAACAGCACCGCCTCGGGGTTGATGAGCGCGGTCAGCGAGTCATCCTGCCAGAGCGGATCAACCTCGGTCATGTAGGCGATGTCGAACGACGACTGCTCGAAGCAGGCGAAGTCGGCGAGGATCTCCATCCAGTAGAGTAGCGGATAGACGTACCAGTGGACGTGCCACTTGGACGTGTTCTGGCCGTTACCGCCGGTCTGCGATGGCCCTGACAGTTGCCCTTGACCGATATCGAACCCGGGCGAGATTTTGGTGCCGCCCAGGTTCACGAAGCACCACGGCTTGGTCGACACGTCGGCGAGGCGCACCGGCTCCCAGAAGCCGGCCGAGATGCCGATACGCGGCACCGGGCTGCCGCAGGCGCAGACGGGCAAGCTGGGGTTGTCGGTGTCCGGCCGCGTGCTCGGCCAGATCTTCAACGCACCTACGGACAGGGGAAATAGGCACGACCAGCAGACGTCGGTGATCGGATTGACGAACTTGCCCGTACATTTCGACTGCGCCTCCGCGCGGGGGCTCAGCGTCATCGACATGACGACGGCAAAGAGCGCGAAGGTCAGGAGACGCAGCGTCCTCACGCGGGGTCGTCCGACGAGGTGGCGGCCTCGAGGAAGGCGTTGTCCGCACGGTTCTTCCGGTAGACGTACAAAGCGGTGTGGAGCGCCGTCGTGAGCAGGAGAGCTGCCACCGTGAACGACGCGGGCGGTCCGAAGAGGCGCACCAGCGGCGAGATCAAGAGCACCCCGAGCGCGGACGCGACGCAGAGGATCTGGAAGGTACGACGCATGCCGCGCAGATCGGCCGTCTCAGGCGCTGCCATCGGGGTCTTCATGAGGTCGAGCCACAGTGGCATCAGCTGTTCCCCTTGAGCTTGAATTCGGTGAGCTTCATGACCCGGCCGTCCTGCACGGCCACGGCAGGCGTATGTCGGACGCCGAGCTTGCCCGTGAGACGCCCCTCCTGGTCGAAGTAGAAGCGACGCTGCCGCGCGGTCATCTCCTCGATCGGAGAGCCATTCACGAGGATGATCTTGGCCTTGAGATCGCTGTATTGACTGGTCGCCCAGTCCATCTCCGCCTTGCTGTCGCCGTTGACGAAGACGAGAGCCTGCCGGACGGCGGTGAAGTCGAGCGGGTTTACCGACTGGCCGGCGCGGGCGATATAATTACCCTTCTGGTCCTGGACGTCGCGCTCGATGATGATCGTCGGATCATAGGCCCAGGTCCGCGCCTCGGTCGCAGCGGAGATGCCGGCGACGGGCTTGGGGCGACGCACACGCGCCTCTGCACGGCGCGCGAACTCGGTGTTCATGCGATCGATCCCACCGCTCGCCTGCAGGCGCTGGAGCTTCGCCTCCATCGTCGCCATCAGATCCGGCTCGATGATGGGAAAGGCCTGCCCAACGACGCCGTGGTCGCGCGCGCGGGTCGCCGAGGTTAGCGACACCGACAACAGCGCGACGATCGCGACGGACTCGAGCGTGCGGTTCACAGGATCGGCTGCCCGACGCCGACGATCTTGTTCGAACAGGCATAGCCGATCGCGGCATAGCGGCTGTCGAAGCCGTCCTTGTGAGGCGAGCCGACGTAATAGCAGCCCTGCGGGATCACGCCCGTCGGCCCCGCCAGCAGCGTCTCGCCGGATTTGGTGAGGGGCTTCATGCGGCCGACGAGGCGGCCGGCGACGATCACGTCTGCGCCGCGGTGGACGACCGTGTCACCGGGCATGCCGTAGACGATCTTGCCGAACATCTGCTTCTTGGCGCCGAAATGGCGGATGACCAGAGGCGCGGCGGGCGGCACGAAGAACACGTATTCGCCACGCTTCGGCACGGCGGTCTTGTGGATGACGAACGCCCAGTTGGGGAGCGACTCAGACGCGTTGATGAGAAGGCCGTGGGTGTCCCGCCACTCGGTGATGGCGTTGTAGGACATGCCGCCCGCGATGAAGAGGCCCAGCGCTGCCCAGAGCCGCTTGCGCGGCCGAAAGCGTTCTGCCGGGGCGGCGAGGGCGACAGGATTACTGGCCACCGGGGCCACCAAAGGACGAGACGGATGCTCCGGCGGTGGAAGGGTCGACCGACGCGGCGTCTGGAGCTGCGGCCGGGACCGGCATGGCGGCGAACGGGTTGGGAGCGGCTGCGACCGGCGTGACCTGCGCCGTCTGAACCGGGGCGATCTGAACAGGCGGATTGGTCGGAGCCTGCCCCTGCATCATCGCGCCCATCTGGGTCGGCGTCGCCGGCGTCGGCATCTTCACGCCGGAGGCGTAGACGGCCTTGGCGACGTCGGCGGTGATGTCGGGGACGCTCTTTGAAAGCACGGCCTCGCCGACGAGCACGACCTGGCCGGCAGCGCCACGGCGCTGGAGCTCGGCATCGAGCGTCGCCATGAAGCTGCGCATCTGCGCCTGCACCTGGTCAGGCGGCGTTGCACTGCGCGCCTGCGCTTGGACGTATTCGCCGACGATCCTGGAGAGATCCGCCTTGACGATGTGCTGCGGCTTTTCGGCCGTCACGGCCTTCGTGATCCAGACAGCCCAGAGAAGCGCGACGAGCAGGACGGCACCGAGGATCAGCTGCTGCGCGGTATAGCCCGCGAAAACGGCCTTGGGCTTGCGGCTCGCTGCAGTTACCTGCGCTGGCGAGCGTTCCGAGCTGCTGGAAGGCAGATCGCGGCCCAGGCCATCGCCGTCGGGCTGCTCCGAGAACGAAAGGTTGTCGCTCATACGCGCGGCTCCTTGGCGGCCGGGTCACGCGGCAGGATGGCGTGACGGCGAAAGAAGATGATCGCTGCGCTGAGGGCCATGTGGACCCCGCCAACGACGAGCTTGAACTGGCCGACGCGGCTACCGTCGGCCGCGAGATAGCGGCTGGTCAGGTTCTGGACGTGGTTCATCATGCCATCGAGCGAAAAGCCGCCGATGGCGAGGAAGAAGAACACGAACAGGCCCCACGTCATCAACAGCGTGGTGACGAGGAAGCCCGCCATGTGGAGGCTGAAGAAGAGGCCATAGCCGTAGTCGACCTTGCGGCCGCTGCGGGGCATCGGAAGGACGGTTGCCATGCTGGTCACTCCGCGGCGATCGGCAGCGCGTCGTCATCCGCGCCGTGATCGGTCCATTTCTCGGGATTGTTGGGATAGGCGACCCGCTCGATCGCCTCTTCCATCGTCAGACCTTGCTCGAGCAGGTCATGGATCGCGGCGAAGGTGAGCGGTGACGAGGAGTAGACGGTCGCCGAATAGGGATCGAGGACGAGCCGGCCCACCGCCAACGTCTCCGGACCCTTAATCATCACGTCCGAATATTCGGAGCCTTGGCGCTTCAGCGACCGAAGCAGCGCATCGGTGTAATCGTCCATCTGGAAGCGATCGTGCTTTTTGAAGTCGGCGATCGTCTCTTCCTTCTGCTGAAGGATGACGAACCAGTCCGAGTTCTCGAGCGCCGCCTTGGAGCCGTCCGACTTGTAATAGTCGTTGAGGCTCTGTGTCGCGGTGACCAGCGATGCTCCGTACTTGCGGCAGGTGCGTGCATAGGCTTCGATGAAGTCGGCCATCGAGCCGCCCTTGAGCATTTGCCACGCCTCATCGAGGAGCAGTGCCTTGCGGATCGAGCGATCCTCCCGGCGCATCGACTGGCTGACCAAGAACATGATCGCGGTCAGGGCGACGCTGCGTAGCTCCTCGCGGGAGGACAGATCGGACATCTCGAAGACGGTGAGGTTGTTCTTGAGCTCGAACGAAACCTCGCCTTTGAACATGCGGCCATAGGTGCCCGCGGAGGAGAACGGCCGCATCGCAATCGCGAGGTCGATGCCGATCTGGTTGCCCGTGGCATCAAGTGCGGCGATGACGTCGTTGACCGAGCCGTTCGGCCCCTTGTCCGCCCAGACGGCGTTGATCGCGCCGTCGATGAGGCCGCGTTCCGTATCGTTGAGCTTGTCGATGTGGCGGGCCATCTGGTTCACGATGCTTTTCAGCATCGCGAAGCAATCCATCCGGTAGTCTTCGTCCGCTTCCGCGAGGGCCGGGTCGATCATCGAGAACGGGTTGATGCAGAAGCCCGACGACATCGTGAACTCCACGAACGCGCCGCCCTGCAGCTTGGCCGAGTGCTCGAACGAGCGGCCGTCATCGATCACGACAACCTTGGCACCGGCGCCGACCATCGACGAGCACAGCTCCTGGAGCGCGACCGACTTGCCGGAGCCCGACTTGCCGAAGACCGCGACGTTGTGGTTGCCGGCGGTGTTCTCGAACGGGCTCCAGAAGAAGGGCTGCCCGCGCCGGCCGATCAGCATCAGATGAGGGTTGTTGCCGCCCAGATACTCGCCCTGCAGTGGCATCAGACTGGCGGCGGTCGTCGTCAGGACAGTCCGCAAGCGCTTCATGTTCTTGAGGTCGAACGACAGGCCGTTGGCCATCGTCATCGGCATCGCGGCAAGCAGCCCTTGGATCTGCAGGTAGCGATCGTCGAGGAGGTCCCAGCCAGCGGCCCGGTAGACCGACTTCAAGATTCGTTCGTTGGCGTCGCCCTTGCCCTTCGGGCTGAATGAGGTGACCGAGTAGAACGCCTGTACCAGCTTGCGCCCTTGGCGGAGCTCGTCCTTGACGAAGCGCCACTCCTCGGACTGATCCTTGAGCTGCGGCAGCATGCGGGCCGACTTGGAATCCGCAAGGCTGGTGGTGCGCATGAACTTGCGGCCGGCACGCTGCCCGGAAGCCTCTGCGTCGGGGAAGTCGAGGCACAGGTTCGTCGACACCGGGCAGGGCATGCGCAGCTTGTCGGCGAACATGTCGCCAATCAATTTCGCCATGTCCCACGGCGCCCAGCGCTGCGGCAGGTTGCGAACCGAGAAGGAGCGCACGTCGAACGTGTCGGGATAAATCTCGCCGATCTCGGGCGCGTTCTCGACGGTCTTGCCAGTTGGCCGGAACCGCTCGGTGCGCAGCAGGATGCGGTCCGGCTCGATCTTCATCTCGAGGTCGTGGCGCACAGCCTGGTCGGCGATCGGATCGAAAGGATTGTAGGTGATCGTGTCGTCACCGGGCGCCGTCGTTGGCGACGTGATGTCGTCGATCCACGAGATGAGCCCCTTGGGGTCGATCGCCCGCGCATGGACGCCGAGCGATTCCAGCGCCGAGATGAGCCCCTCCATGACGGAGACGATCTCTTCGTTCGACACGCGGCTCGATTCCGGCGTCGAGTAGGACAGGCCGAGCCGATGATTGCGCAGGCAGAAAGGCGCGGAGTTCGACAACGAGTTCCAGACGCCGCCCATTAGATACTCGGTCCGATGCCGGGCCATCCGCTCGTAGATGCCCGATGCGGAGTAGCGCGGCATGTACCACTGCGAGAGCTTCTCGGAGATCCGCGGGCTCATCCAACCATGGATCTGCAGCGCACCAGGCGTCGGAATGCCTTCCGACAGCAGCTGCGCCAACATCTCGTGGCTCTGCTCGGTCGCGCCGATCATCGGCGTAGCCTCGAGGAAGAAGCCGCGCGAGGCACTGTTGTAATAGATATGGGTCTTGGGATCGTAGCCCCGGTACGGCAGCCAGTGGACGAACCGCGGGACTGCGGTGTCGGGACGGCTCTGTTCCGGCTTGGCCGTGTCACCGACGAGGTTCGAGAGCAGGCCTTTCAGGAAGCTCATTGGTCGACTCCGGGGAAGGAGGAGGCTCGCAGCACGGGAAGAGGCGATGCCGCTTTGGCCGCGTCACGCGCTTCCGGTTCGGCACGCGCGAGCCCTGCGCGGATCGCGGGATTGGCCGCGACCGCGACGATGGCGTTGCGCCCGGCCTGCGTCGCGTACTTGGGGACCGCGACGCCCGAGCTTGCGGTGATGACCGGGCGGGAAGGCGCGGAGGAGGGAAGAGGCTTGGCGGGGGTGGTCGCGCCGACGCGGGCAGGCGTGCCGGATGGAGCAGGGGTGGCGCGCGCAGGTTGCGACGAGGCCGCCGCAGCCGGCGCCGAGTAGGTCACCGTAGCCGGTGTATGCAGTGCCGACGGCGTGACAGGGAGACGACGAGGGGCCTTGGACAGCCGGCGAGCGACTTGATCCCTGATGTCCCCGACAGGGTCTGCCTGGGCACGCGCGGCCGCTACTGCAGCTGCCGTCGGCATATCGGGATCCACCGCCGGCTCGCCGTCGACGAATGCGGGCTGATCGGCTCGATCGATCGCGGCAAGCAGCGTATCGCCTCCCGTTGCCGCGCGAACCTGCGCCGGCGTCGATGCAACAGCGTTGTCGGCAAGCGCCTGCTGCCATTCGCCGCGCTCGACCACGGCGTGGATGGCGGTCTGCTCGCGCAGGCGCCCAGCGGCGTCGATCTGCGCCGGGAAGACGATACGCAGCACACGCTCCTGGCTCCGCGCTGGCGTGGCAGCAGCCGATTGGAAGCCGCCTGCGATGTTGCGGGCGGCGATGCTCTGGCCACCGAGATCGCCGGTTGCCGGCGCGCTGTAGGGGCCTGCCGGCGTAATCATGCGATCGCCTTCTTCGCCAGCGATCATCGCCAGCGCGCGATCGTCGATGGTCGAGCTCGGCGCGCAGATGCCGTCCGGCGCGACGCACGAGAAGTTGCCCTTGATGTTGCCGCCCATCGTCGTGCAGCTCGAAAGGCCGGTGCCGGCGAGGATGAGCGCAAGCGCTCCGAGCTTGGTAGGTGTCACGACCGTCCTCCCTCGATGAAGGCGGCCAGCGCCTCCTTGGGCCGGTAGCCCTCGATCATCGCGCCGTCGGAGCGGACGATGACGGGCGTGCCGGAGAGACCATGCGCGCGGGCAAACTTTTCGTTGGCGTCGAGGCCCGAGGTGTCGCACGTGCCGGCATTGCGCAGCGGCTCGCCGGCGTAGGCCTGATGCAGCGCCTCCTCACGGTTCTTGGCGCAATAGACCTGGTTGGCGAGATCGCGGCTGCCGAGCACCGAGATCGGCCGCTCGACGACGCGAACATTCATGGTGCGCAACGTGTTCGATAGCGCGCGGCAGTAGCCGCAGCGGAAGTCGCTGAAGACGGTGACCGTCTTGCCGCCCGACTTGCCCCACACGATCGCGCCGGTCGCCGGCAGGCTGGTGAGCGAGAGGTGCTGCGGCGCGGCTGGCGCCGGGGGAGGCGCGCCAGCGCCGCGCGTCAGCGGCGCTTCGTCGCTGCTCGGGGCGTTGTTGGCCTTCGCAGCTCCGCCGATGAGCGTGTCCGGGTTGATCTCGAGAAGGCGCGTCGCGGTCAGGTCCTGACGCGTCTCCATGTCGTAGACCCGACCGATCATGAGGTAGCGGCCTGAACGATCGACGTAGAAGAGGTTGCTGCCCGCGGTGACTTCGCAGAGCCCTTCGACGATGGCGCAGTTGATTTTGGTCACCTGCGTCTTTGGGAGGCGTGCCTTGAGGAGTGCCTCCACCTTGGCGTCCGACGTGGACATCAAACCGAGGGTCGAAGCCGCACCGGCAGCGCCAAATCCGACAACGGCTGAGCAGGCGGCAACGGTCGCTAGGAACCGCGGGCGGAGGCGCCAGAAGGCGAGATAATCAGTTGCGGACATACACACCCTCCAGGAAGACGATCTCGACGTCGACACCGGTCGGCATCTCGATGACGGGCTGGTACTGCTCGGCGCGCTCGATCAGGTACTTGGAGACCATGTCGCCGGCCTCGCCGATGCCGTTGCCGATGCCTCCCTGGGCGATGTCGCCAACACCGAGTTGTTGACGCTTGCCGTTCACCAGCACGTTCGTGCCCTGCAGGAAGGAATTGGAATTGGCAGCGAAGCCTTTGCCGATCCCGCCGACCAGGCCCGCAATGAATGCTTGGCTCACCAGCGAGCCCTCGCGGCTGACGACCCGGCCGCGCACGCCGGTCTTGCCGCCGAACGCAATGAAACCCTTCACCTCGGACTCGGCGTAGCGGCCGCCCGGCTGCGGGCAGGTCATCTTCTGCAGCTTGATGTAGACCTTTTCGCTCGACAGTTCGCCGCGCGCAGCGCCGTTGATGAGGCAGCCCTGGATCTTGGTCGTGAGCAGCTTGCCGTTCTGCAGCACAGAGCGCGCCGGGCCGGTGATGCGCAGCACGACTGGCAGCGGATCGGTCTGGCTGTTCACGCCCGCCGCGGCGTCGACGCCGACGATGACCTTGGCGGTCGCGAAGCTGTTCGCGGGCAGGTAGTTGGGGCTATCGGTGTAGACCGTGCTGCCCTTGGCAACCTTGGAGGCCGTGCCGGTCTCAGTTGAGCCGAAGGAGACCATCTTCACTTCGCTCAGCCGCGCAGGTGCGACGTCACGCGGGGAGCCAGCGCCAGCGGCGCCGGGACTGCCGTAGACTGCGGCGCTGCCCGGGCCGTACATCGCCTGCGGCCCTGCGACCGGCTGCGGCGCGGTGGCCTGTTGGTTCACCTGCCGGCGAAGCTGCTCGTTTTCCGCCTGGTAGGCCGAGACGACACGCTGCCCATCCGAGGACATCGAGGTGTTCTGCGCGCGCAGCGCATCGATCTCTTGGGACAGCTGCGCAACTCGCGCATTGGTGCCCTCGACGCTCTTCAGCTGGTTCTCGTTGGACTGGAAGCGGTTTTCGGACTGCGCGATCCACTCCTGCTCCGACTTGGTCTTGTTGGCCATGTCGGCGACCGACACGGTCTTCTTGTCGGCGCTATCCGGATCGATCTTCTTGGCGGCGTTGTCGGCACCACCGAAGATCCAGAAGCAGGATGCGAGCGCCAGACCACCGACACCGCCGGCGAGGATCATCTTCTGCTTCTTGTGGATCTGGGTGTTGCCATCCAGCTCGGAGGCGATCGGCGAGACGCCGTCACCGGCCTCCGGCGCATCGAGCGGCTTACGCTCGCGGGAAAAGATGTTCTTGATGCCCATGGCTCAGTTTCCGTTTCGCGAGACGAGGTAGGCGGTCGTGACCCGACCGGGCGCGAGCTTGGGCTCGGCGATCGACACCGCGAGCGAACTGGCGGGCGCCACGCTCGCCTCGGTCAGCGTCGTTTCGGCGGTGCCCTTGTTCTCGATGCGCAGGACGCGGCCGGTCAGTGCCTCACCGCGATATTCGGCGATCATCTGCACCTTGAGGTTGCCGACGTAGACTGGCTTCAGCGAGCGCTGACGCATCTCGTAGCCGTCGACCGACTTGTTGGCGTACATCGCCTGGACCAGCGATACCGCGGCATCTTCTGGCGAGGTGGTCGCCGCAACCTTGGTCTGGCCGGCTTCGGCCGCATCCGCCTTGGCGATCGCGGGGTTCGATACGAACACCTGGACGGCCTGGTCGCCGCTGATCCGGCATTGAAACTTGTAGACATAGCCGCGCTTCGAGGTGCCGAAGAACGACAGGACCTGCCGCCCGAAACCTTCCGGGACCGACAGGTAAATGTCGCCGCGCACCGGCTCGTTGACGACCGAAAAGTCGTCCGAGGGATTGCCCGTGTTGATCTTTGACACACCGGCAAACTCGTCGCCGACGAGGCTGATGCGGGTCAGGTCCTTCGCGGAGGCGTTACAGGATACCTGGGCACCATCCGCGGCCATCAGCGTCTGGTCACCAGCGGCGAACGCCGGCGCCGCGAAGACGAAGACGGCGACAGCGATCAGGGCGGCGCCGATGATACGACTGATGAGGCAGAAGGTCCGCGACGACAGGGCAGTCCCAAGCGCGGCGCTTCCGAACGCGTAGAGGGCGGTCACATCGAGACTCCCGTGCGGCTCTTAGGCTGGACCATATGGAAGCCGACGAGCTTCAGGCTCATGCCGACGTATTCCCAGTCGTAGACGAAGGTGCGCTGCTCGGATGAGACGACCTTCTGCCCGATGACGGTGTTGAGCTTGCCCGACACCGTCGACTGCAGGGCCTTGGGGTCGATCTCCATGCCCTCCAGCGTGAAATACTGGGACATGCTGGATCCGCGCTGGTCATCGACGATCTTGAGAAGGTCGGCCTTGATCGCTCCCTGCGACTTGGGCGACACGATCGCGAGCACCTGCTTCATCCAATAGTCGAGGCTGTTGGGGGTGCGGTTGAGCGTCAGCACCGCGGTGTCGCGGGTGACAAGCTCGAGATATTCGCGCGTCACGCCCGAACTCGAGACCCGCAGCGGACCGTCCAGGATCGGCAGCAGCACTGCCTCGCGATCGCGGTTCGCCGAGAAGAGCAGGAGCAGGCCGACGATACCGGCAAGCACGATTGCGGTGATGCCGAGCATGTTGCGCTGGCGCAGGACGCGCTGGGACTGCGCGTGTTGGTAGGAGAAGTCCATGTCAGCCCACCATCAATCGGAGGTAGGAAGGTGGCGTGGCCTTGAGCGACGGGAAGCCGCCCGGCAGATGCCAGTATGCGAGATGAATGAGCCACGACGTCGCCCGTCCCGCCTTTGCCTTGCGAAGCGACCACCATCCGAGAACGGCGAGGCCGATCCCGATGACGATGTGTTGGGACAGGATCCCCCAGGTGAAGGGGATGACCATCGCGAGGAACTCGTCGAGCGTCCAGAACCCGATCAGCTCAGGGTCGTCGAGGTGCGATGGGATCACGTACTTGTCGGCTGACATCACGCCACCTTCAAAGACGGTATCGGCGGAGCTGCTATCTCCGCCGACCCGGTCGGCTTCAGATCGTTGCGGTGACGGTCGACGTCACGATCGGAATACCGGTGCCGGCACCGACGCCCACGCCAACCGGGATCGCGACCTGGCCGAGCGAGAAGCGACCCGAGGCGAGGCCGACGACGCCGCCCGCGAGCGACAGAACGGTGATGATCTTGCCGCCCGAACCCTCGAGGAAGCCGGTGAAGGCGTTCAGCGCGGTGTTGAAGGTGGCGTCCGCACCGGCGAAGGCCGGCGACGCGAACACGGCGGCTGCCGCTGCGACGCCGATCGCCGCGAGGGCGGTCGTCTCGGCACGACGGCCGATTTTGAGCATGCTCTTCATGTGGAGGTCTCCATTCGATCGAGCGCATTTCAGCGCGCCCAAAAGAAGGGTGTCCGGCTGATTGTTGAGCGGCAACGCCAATCCGGCGGAACTTTCGGGTCCGCCGCTATTTCCGACTCATCGAGCCAGTTTTTTGTCCCTGCGCCGATGCCGTGGCGCGAATGTGAGACACGCTGGCGCGGCTAAGAGACACGGTGGCGCACATCTGCGACAGGCTGTCGCTCTCGTGAGACATGGTGGCGCACATATGCGCCATGGTGTTTGAACGGGGGCAACGCTGTTATGAAACCTAGATTCGCGTGACGGGAGCTTCGACAAGGTGTTTTACTCCCAGGGATGGTCGCGTACCGACGAGAAAGGCCGACTGCGAACTCAAAGCGCAGGTGAACAAAGAGATCGATGATGTTGGTGAAAGAAAAAGACTGCGAATTAGAGGTCTCTGAGTTCTATCTGCGGCTGGCGACCGAGAGCGTTCGCCTCTTTTCAAATAAGCAGCGAAGTATGTGCGTCCTAGGAGAGGTGCTGGACTGCCGCGCTGAGGCAGTCGCGACGCTTCCGCAATATTATACGGCGGAAAACTTGCGCCAGCACTTAGATGTTATCCCAACCGAGGGTGACATTACGCTGAAATTTACAATCCTCGAGAGCAGCGCCTCCACCATCGAGGGAGCGACGGCTATGTTCGAAGAAGCGATGGGCACGTCAGTCGCTTTTGCTGATGCCGTCTCTTTGATCCTGTACGACTTCATCGTGGAGGAGAATAAGACCGACATTCTTGCGAAGCTCGGCTTAACGCCCGAGGCCGCCAAGAAGTATGCGAAATCGCTGGTAAGAACCAAAACGAATGTAATCCCCATAAGGTAGCGGCTGTTGACCCACTAGAATGATTAACTTTGTGCTAACGCCGGGGTTGCAAAGCCGCTTGGCGGGGGTATCGGGTAAGGGCGTTTCCGGGAGGGATAGGCAATGGGGGCACTTCAGAAGGTGACCGAATCGAGCGCTCCGGCGCTCCGTGGGCCGTACACGATAGCAGATTACATCGTTGCTCGCATGAAGGCCGAGGGCCTGAGCCAGCGGACCGTTGCGAAAAACACAGGGTATGATCGGTGCCGGATCAATCGCATCCTGAGGGATGAGAACCGGCTTCCCATCAGCATCGTAGAGGCTGAAGCGATCCTCGCGTCGATGGGCGCCGGCGCGCTGGAAGTCGCTCTGGCTAACGACATGATCACCAACAATGAGCCCGTGAGCGCAGAGGACATGGCTGCAGTCGTGGCGCTCATCGCGGTGGTGGTCCAAGGACTGCCGATGAAGGTGGCATCACTCCTTGAGGTGGTCTCGGGGCTGCAGTCGGAGGACATCCGCAAGGAGCACGGCGTCCGCATCCACAACGCCATCTTCGAGATGCTCAAGGACCTGTATACCGACCTGATCGGCCGGAAGGACGACCGCCTCGACCACACCAAATATTGATCGCACAAGCGGCCTGCGAGCCGTAGCGCGCTAAGCGCCAACGAGGCCCTACACGAGGCCTCAGACATCGTTCTATCTCCCGAATGCTACAACCCCCGGTGGCGCCGGCTGCGCGCCAATCACCTCCTCAAGGGCAAGAGAGAGGGGGAGCAGGATCGGTGGCTTGTCCGAGATTGAGCCGCCTCCCAGACCGGGGAGTGTAGTTGAAAGCACGAAATTCAGCGGTTCGAACCCCCGTTCGCCTGCGCATCCCCTCCTATACCGGTCGTGGATTCGTGCTTTCGACTACACTCCTCGTGCTTTCGACGACACTCGCTTGGCGGGTCGTAGCGGGGCCTTGGATGAGCCAGCCCAGGCGGGTATCCGTCCGCGAAGCCGGAGATAACCAGAATGACCGACAGCATCAGCAGCCAGGGAGACCTCTTCGCCTTCGATAGCCCGCTTCTAAGCGGCGTTCAGGGCGAGCGGTCACTTATGGCCTTTCCCTTCTTCGCGCTGGCAAAGACGGCATGGACGAAGCCGCTGATCTACAAGACCGACAGTGTCTCGATCGAAATCGGTCCGGGGCCCAAGGGGATCGCAACGATCTACGACAAGGAAATACTGCTCTATATCGCCAGTCTCATGGTGTCGAAGCTTGATGCTGGACAGCCCGTAACCCAGGACTTCTACTTCACTGCTAACGATCTTTTCCGAGTGACTGGCGTCAATAGCTCGAAGCGATCGTATGACCGTCTCTTCGAAGCCCTGGAACGTCTACAAGGCACACAGATCAAGACCGATATCGAGTCCGGCGGGGAAGGAAAAGCGGGGTTCTTTTCGTGGCTGGAAGCCGCCCAGCTCCATTATTCGAAGAGCCCAACCGGAGAGAAAAGACTGAAGGCGGTGCAGGTGCGGCTCTGCGATTGGCTGTTCCGCGCGATCCTCAAGGACCGTCATGTTCTGGAGTATGTGCCCAGCTACTTCCAGCTGGGACCTGTCGAAAGACGATTGTACGAGGTCGCGCGCTCCTCTTGTATCGACGGCCCGATCAGCACGACATTGGAGCAACTTCGTCTACAATTGGGCTACCAGAGCTCGGCACGGCAATTCAAAGGTGTCCTGAAGAACATCATCGAGAGCGATTCCATTCCGGGCTTTACGCTGTCGCTTCAGAAACCATTGGCCACCTCTGGTATACCGTCGAGGAAAGTCGATGCTGAGATCGTCAGCATCGTCCCGCATGCCCAAGCGAATCACACGATCGAGACGGCACCGACGGATTAGGGGCGCAGCACTTTACGTCCCATGCGATCCTTCGAAGTGTAGTTGAAAGCACGAAGATCTCGGCCGAGTGTAGTCGAAAGCACGAAGAGTGAAGCGACGAGTGTCGTCGAAAGCACGAGTATTTTCCGTGCAGTGTAGTTGAAAGCACGAATTGTTAATGTTTCATCGAGGGGGATTCTCAGTCACATTGGCTGCGAGGCCGCTCGCCTGACGCGGGTGGTCAAATGGGAAACGGCTGTGACCACATAAGGAAATGCCCGGCCGAAGCCGGGCACCCTCGAGTTTCTATGTCCACGCCGGCAAGCGTGAAACAGGACCCTACCATCCTGCTGACATAGCGGCTTTAGAGCCTCGGTTCAAGGGAGCGCGCTTCGCGCCACGCTATCGCTTTGCCTGGTCCGGCCTCCACCACGGAGGAAGGCAATGGACGCTATTACCCTCGGAGGAGCGCTTACCAGCATGCTCTCCGGCATACCCGTGCGGTCGAAGCCGGCACGGTCGGGCGCCGTGCATCGCACCGGCGTCCCTGTGCTGCGTGGCAGTATGGAAGCTGGCACATTCGAGGATAGCTTCTGGGCGACCCCAGGGCAGGGCGAGACGAACCGGCTGCTCAACGCCGCCCGCAAAGCCCTTGATACAGGGCGAAGCCTCCGGCGCATCGCCCGGCTTGGTGAGCGCAAGCTGAGCGTCGCCGAGCGCGCGATCGCATCGTTACAGGCTAGCAGCGTGCGCGTGTTCGAAGAGCTCCTAACCCTCGCCCGGCTGAACAAGGGACGCGTGTTTCCGACCTACGAGTATCTCGCCGATCGGACAAACTACGGGCGAGCTACCATCACGCGCGCCCTCTCCGCGCTGGAGAGCGCTGGTTTCATCGTCCGCCAACGCCGCTTCAAGCGCGTCCCGGGAGAGGGCGCGGGGCCGCGCTATGCGCAGACATCGAACGCCTATCGGGCGCAGCTACCCTCGCACGTGCTCGCGCTTCTGCCGCGCTGGATGCGACCCGCTCCTGTCCCAGTCGACGCCGAGGACCATCAGGTGGAGCAGATCGAGAAGACCAAGGCCATGCTCTCGACGCTCTCCTGCAAGGAATTTGCGGAGGCGACGCTCAGCGGGCCGCTCGGTCGCATGATGGCTCGTTTGGGAGCAGGTATCGATCGCGCTGAGCGTGAGGCTCATATTGGTTCGGAACCGCTAATGGATTCATTTGATAATGCTCGGAAGGAGTTGGCCTAAACGGCCAACACTCTGATGAAGAGGACTCCGGCTCAACCCTACGACGAACAAACGCACCGACACATCAAGATCAACATCCAGGAGTGTCGGCTATCGCCGCCACAATGCTCCCGAGTGGAGCATGCGGATTCTGTTGGCCTGTCGGATCAGGCCGTCCAGATTGCGGCTATGGCAGACTCAGAACTGGGTGAAGGCGACGCTTCTATACCCCTGAGGCAGCGTCGAGACCGTCGGTGTTGATCCCGGTGGAGAGGTCAGACGTGACCAATTGGCGATGATGTTGCTGACGTAGGCCTGCGTCTCGGTGATCCGCGGCACCAACCCGCCGCGAACCCGCCCCGGACCAGCGTTATAGGCTGCAAGGGCAAGGTGTACCTGCCCGAAGCGATCGAGCTGCTGCCGCAGATAACGAGCGCCACCCCGCATGTTCTGCAGCGGATCGTAGCGATCGACGCCCAATCCGAAGGCGGTGCCCGGCATCAGTTGCGCGAGCCCGTAAGCATTGGCCGACGAGACCGCGACCGGATTATAGCCGCTTTCCCGAATGATCATCGCGTCGAAGAGCCCGGCCGGAATGCCCTGTTCGCACGCGATCGCGCTCATCATCCCATAGAACGCGGCACGCCGGGCCTCTGCGCCGCGGGTGAGGAAGCCCGATGGTCGGTAGGCGAGGGGAGCGCACCCAGGCTTGAACGATACCGATTGAAAGGGAGCGGTTCCGCCACGTAACCAGCCTGGCACGGCGATCGACGAAATAGCCGCAACCGGAGCTGGTGGTGTTGCAGGCCCGACCGATGGCCCCTGCATTTGCGCTGTCGCAGCCATCTCCTGCTGCATACGAAACTGCACGTAGCGCCGGCTGAGATCGTGGACCTGGAACGACTCCGGCAGCGGCGGGGCCTCACCAAGTTCAGCTGTCTCGCCACGATCGGAGACACCAGCGTTCCCTTCGAGCGGCGCAGGCCCCGTCATAGAGATGAGTTGGACCTTGCGCACCGGCCCGCGCTTCGGAGCGGCGACGGCTTGCGACGCGATGATAACGCTCGCGCAGAATGCGATGGTGGAGACTGAATTTCGCACGGAAAACCCCTAAACGGCGTGTCTTCCAAGAGTTGAGATCAACCAATTTACGCTTGTCAAGGTGAGGGAACCTGCCGAAACTGCCAAGATCACCTCCTCGAGGTCAGTCGGACATGTGGTTGATCCACCGCGACACAGATGGAAACAGCCGGGACCGTATCCCTCTGCCGGGTCCGCTACGCGAGGCTCTGGTGCGCTGGTATGTCGGGGAAGGCTCCTTCCACGACGAACAGGCCGGTGTGACGCTGGTCCAGAACGCGCGGATCGGTCAGCGGTGGATCGCCTGCGACTGCCTTGGCCACGATAAAGCACCGCCGATCCTGACGCCGGCGTATCTGTCGGAGGCGGAAACCTACTATCTGCGGCGCCTGACCAGCACGAAACGGCCGGAACATCGGGCCGAATGCCCGTTCTTCCGCGACCAGGCCACCAATCGCATCACCGAGGTCCGCTCTCACAATACGCCGACCGACCCACCGTCCGGCTTCTTCGAGGTCCTGAGGCCCGCGCCGGAGAAACTGTCGCAGCGTCCAGACGATGACAGCCTCGACGATCGCACCCGGAACGCCTCGACGCCGCGCCTCGCTCGCCTGTTATGGCGCCTCCTCGACAATGCCGGCTGTAACAGGATCGCGCCGCTCAGCCTCGGCTATGACTGGTCGATCAAGGAGGAGTTCGCCGCGCTCAGTCGAGCCGCAGGCAAGATCGAGATCGCACCGGGCGTCGAGCTCGCCCGCGCGTTCTGGACCCATGCGCGACCGCTGGAAAGCAATGCCGTCTATGGCACGCTCCGGGCACTCGCCGCCAAATGGCCGAGGGCGCACGCGCCTCAGGGCTTCGTTGCGCTTTACGCGCAGGCGATCAGGGGCAACGAGATCCACGTGCCGAACGGTGATCCCGTGCGGATCGCGACCCGCGTCCAGTCACCGTCTATCCGAGGCAACCACATCAGTGGGCCTTACATCGTACTCGTCGTCGCCGGTGAGTATCCTGAGGCGAGGGGCTACGCCCCACTCAGGGCCTACGCGCAGCCGATCCACAATGGCCGATTATTCGTGCCGGTCGAGTCCGACTTCGAGCGCAAGACCTTGAACGCCATCCTTGCGGGGCAGCGCGCCCTTGATGCCCAAGGGGTTGATCTCGCCATCGGCAAGCCACTGTTCGACTCCATGACCTCGCAGGGTCCTTGTCGCCCTGACTTCGTGCTGGAGGCAAGGTCGCGGGTGACCGGGGAGATGAAAACGCTGGTGGTGGAGGCGATGGGCTTCGACAGCGCCGATTACGAGGCGGCCAAGGCGGTCACTCACCCACGCATGAAGATGTTAGGTGACCTTGTAACGATCGACCCGTCGGAGGTCGAGCAGGGCATCGCCACACGCAAGATCATGCGCACGCTCGATATCTGAGGCTCACGACCAGGACATCGTGGCAGCGAAGTAGCTGACGATTCCTAAAGTGACAGGCGTGGAGAGCAGATAAAGCTTCTGCCATCGCCACCATGCCTTCGGAAGGAATAGAGCAGCGCCCCGGACACTGCGCTCGTCTTGCCAGACCTTGTCCTGCCACAGGCCATGCACTGTGACACCAACCGACAGGACCATCGCGATCGAGCAGCACATGGCGGCAGCCAAATAGATGGCGATCCAGTTGGCAATCTCGACTTGCGAAAACTGGTTCATCGTCACCTCAAATTAAGGAGCGCTGCCCACAAACCAGCGCGAAACGGATCTTGTTCCGATCGACTGTAACAAGCCTGCTTTATCAGGTGGTAAACGCAACCGAGTTAACCGGCGCCTCGGCCGGATCAGAGGAGAGGGGGGAGTGAGAGAAGGGTCGTGAAAGCGGCTCGAACCCTTCGTCACAAGGGCGACCGACCACGGTCACCCGATCACCGAGGTCAACGCTATGCAACGCGTTCTTCTTCTAATCCAGGAGGCGGGCCAGGAGCCTATCGCCGACGTTCATCCCGATGAGGCGACAGCACGCCGGGCGCTCGCAGCCTATGTCCGCGACCGAACACGCACTTCGCCTGCCTTGCACGCTGACAATGATGACGGCGCCATCGAGGCCTATTTCGACGGTGAGACCGCGGCCTACACGATCGTCGGCGTTGCCGGCGACGAACGCTGAGGAGCGCTGTCGTGGGTATCACCGCCAACCGACCTTCCCAGCATATGGTCGATCTCGTCGGCGCCCTTGGCGGCACGTGGCTCGGATACAAAGCGATGTGCCGCTGCCCTGCCCATGCCGACAAAACACCGAGCCTCTCGATCCGGCAGGGTGACCGCGGTCTACTGGTCACGTGCTTTGCCGGTTGCGATGCGGGCGATATCTTGCGCGAGCTCGACCGCATTCCCCTTGGACGGCGCTATGAGCCACCAGCTCCAATCCGAGCGACCGGCACCGCCAACATCGATCGTCTATGGAATGAGGCAATCGGCGTTTCGGGTACGCTGGCAGAGCGCTATCTCGCGTCACGCCATCTGCTGCCGGCGCCGAACGACGTCCGCTTCCATCCCCGCTGTCCGCATGGGCCAAAGCCGACGACCAAATTCAAGCCAGCGCTGCTGGTCGGTGTCCGGGAAGGTCTGCGCCTGGTCGCGTTCCAGCGCATTTTCCTGACCGGTGCTGGCGATGGCTATACCGACAAGGCAACCCTTGGACTCCTCGGAACCGGCGCATGGCGGGGCGGAGACCTTGGTCCCACGCTAGGGCTGGCGGAAGGCTTCGAGAGTGCGCGCGCCTGGTCGAAAATCCGAGGTCTGCCGTGCTGGTCCTCGTTCGGATCTCGCCGCCTCGATCTTCTGACGATCCCATCTTTTGTGACGAAGCTGGTCCTTGCGGCAGACCGCGATCTTTCCGGGCGGCGGGCCGTGGCGCGCAGCATTGAGCACTACGCTTCGGATGCACTGAGCATCGTGGCGGACTATCCGCCAGCGCCGTTCAAGGATTGGGCCGAGGTTCTCGAGGCGAAAGAGAGGGGAGGGGGAGGGAGGCGGTGAGCTGTCGGATTGGCAGCGAAGCCCAAGGGGAACCTGACATGCTCGATCTGCTCGATCTTCCGCCCGTTAACGACCATAGCGCCGCAGTGGCGATTGCCGCACTGCTGGCGGCCGGTACGCCGATCGCGCGCCGTAACCTCAATGAAGCGATGACCACGGCATTCGGTGGCTCGGATGCCGACGGCCGTTGGACGCAGCGCGACAGCTTCGAAATGCTCGAGCACGCCGTCTCCCTGCATCTGACTTCCCGGCCGTATAATGTCACCAGCCTGGCCGACGTCCCCGCCGCCTCTGCGATCATGCAGCTGCTGCCAACACAGACGGTGCGCAGCGAGGAGCAGATCAACCTCCAGCAATTCTCGACACCGGTCGATATCGCCGCGATCGCGGTGTTGATGGCGGCGATTAAGGCGGACGACATCGTTCTCGAGCCGAGCGCCGGCAACGGCCTGCTGATCGTCCAGGGCCCGCCCTGCGCGAGCCTGCAGCTGAACGAGATCGACGCCAAGCGGCGCGAGCGTCTCGCCGGCATCTTCCCGGACGCGATCGTCACCGGACATGACGGTGCCGCACTGGTGAGCCTTCATGCGCGGCTGCCGCGGCCGACGGTGGTTCTGATGAACCCGCCGTTTTCGCGCAGCGTCGGGCGCGGCGAGGATGACCTTGCTGCACTCAGGCACCTGCAGGCGGCGATCCGACGGGTGGCCAAGGGCGGAAGAGTGGTGGCGATCATGCCCGACTGGTTTGCGCCGAGCGCCCGGCTGAAGGCAGCATATGAGGCGGTACTGACCGGCTGCACGGTGCGCACCTCGCTCAGGCTCGAGCATTGCTACCGCAAGCACGGGACCGATATCGCCGTGCGGCTTTACGTCATCGACAAGGTGGCGGGCAGTACCTCTCACACCGTTATCCAGCGTGCCTCGGTCGCTGAGTTTCTGGACGCCGTCACGATCCCGCCGCGCGCCGCATTGGTGGGTGAAACCACGATAGCCGTCCTGCCGGCGACCAAGCCCAGCCTGTTCGGCGCGGCGCGCCAGGCCAAAGCGACGGTCGCGCGCACCTATCACGCTCCGGTGCGCAATGACGTGGTCGCGGTCGGCTACCGGACACTGCCGACGCCGGCACCCCTCGCCGATCAGGTTGGCTGCTATCTGCCGTATCGGCCGAGCCGGATCGTCTTCGACATTGCCGGCGAGCATCCAACAGCACTGGTCGAGTCCGTGGCGATGGGCTCGATCCCCGCCCCGATCCCTACCCATGTCGCGCACCTGCCCGAGCGAACGGTGACCGAGCGCATGCTGTCGTCGTCGCAGCTCGAGACGGTGGTCTACGCTGGCCACGCCTGGAGCCAGATGCTGCCCGGCACCTTCAAGCCGGCAGAAAATGGCGTCGGCCTTACCTTCGACGAAGCAGGGCGCAGCTACCGCAAGGGGTTCTTCCTCGGCGATGGCACCGGTGCCGGCAAGGGACGCCAGGTCGCGGCCTGTATCCTCGACAATTGGCTGCAAGGCCGACGTCGCCACATCTGGGTGTCGAAGAACGAACCGCTGCTCGAAGACGCGCGGCGCGACTGGACCGCGCTTGGGGGCATGTCCGGTGACGTGCAGCCGGTGTCTAACTGGAAGATCGACGAGCCGATCCGCCTCGCGGAGGGCGTGTTGTTCGTGACCTATCCCACGTTGCGCTCGATGCGTTCGGATAGCAGCCGTCTGAAGCAGATCCTCGATTGGGCCGGTGCCGACTTTGATGGCGTCATCGCTTTCGATGAGGCGCACGAGATGGGCGGCGTCGCCGGCGGTGAAGGCGCGATGGGCAAGAAGGAAGGCTCCCAACAGGGTGTCTGCGGCGTCCTGCTCCAGAACAATCTGCCTGGTGCTCGCGTCCTCTACGCGTCGGCAACCGGCGCTTCCGACGTCAATAATCTCGCCTATGCGGTCCGCCTTGGCCTGTGGGGGCCGGAAACGGCCTTTGCTGACCGCGAAGCGTTCATTGCCGAAATCCGCAAGGGCGGCATCGCCGCAATGGAGCTGGTCGCCCGCGACCTTAAGGCGCTCGGGCTCTACACCTCGCGCGCGCTCAGCTTCGCCGGCGTCGAATACGACGTGCTGCGCCACGAGCTGACGCCGGGCCAGATCGAGATCTATGACACCTATGCCAACGCCTGGGGCGTCATCCTCCAGAACATGGAGGCGGCGTTGGAGATGACCGGCGTCGTCGACGGGCTGGAGAATGCGACGCTGAACAGCGGTGCCAAGGCATCGGCGCGGTCACGTCTGGAATCGACCAAGCAGCGCTTCTTCGGGCAGGTCCTGCTTTCGATGAAGCTGCCGACCGTGATCGCCGCGGTCGAACAGCACCTCAAGGCCGAACAGTCGGTGGTCCTGCAGTTGGTGACGACCGCGGAGGCGATCCTCGATCGGCGCCTGTCGCAGATGTCGGCCGAAGAGCGCGCGGACCCGGTCGTGGACCTCTCACCGACCGAGTATATCGCCGACTATCTGATGCGCGCCTTCCCGACCCGGCAGATGCAGACCTACACCGACGACACCGGCACCGCGCGCTCGGCGCCGATGAGCGACATCGACGGCAATCCGGTGCACAACCCCGACGCCATCGCCGCGCGCGACCAGCTGCTCGAACACATCTGCGCGTTGCCGCCCGTCAAATCGGCGCTCGATGCGCTGATCGAGCACTTCGGCACCGATATGGTCGCCGAGGTGACCGGGCGCTCGCGCCGTCTCGTGCCGACGTCGGACGGGCGGCAGAAGCTCGAGACCCGGTCGGGGCGATCGAGCCAGGTCGAGGCCGCGGCGTTCATGGCCGGCACCAAGCGCGTCCTGGTGTTCTCCGACGCAGGTGGCACCGGCCGCTCGTACCATGCGAGCCTCGATGCCAAGAACCGGCAGCAGCGCGCGCATTTCCTGCTCGAACCGGGCTGGCGCGCCGATCGCGCGATCCAGGGGCTGGGGCGCACCCACCGCACGCATCAGGCTTCGACGCCGCTGTTTCGGCCGGTGACCACCGACTGTAAGGGCGAGCTGCGCTTCACCTCGACGATCGCGCGGCGCCTCGACAGCCTCGGCGCGCTCACGCGCGGTCAGCGCCAGACCGGCGGACAGAACCTGTTCGACCCTGCCGATAACCTCGAAAGCGAATACGCCAAGGATGCGCTCCTGACGTGGTTCGCGCTGCTTGACGCCGGCAAGCTCACCAGCACGACGATGGACGACTTTTGCTCACGCACCGGGCTGGAGTTGCACGACAACGACGGCGTCCTGAAGGAAGACTTGCCGCCGATCCAGCGCTGGCTCAACCGGCTGCTCGCGCTGCCGATCGGCATCCAGAACCTGATTTTCGACGAGTTCCTCGCGCTGGTCGAGACGCGCGTCGCCGCGGCACGCGAGGCCGGGACGCTCGACGTTGGGGTCGAGACGATCACCGCCGACACCGCGACCGTCATCGACGACACCTTGCTGCGCACCGACCCGCTGTCGGGCGCGACTTCGCATCTCCTCACGATCGAGATCTCCCGGCGTCGCAATCCCATATCGCTCGAGCGCATCCTCGACGTGGCGAAATGGCAGGACGACGTCGCTTTCGTGGTCAACGCGCGCTCCGGCAGGGTGGCACTGCGCACCCGGGCGCGGTCGTGGATGGACGACGAAGGGCAGCCGATCGCCCGCATCGAGCTGCAACGGCCGTGTCGGCGTGAGTACCTCCGAGAGGCGGACCTGCTCGAGAGCGCATGGGACGTCGTGGACGAGGCGACCTTCGCCGCCAAATGGTCCGAGGAGGTCACGGAGGCGGCCGGGCAGCTCGATACCGAGACCATCCGCCTGGCGACCGGCCTGCTGCTGCCGATCTGGTCGGCGCTTCCGTCAGATCATCTGGCCGTCAACCGGATCGCCGACGCCCACGGCAATTCGTGGCTCGGGCGACTGGTCTTCGACAAGCATGTCGTCCAGCTCTACACCAAGCTGGGGATCGCGAAGACCGACGACCTACCGGTCGATGCCATTGCCAGTTCCGTCCTGTCCGGCCGCGCCGTCGACGTTGTGCGTCCGTTCCCGATGACGATCCGCCGCGCGATCGTGAACGGCAAGTCGCGCGTCGAGATCGTCGATGCGCCAGCGGCGCAGCTCTCCTGGCTGAAGTCGCTGGGCTGCTTCACGGAGATCATCGCCTACAAGACCCGGGTCTTCGTGCCGGCAACCGATGCCGAAACCATCCTGGCTCGGGTGCTCAAGGCAGCCTGAGGGCATGACGCCCGCTCTCCCTTGAGGTGAAAGCGGGCGTCAATCCTACATTCAAGCGGTCGCGATCGAGAGCTTCTTGCCCCGCTTGGCCGGCGTCTGAGCGGCGGACGCTGGTGCCTCCTCGCTCGCGGGCGCTCCTTGCACTGCCGCCTTCGGCTTGCGGCCGAGGCCGATCTTCTTCGCCATCGCGCGGCGGTTCTCGCTGTAGGTCTCTGCTACCATCGGATAGTCCGCCTTCAGATTGTAGCGGGCACGGTACTCCTCCGGCGTAAGGCCGTTGGTCGAGAGGTGACGGCGCAGGGTCTTGTACGGCTTGCCGTCGATCATGCTGATGATGTGGTCCTTGCTAGCAAGCGATTTTCGGACCGACACAGCCGGCGTAAATTCCGCCGTTTCGGCGTCCGTCGGCGCTGCCTCAGCAGCGCTGCCCAAGGCAGCAACGGCATCGTGCATCGACTTCAGGAACGTCGGAACGTCATCCGACGACGTGCGCGTATTGGGATTGCTCAACCACGCGATGGTCAGCTCGGTTGCCAGTTCAACGGTGTTGGTTTCGGTCGTCATGAAAATGTCCGCTCATCGAGAGCCCGCCAATCGCCGGCGGGGACCAGATAACCCGATCGTGCGGCCCGCGCGATACTTGAATGCCTGAGCGAACGGATCTCACCGGGACAATCAGAACGACAGGGAGAGAAGGGGGAAGGGGATGGGTGTCCGAGAAATAGGTCGGATGCTCAGATACGAAGGGTGATTTCCCATGAACCAGTCCGTCAAGCTTTCGAAACTCCGCCTGTCCGCCAGCAACGTCCGCACCGCCCCTGACGCGGCCTTGATGATCGAGCCGTTCGCGGCCGACCTCGAAGCACGCGGCGTATTGCAGAACCTCCTGGTCACGCCGGTCGCGCGCTCGCGTGGCATGTTCGAGGTGTTCGATGGCGGTCGGCGCCTGCGCGCGCTCAACCTGCTGGTCGAGCGCGGCGTCATCGATCCCGACCAGTACGACGTGCCGGTGCGGGTGCTGAAGGGCAATGATGCCGAGCTGACCGAAACCTCGCTCGCCGTCAGCTTCCACCACCTGAAGCTCAGCCCGACCGAGGAATGCCGCGCCTTCCAGCACTTCCTGGCCGGCAGCACCGACATCGATGCGGTCGCCAAGCGGTTCGGCGTGACCCGGCGCTTCATCGACGGCCGTCTGCGCCTGGCGGACCTCGCCGAGCCGATCTTCACCGCGCTCGCCGAGAACCGGATCACCCTCGACATGGCCAAGGCCTATGCGTCGACGGCCAGCCACGAAGCGCAGCTGAGCACCTGGACCACCTATGGTTCGATGAGCCACTACAACGCTGACTCGATCCGTCGCATCATCGCCAACGACATGATGCGCGCCGACGACCCGGTCGCGCTGCTGGTCGGCGCCGAAGCCTATGAGGCTGCGGGCGGCGTCATCGAGCGCGACCTGTTCAGCGATGCCCGCGAGAAGTGGCGCCACCCCGAGATCGCGCGCGGCCTCGCGGCTGCGATCATGGAAGCCGAGGCGACCCGCATCGGTGCCGAACGTGGCCTCGCCTGGATCCGTCCGGTCGCGTCGCACAGCATCTGGGACGCGACGCGCAACCTCTACAAGATCACCCTGCCCGAGCAACCGATGACGCTGGCCGAGGCGGAGCGCGCCGAGCAGATCGAGCAGCGCATGGGCGAACTGCATGATGCCATGCAGGACGAGGACCTCGCCGAAGACGCCTTCGCCGTGATGGAAACCGAGCTCGATGCCTTGGCGGCCGAACTCGAGGCGCTCGACAACCGGCCGGTCTTCATGCCGCCCGAATTGGCCTCGCGCGTCGGCGCGTTCCTGACGCTCGCACAGAACGGCACCATGCTTCTCAACGAGAGCTACTACAGCGAGACGCCGATCACGGTGACGGTCGTCGAGCCCGACCCCGTCGATGGCGATGCCGAGGGCGGACACGTCGACGATGAGGGGGAGATCGATGCCGAGGCGGTGTCCGATCCCGTCATCAAGGCGCCCACGTTCCGGATCGAGGAAGGGACGACCACGACGTCGACGGGCAGCACCCCGAAGGAGATCGATCCCGACACCGCGGCGCCGGGCGGCAAGGCGCTCAGCCAGGTCCTGCTCGACCAGCTCGCGGTACAGCGCCGGGATGTGCTCGGCGCCGCACTGATCGCCAATCCGGGTCTCGCGCTCGACTATATGCTGTTCGCGATGGTCGACGGCCGGACCATGGGCGGATCGGGCGATGGCACCACGATCTCGGCCTCCCGGCCACAGGATCCGGTGATGTCGAACAATGTCCCGGCCTCTCGTGCACGCGACTATCTCGCCGAGGTGCACGACGGACTCGATACGAGCTGGGGAGTGCCCGGCGGCAAGGTCGAGCGCTTCGAGGCGTTCCGCGCGCTGGGCGACGAGGCGAAGTCCGCCTGGCTCGCATGGATCGTGGCGACGTCGCTGGAGGCTAAGGAGAATTACAGCTCCCACACCCAAAATCCGCTCCAGAACCGGCTCGCCACCATCCTCGAGGTCGACGTGGCCAGCTGGTGGCGCCCGACCTCGGAGAACTTCTTCGATCGCGTGTCCAAGGGGTCGCTGATCTCGCTCCTCCACGAGGTCGGCGGTCCCGCGCTCTCGAGCCGGCACGCGACGGAGAAGAAGCCCGAGGTCTCGGCCTCCTGCCAGAAGCTCTTCGCCGGCGAGGCGATCGTCGAGCCCGCGATCAAGGAGGCGGCGCTGCAGTGGCTGCCGAGCGCGATGCGGTTCAACGACGTGGCGACCACGGCCGAGACCATCGACGACGAGCAGGGTGATCTCGCCGACCTGATCGAAGAGGGTGATGGCGAAGCGGGGACCGGAGCGGTCGACGCCGGCGCCGACGATCTGGCCTTGCTGATCGGCGATGAACCGGAAGACGACGGCACTGCTGATCCCCAGCCGGACACTGAGGTCGACGCTGACGCAGGGCACGACAACGACGACGGGGTGCCGGTCGAACTGGTTGCGGCCGAATAGGGCGGCACCGCCTCCCTTCTGAGCAACCTCACTGCCGGCCCGCATACATTGCGGCGCCGGCAGTGTCTTTTCACCTTGCCCAAAAGGACAGCGCCATGCCCGCTGCAACCCGCGACGTCGCGGCCGACATCACCGCCACCATCATCGCCAGGCTGGAAGCCGGCACAGCCCCTTGGCAGCGCCCGTGGTCGCTTATTGGCGAGGGCGGTCGCCCACTGCGCCATGAAGGCATCGAATATACCGGGATCAATGCCCTCTGGCTTTGGGCAGTCGGCGACATGCACGGCTTTCGCAGCCGCTACTGGATGACCGCACGCCAGGCGCGTGAACTTGGCGGAGAGGTGCGCCCCAACGCGACCCCGTCATACTCGGTCTACGCCTCGACCTTCCGCAAAGCCGGCGTTCCCACCCTCCTCGGTATGTCCGCGGACCGCATGATCCGCTTCCTCCGCTCCTACGAGGTGTTCAACGCCGACGAGATTGCTGGCTTGCCGGATTACTACTATCCGCAGGCCGTCGCGCCGACGCCATTGCTTCTGTCCGACCGGCAGGACCGCATCGACGCATTCTTCACGGCGATCCCCTCCAAGGTCCGTCATGGTGGCGGTGCCGCCTTCTTCGACCTGACTTTCGACTACATCCAGATGCCTCGCCCCGGCACTTTCAAGTCTGCCGACGCTTATGCGTCGACGTTAGCGCACGAAAGCTGCCACTGGACCGGACATAGGACACGTCTCGACCGCACGTTCGGCAAGAAGTTCGGCGACAAGGCTTACGCTATGGAAGAGCTGGTTGCCGAATTAGGTTCGGCCATGATTTGCGGAGACCTTGGCCTGCCGACAGAGTTGCATGACAGCCATGCCAACTATTTAGCAGGTTGGCTGCGGGTGCTCAAGGCGGACAAGACCGCGATCTTTCTTGCCGCGTCGAAGGCCGAACAGGCCTTCTCCTACCTCCGCAGCTTCTCGGCCGAGGCCGCAGACACTGCCGATACGCGGCTCGCCGCATGATCCCCCATCACCGGAGAACACGACATGGGTTGGCTTTCTATGACCAGCGCCGGCATGGGCGGCCACGCCACCCCCAAGGCGTATCTCGACGCGCAATTTACCTACAGCCGCACGCTCGATGGTGGCGGCACGCGCGGCATGCGCGTTATCGACAGCGCGTTCGTCGGAAACCGCGTCTGGTATGCCGCGGCTGAGATTATTCAGGACGGCGAGGTGCAATATGTCATCGCGCTGGTTTGCCTCGTGAAATGGAACCCCGGAGCCAAGGACGGCTACGTCTTTGGCTACAAGGACAGTGCGCCGTTGTGGCGCTGAAAGGAGTATCAGGAATGATGAGGTAAGTTGAGGAAGCCTCTGCCCGCCAAGCTAACCTCGGGTCCGAAAGACCTGAAATCCGGAAACGGACGGGGGACAATAGCATGCTTGGAGTAAGGCCGAATGCGTCCCAGTCGTAAGGGGGCGATGCCGGTCAGGGCAAGACGCGCACGGTGAAGGCTATACTGCTTAAATCCCAGTCTGCAGCGATCTATATAGCGATTCTGGCGAAAGCGACTGACACGCCAGTTCCGGACGATGGCAAGGGTCTCATGTCTTGGCCCTTTGCTCCTCAGCCCGTCCGGCGCGCCTCTCGTCGAGGGGTTCAGTGGATGAACGGGACACCTAACCGCGTCGTATCTCCGATCAGTGTAACTACGGGATGCCCTAAACAGGCGGCTTTGGCCGGCCTGCATGGGTACGGAGCCGCCATAGTATTCAAACGCCCGGGGTAATGCCCGGGACAGCTTCCCATCCGGGGAGACGATGTATCCGCATAAGGAACGGGCGACCGGGCCGAAAACGGGGACCACCGGGAGAAGGGCGGCAGTTGCAATACTTCAACCGCTAATCATGGGGTGTGCTGATGCTACCTGAAACTGTGATGGCCCGGTTGGAGGCCATTCCGACGCTGGCAGCGTCGGGCAAACGGGTGAATGGGCTACATCGTCTGATGGGGTCTCGGCTTCTTTGGGAGCAGGGACTCAGCAAGATTGCCACCAATAGGGGGGCTATGACGCCGGGTATCGATGGCGAGACCTTCGCGGACTTTGGTCCCGAGGACCTCGATCCGTTGATCACCAGCGTGACGACCGGAGCCTATAAGCCGAAACCAGTGCGTCGGGTGTTCATCCCGAAAGGCAAGGGAAAGCGGCGTCCGCTTGGTATACCCACGCGTGACGACCGTCTCGTCCAGGAGGTGGCACGCCAACTTCTCGAAAAGATCTATGAGCCGGTGTTCTCGAACGCCTCGCATGGGTTCAGACCGGGGAGATCGTGCCACACGGCACTTGAACATGTGAAAGCCGTCTGGACGGGCGTGAAGTGGCTTGTTGACGTGGATGTCGCTGGGTTCTTCGATAACATCGACCATGACGTTATGCTCACGCTGTTGCGGAAACGGATCGACGACGAGAAGTTCGTTGGCCTGATCGGCGACATGCTGAAGGCGGGGGTCATGGAGGGGCGGACGCATAATCCGACCTACAGCGGCACTCCACAGGGCGGGATCGTGTCTCCAATCTTGGCAAACATCTACTTGCACGAGCTCGATGAGTTCGTCGCGGGGCGGATTGCTGCCTTCGAAAAGGGTAAGACCCGCGCCACGAACCCAGAATATGGGCGATTGGCAGCCAGGATCGCTTCACAGCGAAAGAGGCTCAAACGTCTTCAAGCTTCCGATACCGTTGATAACGGGGAGGTCCGCGCCACGTTGGCAAAGATCGACACGTTATCGAAACAGATGCGTACGTTGCCGTCGCGAGACGGCATGGACGCCGGATATCGCCGACTTCGCTATTGTCGATACGCCGATGATTTTCTCATCGGTGTGATCGGCAGCAAGGAAGATGCGCGACAGGTCTTCGCCGAGGTTGGGTCCTTCCTGACCAATGCGCTGGCGCTGAGCGTGTCCGAGGAGAAGAGCGGTATCCGCAAGGCGAGCGATGGCGCGGCCTTCCTTGGTTATGAGGTGCGAACCTACACGGGTCGCCAGTGGACGGTGCGGAGTCAGGTTGGCTCGCAGCACTTCACCCGCAGGCCCCCTTCGGAGGTAATGCAACTCAACGTGCCTTGGGAGAAGGTGTTCGGGTTCGCCTCGAGGAAGGGGTATGGTGATATGGCCGTGTTGAAGGCCAACCACCGGAACGCTCTTCTAAGCTGTAGCGATGTCGAGATCGTCCTTGCCTATAATGCCGAACTGCGGGGGTTCGCGAACTATTACGCTCTTGCGAGGGACGTGAAATTCAAGCTCAACCGGCTTGAGTTCATTCAGCGTTGGAGCATGTTCAAGACCTTGGCGAGCAAGCACAAAAGTAGCGTGCGTGTCGTCGCCGCCCGCATGAGGTCGGGGCAGGAATATTGCGTCGGCTACGTCGTCGACGGCCAGCCTCGGTCGGTCAAAGTCTGGAAGCTGATAGATCTAAAACGTGATCGGGTGGACCCGGCCAAGGTGGATATCCCGCCTTGGACGCAAATCTACTCGCACTCACGGACGGACTGGGTCGATCGTCAGAACGCCAAGCAATGCGCGGCGTGCGGGCGGACGGACCGGCCTTGTCATGTTCATCACGTCGAAGGGCTTGCCGATGTTGCGCATAGTGGGTTCGTCACGATGATGAAGGGAGCACCTCAAGGTTTGTGACACGGACAGCGGTAAGCTGAACAGGTAGCGAACAGGGCGGCTCAGGCCACCTTGGCTCCGGGTCCGCCG
>FWWM01003039.1_pt1 | contig 41922 bp, 43 predicted proteins | sample 2228351 | NCBI WGS metagenome assembly FWWM01 (sample SAMEA103939774, study PRJEB20133) | metagenome
TAAAGCAAAGGAAAGTATTGCCCACATAGCTGTTATGATAAGAGTAGAAAAACCAACAAGTAATCCAATCATCCATTTTATAAGTTCTTTTTTGTCCCTTTCTGTCTTTGTAAGTATCTCTGTCTTATCCTTCTCTATCTTTGCATAAAGATTAGCGATCTTTTCTAATAACTCTGTCTTGTCTCTTTCTGTCTTTGCATAAAGATTAGCGATCTTTTCTAATAACTCTGTCTTGTCTCTTTCTGTCTTTGCAAGTATCTCTGTCTTGTCCTTCTCTGTCTTTGCAAGTATCTCTGTCTTGTCTCTTTCTGTCTTTTCATAGAGCTGGTCGAGTCTTTGTGAGATATGAGTAAGCCTCTCCTTTAAGACATCTTCAAAAAGGCTCTCGAGTCTTGCTACCCTTTGTTCTAATTCCTCAATAGCCGACATGATTAAATTATAAGATTTTTATCTCTTTTTAGCAAGACGATGTATAAGTTAACCAAAAATCTATATGAAACTGAATCGTTGCCTCATTTAAAAATCTATACGAAAAATATCAGAATTACCTCTCATAAATTAAAGATGGGAGGTAGAGATGAGGCTAACGATGGGAAAAAAAGGACAATAACAAAGGCATTTGCAGAGAGGTACTACCTTTTCCTTTATGCTGAGCGTTTGATATAATCTTAGTCATGAAAAGAGAAATCTTAGAAAAACTGTTGATGGGAAAGGGGGTTAAAGCCGTGTATCTTTTTGGCTCGCAAAAGGATGCTGGATTTGCCTTCCTGAATAACGCTATTCCACATATTGAAAAAGAAGCAGACCTTGATGTTGGAATCGTGTTTGAGCGGTTGCCGAAGGATGTTTTTGATATCTATGGTGAACTTTATGCTGAACTTTCTATTTTATTTGACCCTTTTAATATAGATCTGGTATTTCTCCAGGAAACTGACTCGCTCTTTCAATATGAAGCAATTCTTGGTGAACTTATCTATTGTAATGATGAATCCTTTATTGACGAGTATGAAGAAAAGGTGATGAAGATGGCCTCTGACCTTTATTTTAAAAAGGCCGAATCAGAGAAGGATTTTATCGAGGCTGTTAAAGATGGTTATTTCGAGATTACACATTGATAAGATAGAGAAGAACCTCTCCTTGATACAGGACTTCCTTCTGGAATTGAAAGGACTTTCGAGGATGTCTGAGGAAGAGTTTCTTTCTGACAGAAGGAATGCTGCAGCAGCAGAAAGTTATTTAAGGCGTTCACTGGAGGCAATATTTGATATCGGAAGACATATCCTTGCAAAAGGTTATGGCTTTAAGGAAATCGAATATAAAAAAATTGCTATAGAGTTGGGTGACAAAGGAATAGTAAATAAGGAATATGCCAGAACTCTTTTAAAGATGGCAGGGTACAGAAACAGGATGGTACATCTTTATAATGAAATTACCTCGAAGGAGATTTATGGTATACTCGCGAAACACCTGCATGATATTGAACGCTTCATTCCAGAAATTATTGTTTTTATAGAAGATTACAAAAAAGGATTAGATAAAAAATAACAAAATGAAAACAGCATTAATAACTGGCATTACCGGACAGGACGGTGCATATTTAGCAGAATTTTTACTCAAGAAGGGTTATGTAGTTCACGGAATAAAGCGAAGGGCTTCGTTATTCAATACCGATAGGATCGATCATCTATACAGAGACCCTCATGAAAAAAGTGTAAAATTCTTTCTTCATTACGGAGACCTGACCGATGCCACAAATCTCATACGTATTATACAGGAAACCCAGCCTGATGAGATTTATAACCTTGCTGCTCAGAGCCATGTAATGGTCTCTTTTGAAACCCCTGAGTATACGGCAAATGCAGATGCACTCAGCACACTAAGGCTTCTTGAAGCACTGCGGATTTTAGGACTTGCTAAGGAGACGCGTTTTTACCAGGCATCAACCTCAGAACTTTACGGTAAGGTACAAGAGACGCCTCAGAAAGAGACAACGCCTTTCTATCCTCGGAGTCCCTATGCTGTTGCAAACCTATACTCATACTGGATTACCGTTAATTATCGTGAGGCTTATAAATTCTTTGCCTGTAACGGAGTGCTTTTCAATCATGAGTCCCCCATTCGTGGTGAGACCTTTGTGAAGAGCCTTCGGGGGTCAGGTCTCAACAGCCTGTTGAAAAACTAAGTTTTTAATCGTTGAAATTTTCATATACGCAGCAACTTTTGGTTTCTCCAACAATAAGGTGAATATTCTTGATAAACAGCTTTGAACATCCTGATGGAAGTGATTGAGAGTCATTACATTACAGACTCCACGTACAGGTCGTAGTCTGCTGAGTAGTTTCACCATCCTTTTTATATTTTGTGCTGTTGCCGTCATTAATACCTGCTCCCTCACAAATTTCATTCTCCTGAATTTTGCCCGCCTTAATCCCATAAACTCTTTTGCTTCACCAAATAGCTCCTCTATCCGTTTCCTCATCCTTTGAGAGATACGATATTCTTTTGTCCTGCTCAGTTGTTTTGCTTTGTTAATCGATTCTTCATATATGTGAAAGCTGATTGAACGCGCCCTGTCCTTAGTACACTCATGCTTCTTAGAACAAATCTCGCAATCTTTTTTACTCGCTCTATATACATGTTGCCGACTATATTTATGTATCCCCCAGTAGTTTAGCTCTTTGCCCTCCGGACAGATAAATATATCTCTTGCTTCATCATATCTAAACTTTTCTCTCTCGTAGATGTCATAATGATTGTGCCTCTTGGTCTTCAATAGGTGTGTAAACAGCATTTAGCCCCTATATTTTTAGAATATCTTGGACAGCAATGCAAGCAAATGTTAATCTTAGTTGAAATTTAAAGTAGCGGCTCCTAAAATGGAACTATGGATATGGATAGCAGGATAGCATTGATACAAGAACTAATACCGATAGGACTTATGCATATAAAGGCATATGAATAAAATAGGCTCTAATCCACAACCAGTTAAACTCTTTATTGGGATGCTATCTAATGAAGTCCCTCTATTTGATGAACTCAAGGGGAAATTAAAAGAAATTTTTGGTCCATTAGATTTGGAGAGTCCTGTGTGGGAGTGGAGCCATACTGATTATTATTCAAAAGAAATGGGAGAAGGATTAAAAAGAAAATTTATATTCTTTCAGAGATTAATAAGTCCTGAGAATATCACTGCAGTAAAATTAAAAACAATTGAGCTTGAAGGACGATATCGATCCGAAAATCCTCCTTTATCCTCCTTTGACAAAGGGGGAACGGGAGGATTTAAAGGTGGCAGAAGGATAAATCTTGACCCTGGCTACCTTGATATGGCAAGGGTTGTGCTTGTATCAACAAAGGATTATTCCCATAGGATATATCTTGGAGAGGGTATATACGGAGAGGTGACCCTTATTTATTCAGGCAAGGATTATCAAACCCTCCCATATACCTACCCTGATTTCAGGATAGAGGAATACAGGGATCTCTTTAAGAAGGCGCGCAATATATACAGAAGAAATATTATGGAGATTCAACCTCCTTAGAAGTGCTACTCTCCTTCAAACTCCGTCAGGTAGTAGATATTGTATCCCCTATCCTTCAGTTTTTTTTCTCCTCCCACATCAGGAAGATTGACAATAAAAGCCATCTCTGCCACGATGCCACCAAGCTTTTCAATCAATGTAGCTGCTGCGAGGGCTGTCCCTCCGGTTGCAAGCAAGTCATCAATCAAAAGAACCCTTGTTCCTTTCTCTATCGAGTCCTCATGTATCTCTATTTTGTCTGTCCCATATTCAAGCTGATATTCGTGGCTTACCACTTTAGCAGGGAGTTTCCCTTTCTTTCTTATCGGGATAAAGCCTTTCCCGAGTGTATATGCCAGTGCACCGCCAAGGATAAAACCACGTGCCTCTATGCCTACGATGGTATCAAATTCTATATCACCTGCTATATATCGTTGGGTAAAACTGTCAATAACCAGCTTGAATCCTACAGGGTCCTTGATAAGGGTGGTGATGTCTCTGAACATGATCCCCTTTTTTGGATAATGGGGTATGGTTCTGATTCTCGATTTTATAGACATAGTCCTATCTCCCTTTATCTCTTATTTTACACAGATATCATCATAATCTTTAATCTTTGGTATAACATCCAGAAACAGCCTTATCACATTCTCTGCATTCTTCTTCATTGTCTGCACAATCATATCCCATGTAACAGGCTCTTCCTCCTCATGCCAGCAGTCATAGTCTGTTGACATTGCAATTGCTGCATAATGCATCTTCTTTTCCCTTGCAAGATTTACCTCAGGAACGGTGCTCATATTTATGACATCTGCATTCCAGTTTCTGAATAGATAACTTTCTGCCTTTGTGGAAAACCTGGGGCCTTCAATCGTAATAACAGTCTTGTTCCTGTGATAGGAGAAACCAAGTTCTTCTGATGATGTGGAAAGCAACTCAATGAGATTAGGGCAGAATGGTTCTGCCATTGGTGTGTGGACAACCACATCCTTATCAAAGAAGGTGGTCTCCCTCTTTTTAGTATGGTCAATGAACTGGCCAGGAAAGACAAGGTGGCCTGGTTTAATCTCCTCCCTGAGAGAGCCAACTGCTGTGGATGCCAGTATATGTGTACAGCCCTGTTCCTTAAGTGCCCAGATATTTGCCCTGAAGTTCACACCTGATGGGTATATTGAATGCTCCCTGCCATGTCTTGCAAGTATAACAACATCAATACCCTCTATCGAACCACACATAAGAGGTGATGTTGGAAGCCCATAGGGGGTTTCTACCTTTATTTCCTTTACATCCTTCAGGATTTCAGGGTTATCGAGTCCAGAGCCTCCGATTATGCCTATCTTTATCATTGACAATTAACTATTGATGATTGACTAATAACAAATGAATCCTGTTTATCTCAGCAATCAAGAGACATGTGCGTTAAATTATAGACATTATGCTTTGAAATATTCAATATTTTTATAATATAGTATTAAAAGCTATGGTTGAAAGACAGGCAGGGATGCTTAAAGACAGACTGGTACTTTTTGATATCGATGGGACCATTATAGACTCAGGGAGAGCAGGCACAAGGGCACTTAACAGGGCATTCCTTGATTTATTCGGTATCAGGGATGCGTTCAAGGATATAGAGATGGCCGGTATGACGGATATCCAGATTATGAAGGAAGGGCTAAGGGTTCATAGTCTATCAGGCCTTAATGGAGAAGTTGATGCAATGATAAGGAAATACCTTGAATTCCTTACTGAAGAGATTGAGAATCCATGGAGGAGGGTAAAACCTGGTGTATTTGAACTCCTCGACACCCTCAAAGAAGAGAGCATCCCTTTTGGGCTTTTGACAGGAAATCTCAAGGAGGGGGCAAGGATAAAACTGAGACCATTTGGCCTTGATAGCTATTTCCCTGCAGGTGCATTTGGGAGTGACGATGAGGACAGGGACAGACTCCTTCCAATAGCATTGATGAGATTTTTTCTCCTTGGTGTTAATGTTACTGCAGAGAGATGTGTTATTATCGGAGATACACCAAGGGATGTTAGGTGTGCAAAGGCCCATGGTGCAAGGTGTATTGGGGTTACAACAGGACCTTATAGCAGAGAGTCTCTCATTGATGCAGGGGCTGATCTTGTTGTGAATGACCTTACTGAAAAGGAAAGGTGCATTAATTTTATCCTGAGTTGAGTGATTTTTTAGGTTAAATTTCTTAAGTCTGAATGAAGAAGCTTACCCATATTGACAGAAGTGGCAAGGCAAGGATGGTTGATGTCAGTGGCAAATCCGCTACATTGAGGGAGGCTGTTGCAAGGGGCTCTGTGTATATGGGAAAAGATACGATCAAACTCATATTAGATGGTAAGGTTCCAAAGGGAGATGTCTTTTCAGCAGCAAGGCTTGCCGGGATAATGGCAGCAAAGAAAACATGTGAGCTCATTCCATTATGTCATCAACTAAACCTCTCCTCTGTTACAGTGGATTTTGATATTGATGATAAGAAGAAAAAGATTGATGTTGAGGCAAGGGCTAAGTGTCATGGGCAAACAGGCGTTGAAATGGAGGCCCTTGTGGCGGTATCCGTGGCTGCCCTTACAATATATGATATGTGTAAGGCTGTTGACAGGGGAATCATCATCTCTGATACCATGCTTGTGGAGAAGAAGGGCGGTAAGAGTGGTGAATGGAAGAGGTAGGAGTTATTTGCTCACCTTTAATCTTTCGAGTTCTTCCTTGACTCTCAGATTATCTGGGTCTATCTTTAGGGCTGTTTCAAACTGTGCCTTTGCCCTCAGTCTCATTCCCATGTTAAGGTAAAACCTTCCAAGATGTATATGATAGTCTACATTATAGGGTTCAAGGTTTATAGCCTTTAACATCGCCTCTTCAGCATCCTTTAACCTTCTCGGTAATTTACTCAATGCCATGGAGAGATGAGCCCAGTATTTTGCCTTTTTTGGTTCGAGACGTGTAGCCCCTTGAAATAGGTCTGCAGCATTCCAGAAGTTGCCCCTTCTGTAATCCTCAATACCTCTGATAAAGTATTCTTTTGCATTTATATCTTGCGGGATGGTTGTATTTCTTGTGCCCTTTATGAAGAGTCTGTTGTATGTCTCCCTTCGCCTTTGGTCCTTCAATGTATTATATGCCTCATTCAACATAGCAAGTACCCTCGATAGTTTCTCTCTGAGTGAGGCATCCTCGATCTCTGTATGCCTGTCAGAATGGAATTCCTTAACCTTCCTGAGATAGGACTTCTTGATCTCAGGATATGAGGCATCTTGTTTTACATCGAGTAAATCATAGTATGTCATGGTATCAATCTTCTCATATAGCTCATGGAGTTTTTTTATAAAGAGGTTGGACTTCTCTCCCTTGTTTCTTGCCCTTTTAATACCCTCCTCTAAGAGTTCATCTATACTGGTATTGAGGGTTACTACCTCAATGGATGGGAAATTGTCTTCAAAACTGAACTCCCCTTCCTGCCATTCAAAAAGGCTGAGCACAATCTCCTTGACCTGTTGTCTGATAACTGTGAAGAGACTTGTTGGTTCAAGATAACCCATCCCTACAAGTATCGTACCCTTTCTCCTTCTTGTCTTTTCAAAGATCTCTGAGGCTCTATGATATTGTTCTTCTGTTATCTCTCCTCTCTTTAATAGCAGTTCATCAAGACGGTCAGAGGTGCTGTTTGAGGATGCGAATATAATCTCTCCATTCATAAAGAATATGCTCTTTCTTTTATCTTTGTTAGTGAACACAAGGGTTCCGGTCTTTTTGTTTTTATTAAAGAAGGAGAGTACTTGAGGAATACTGTAATTCTTGAGACTTCCTTTTATGGGGATATCTTTTTCAATCATAATTAATAACCTCTAATCAGTCAAGGTCCCCTCTGTTTTATGCTCTTTACCTTGCTGGTTAGAGGCATCTGAAAATTGCTTGATCTTCCTTAGAAGTTCTGTCTTCTCCTTTTGAAAGTTCTCCTTTATCCTTATTATCTCATGGTCTTTCCTTATTATCTCCTGTCTGAGTTTATATATGTATATACCAGAAACAGAAAGCATAATTATCAAAAGGACGATAAGTAGGCCTACACCAAATGACGTCCTGTACATCTCGTGTCTCTCTATCTCGTGTTCCAGCCTGGTCTTGTCAGGCATCTTTACTTATACCTCTTTACACGGAATCTATAGATTTCTATGTCCTCATCCGGGGCTATCCCTGCCTTTATCGATGCTATCCTTATCTGCTCTTCAACTGTGTCAATGCCTTCAAGGGCAGGTAAGAGAAGGCCCTTCCTGTTACCACTTACCACTATTATGCCAAATATCTTCGGGTCGAGTTGTTCCAGACTGCTCACCTTCTCAGGCTCTGAAAGGACATCAACAGAGTATACTAGTTCATTCAACTCTGATGGTTCAACAGGTAAAAAGCGAGGGTCACGCGTGGCAGCACTGATGGCATTCTGAATAATCTCAAAGACGATATTCTCCGTTGTGGGAAGATATGTACCAATGCAACCTCTCAACTCCCCTTTCTTCTTTATCGAGACAAAGACACCTGCCCTCTTCTTCATCTCTGGTATCATCTCCTTCGGTGGCTCGATAGTCTTTCCCTCAACTACATACCTCTCAACAGCCTCTCTGGCAAGTCTTACAAGGGGATGCATGTTATTATCTTTTCCTTTTAAGGACATGGTTTGCTAAGGCCAGTAATGCCCTTTTCTCTATTGAATCTTCAAAGATTGTGAGCTCAGCCATTGCCTCGTTAAGAAGCATCCCTGCCTTTTTATAGGATTGCTCAATTGCACCATGTCTGCTTAATAGGTTAATAATATATCTCAGGTCAGAGGTCGAGAGATTTTCACTATGGATGATTGCCTTTATCTCATCTGCCTCCTTGGTTCCAACATCCTTTAAAAGATATATTAGAGGCAATGTAATCTTTCCCTCTTCTATGTCCTTACCAAGACCCTTTCCAAGGGTCTCCTCCTCTGCCATATAATCGAGGATGTCATCTGTTATCTGAAAGGCCATTCCCAATTTCATGCCGAAGTTTTTAAGTGCATCCTCTTTTTCTTTTGTTACACCTCCAAGGATTGCACCACTATGGGTGGCTGCTGACATAAGCACAGCTGTCTTGCCTGTAATTATCTCCAGGTATTCATCCTCTGTTATATCAGGGTTACCTATCAGGCTTAGTTGAAGCAACTCCCTCTCAGCCATCTTTGCAGTTGCAGTTGAAAGGGTATCCATGATCCTCTGATTCTTCAGGCCATTGGCTAGTCTCAGGGCGTTTGAATAAAAGAAGTCACCAACAAGCACAGCCACGTGATTCCCCCAGAGGTTATGGGCAGGTGGTCTTCCCCTCCTCAGTTCTGCTCCATCAACAACATCATCATGGAGCAGGGATGCGGTATGGATTGATTCAATACTGCATGCGAGGATGCTCGCATTTTCACCATTATAACCTGATAATCGTGAGCTAATTATCACAAGTAATGGCCTTATGCGCTTGCCGCCACTTGAGTATATATATTCTCCAATAGCAGAGATTAAAGGAGCGACATTACTAAAAACCCCCTTTATCTTCTCTTCTGTCAACAGAAGGTCATCCTTATAATATTCGCAAACCTCTTCAAAATCCATCATCTCTCTGGTCTGAGTCTTAATTTATTCAGGTCTGTTGAGCCCTCATTCAGTTTATGAATATCCTCAGGTTTGAAGACACCCTTCTCCGTTATTATACCTGTGATATATCTTGCAGGAGTAACATCAAATGCAAGATTTCTCACCATGACCCCTTCAGGCGCCACCCTGCATCCAAATACGGTTGTTACCTCATCAGGCGGCCTCTCCTCTATGGGTATATACTGTCCTGATGGGATTGAAAAGTCAATACTGCTTAGGGGTGCAGCCACATAAAAGGGTATCCCATGTTCCTTGCACAGTATCGCGAGGGAATATGTCCCTATCTTATTTGCAACATCTCCGTTTGAAGCAGTCCTGTCAGTACCCACTATTGCCAGATTGATCTCGCCCCTCTGCATCAGGGCGCCTGCGGTATTGTCAGTGATAAGTGTTACAGGGATGTTCTCCTGCATGAGTTCCCATGCAGTCAGCCTTGCTCCCTGAAGTACAGGCCTTGTCTCATCAGCAATAACATGGACCCCTTTGCCCTGTTCAACTGCAACCCTTATGGGAGCAGTAGCTGTTCCATATCCACCAGTTGCAAGAGAGCCTGCATTGCAGTGGGTTATGATAGTGTCTCCGTCTTTTATGAACTCAGCACCCCATCTCCCTATTGCCTTGTTTACCTCTATATCCTCCTTAAGCATCCTGTTTGCCTCTTCTATAAGAAAAGCCTTCAGTCTTTCAACTGGTTCATCCCTTCTCTCAAGAAGTCCTGCCTTAAGCCTTTCAACAGCCCACCTTATATTCACCGCAGTCGGCCTTGTAGATAGCATCGTTTCAAAGATTGGTTCAAGGGCATTCATAAAACCCTCAAAGTCATCAACCTTTATCCCCTGTGCACCGATAGCAATACCCATGGCAGATGCTATACCTATAGCCGGTGCACCCCGTATCCATAACCTCTTTATCCCCTCTGCAACCATCATGTAATCAGTACAATCAATGTATCTAACCTCAAGAGGAAGCCTGCTCTGGTCAAGCATCCTTACAACACCATCAATCATCTCAATAGTCTTAACCATAATACCACCTTTGTATTCTTACATTAATGCAGAATTGACATTTATCATTTAAATAGCTATTGACTACTGCAATATTAATGTCCTATGCTTGTTTTGTCTGTCATTCCGTCCCGATGCATCGGGGATGCGGAATCCAGTCTTTATGCCTTTACCCTGGATTGCCCGATCAAGGTGGGCTATGACAAAATAGGACATTACTTATGTCTTCTTCAATAAATGCTCAATACTAATTTTCCTCATATATTAATCCTCAACCCAGGTGCGATTATCATCACCAGGAGGATTGTGGTTAATGATATCAATACAATCACGGTTGCCCAGGATATATAATTATACCCTTTTGAGTTTGTGAACTCACCCATAATCCTCTTGTTATTCACAAGGGCAAGTGCAAATATCAGCACAAAGGGCAGGAGTATTCCGTTAAGGAAAGAAGATAACACCATTAAAAAGATTAGAGGAGCATTTGGGATGAGGACAAGCATTGCTGATATAACGATCAGGGCTGTATAGATCCACATAAACTCAGGTGCCTCCTTAAAAGTCTTGTTTATCCCTGCCTCCCATCCCATGGCTTCACATACATAGTATGCTGTTGCCAGAGGCACAACTATTGCACCGAGTATTGATGCATTTGCAAGGCTTACTGCAAAGAGAATGGTTGCGTACTCTCCAGCAAATGGCCTTAGTGCCATGGCTGCTTCAGATGCCTCGTTTATCCTGATTCCATGGGGAAATAATGTCGTGGCACATGTAACGATTATAAAAAAGGCGATGATATCCGTCATCAAACACCCTACAATTACATCTAATTTTGAGAATCTGTAGCTCTCCCTCTTTATACCTTTTTCAGCGATTGAGGACTGAAGATAGAACTGCATCCATGGTGTCACAGTTGTACCGATTATTGCGATGGTGAGCATTATAAATTCAGGCTCCCATTTTATCCTTGGTATGAATGTACCCTGAAGCACACTCCCCCATTGAGGTTTAGCCATAAAACCTGATATGACATATCCAAAATAAAGCAGGCAGGCCACAAGGAGTATCCTCTCAATTATCCTATAACTGCCCTTTGTCACAAGAAGCCATATGGCAAGTGCGCCTGCAGGAACCATTATATACTTGCTCAGACCGAATATCTCCATGCTTGCTGCCCACCCGGCAAATTCAGCCGTGGTGGTACCAAAATTAGCTATCATAAGTATTATCATCATAAAGAAGGTGATACGGACTCCGTAATTCTCCCTTATCAGATCAGAAAGTCCCTTTCCTGTCACAACACCCATCCTTGCCACCATCTCCTGTATGACGATAAGGGCAACAGTGGTTGGTATCAATGTCCAGAGGAGGAGATAACCGTATCGTGCACCTGCAACAGAATAAGTGGTTATACCGGAAGCATCGTTATCGATAAAGGCAGTTATGATGCCGGGCCCTATTATGGAAAGGAGTATAGTAATGTTCTTCCATATCCTCATACACTCCTCCTCTTCTTCCTTGATGGTGATGGAATGAAGATATCCATAATGTCATCAATGGTTACAATCCCAAGGAGTTCTCCACCTGAGTCAATAACAGGAATGGCAAGGAGGTTATACTTTGATATCATCTCTGCAACCACATCCTCATCTGTATCAGTGGTAACGGTCTTCAGTTTTGTCTCCATAATATCGGATAGAGAGAGGTCAGGAGATGAAAGGAGCATATCCCTCAAGGATGTGACACCGATTAATCTCTTATCCTCGTCAATCACATATATATAATAGACTGTCTCCATACCATGGGCATCTATCTTGAATCTTTCAATAGCATCTCCAATCTTTAAATCAGGTGGGTAGGCGATAAACTGTGTTGTCATAAGCCCACCTGCTGTGTCTTCCTCATAGACAAGGAGTTCCTGTATATCCTCTGCCTCGTCCCTCTTAAGGGATTCCAGTATCTGCCTTGTCTTCTCGGATTCAAGTTCTGACAGCAGGTCTGCTGCCTCATCAGGTGGCATCCTCTCAATGATGTCAGAGGTGTGTTCCATACCAAGACCATCAATAATAGATCTCTTTAGATGCAATTCAAGCTCGTGAAGGGTATCTGCTGCTGTATTGGGGTCGAGACCCTTAAAAAGGGCAATCGCCTGCTCCTGCGGAATCTTACTGATAAGGTCTGCAATATCTGCAGGATGGAGGGCAGATATCATCTGCCTTGGAACGGTCAGGGATATGGTTGTAAGTCTTGGCTCAAGAGGTTGTATGTAGTTCCATGGTATGAGGTTATATGGAAGTGTCTTACCAAATATCCTGTAAAGGTCTGCGCTCTTTTGCTCTACACCAAGGCGTCTCAGTATTCCTCTTATTCCTGCATCTACAGCGATAAGGCATGCCTTGTTATTCATCCCTTCCAGTTTTATATCGTTTACCCTCACAACCTTGACACCATTTGCATCAACTATCTGCTTGTCAAGGATGTCCCTTACAATCAGGAGGTCACTCTCGGCAGGGGTATATGATTTTATCTTCTGTGCATAGACCCTTGAGGATATGATGCGTTTATTGAAGATACCTACAGATTCCCATTCCAGGCGATAAAGCCCCTTCTTCTGTTTCAGTATTAGGGCGGAGACCACGGGTAACTGTTTGCCGCGGACAACAACAAAATCCTTGAGTCTGCCGAGTTCATCTCCCATGGGATCAAGGACAGACTTCTTGAGAAGCTCGCTGACAAAGAGTTCTCCGAAAAGAGGCATATTGGCACTTCCTGTTCCATTTTTTCAAAAGAGATTTTAATCTTTAAAGTATACATGACAGAGGTCTTTTTCAGCAATATAAATTTTATCATTGCTGTCCAAGATATTCTAAAGATAATTGTTAATCTTTGTTTTGGAGAGATGTGAAATTTTATGACCCAGTGGAGTGGTAGCTCTCGTTGATAATCTTGATTTTTCCCTTAAGGCCTCTTGTGATATAGACATTTTTGCCCCTGTCAACAATTACACCTTCAGCCCCTAATGATTCAAGGAGTGTTATCGCCCTTTCAGGCGGAAAGATAAACATGGCTGTTGAAAGGCCATCTGTCATAAATCCGTCATCTGCAATAACAGATACGCTTATTGTGGAAGATTCAGCAGGATAACCTGTCCTTGGGTCAATGATATGATGATACCTTTTACCATTCTTTATGAAAAATCTCTGATAATCACCTGATGTTGATATGGCCATGTTCTCAAGATAAAGTGTTGCAAAAACGCTATCTCTTTTTTCATCATTGGGCCTCGGGTCCTGAATACCCACATTCCATGCCATTTGATCAGGTCTTCGACCATACCCTTTTATATCGCCTGCCACCGCCACAAGTGCTGATTTTATCCCCATCTCTTTTATAACATCTATAGCTCTGTCTGCGGCATAGCCCTTTGCAATCCCTCCAAGGTCAAGCTCCATGCCTTTCATCTCAAGAAAGACCTCTGACGTTCTCTCATCTATCCTTACTTTCTTATAATCAACCAATTCAAGGGCATCCCTTATAGACTCTTCTGATGGGATGATATCCGCCTTATCCTGTCTTGAAAACCTCCAGAGTTTTATCACAGGGCCGATGGTTGGATTAAAGGCACCGCCTGTGGCCTCTGCAATCTCTAATGACCTCTTTATTATCTCAAGGGTCTCTTTACTAACCTTTACAGGCCTTATACCCGAGAGCTTGTTAATGGCTGAAATCTCGCTGTCAGGTGAGAAATAATTAAGTAGTTTCTCAAGCCTCTTTATCTCAGCAAACCCCTTCTCTATACCCTCCTTGGCCTTTTCCTTAGAAGGACTGACAATGTTTATGGTGGTGATGGTATCCATTACTATTCTGCTTTCACGAAATATCCTATCCTGTTTCGCACAACCCAATAAAAAAGTGAAAAGTAGAAGGTAAAAAGTAAAAATAAATTTTGAATTTTGAACTTTGAATTTTGAGTTGTATCTCATGCCACCGCCTCTTTAATCAGGAGTTTCTTCTTTAAAGATTTACCTGTATATGAGTCTGGATTTATGGTAATCTCTTCAGGCGTCCCTGTTGCCACGACCTTTCCTCCATCATCGCCACCCTCGGGGCCTAAGTCGATAATATAATCAGCGCACTTTATGACCTCAAGATTGTGTTCAATAACGATTACACTGTTGCCAGCATCCACAAGGCCATTGAGCACATCGAGCAATTTCTGGATGTCAAAGAAATGCAGACCTGTTGTTGGTTCATCAAGGATGTACAAGGTCCTGCCCGTTGCCTTTTTACTTAACTCCCTTGAGAGCTTTACCCTCTGTGCCTCTCCGCCTGAAAGTGTTGTTGCTGGTTGTCCAAGCTTTATGTATCCAAGGCCAACCCTTTCAAGGGTTGATAACTTATTTTTTAAGGGTGGAATCACATCAAAGAATTCAAGTGCCTGTGAAACTGTCATATTGAGTACATCGGATATGTTCTTTCCTTTATATCTTATATCGAGCGTCTCTTTGTTATATCTTGTGCCTCTGCATTCATCGCAGGAGACGTATACATCAGGGAGAAAGTGCATGGATATCCTTATGAGTCCATCACCTTTGCAGGTCTCACACCTTCCCCCGGGCACGTTGAAGCTGAAATGGGATGCCCTGTAACCCCTCACCCTTGCCCCAGGAATGCGCGAGAAGAGATTTCTTATGAATGTGAATGTCCCTGTGTACGTTGCAGGGTTTGATCTTGGTGTCTTACCAAGCGGTGTCTGGTCAATATTTATCACCTTGTCAATCATCTCAGCACCGATGATGCCCCTGTGTCTACCTGGCACATCCTTTGAAGAATAGAGCATCCTGGCAAGAACCTTGTAGAGTATCTCGATCACCAATGTGCTCTTGCCTGAACCCGAAACCCCTGTAACACATGTAAAGACACCCAGTGGTATCTCGACATCAATATCCTTTAGATTGAATTCCTGTGCACCGAGTATCTTTAAAAAGCCTTTGGGTTTTCTCCTCTTTTCAGGCACAGGGATCGTCATTTCTTCTCTTAGATACGAGCCTGTGAGGGAATCCTTAGAATTTATTATATCCTCCTGCCTCCCCTGTGCCACGATATAGCCTCCATTTATACCCGCACCAGGCCCCATATCTATTATATGATCTGCCCTCTTTATAGTATCTTCATCATGTTCAACCACAATAACCGTATTCCCCATATCCTTCAATTTACAAAGGCTATCAAGTAGCCTGTTACAATCCCTTGGATGAAGTCCTACACTTGGTTCATCAAATATGTAAAGAACACCTGTTAAGGATGAACCTATCTGGGTTGCAAGTTTCGTCCTCTGTATCTCACCCCCTGAGAGTGTCCTGACTGGCCTATCAAGGGTGAGATATCCAAGGCCGACCTTTTCTAAAAACGAGAGTCTTTCTCTTATCTCCTTCAACACCTTTGACACCATCAGGTGCTCCCTTTCAGAGAGCCCGAGCCCCTCAATAAAACAAAGGGCATCCTTAACAGTCATTGATGATAGTTCACCTATATTGAGGCTATCAATTCTTACACCAAGGGCCTCTTTTCTCAGTCTCAGTCCATGACAGTACGGGCACTTCTTAAACCTTATAATCTCCTCCTCTTCCTCGCCTATATCCTTAAAGCCTATCCCGTTACATTTAGGGCACGCACCATAAGGGCTATTGAATGAGAAGAACCTCGGACTTATCTCTGGATAGCTTATGCCACAATTCGGACACGCAAGCCTTGCACTGAAGAAGACATCCTTATCCTCTTCAATGATATTTATTACAACAACATCAGTAAATGTCATTGCATGATTGATAGCAATAGATACATGTCTATCAACCCCTGGTTTGATGACCAGTCTATCAATGACTATATCTATGTTATGCCTTTTATGCCTGTTGAGTTTTACCTCTTTCGTAATGTCAACCAATTCACCGTCTATCCTTGCCCTTATAAATCCTCTTGTTCTTGCCTCATGTAACTCCTTCTTATGTTCCCCCTTTCTACCTATCACAACAGGTGAAAGCACCTGTATATGAGTGCCCTCTGGCAGTGACATTATAGAATTCACAATCTGCTTCAGCCCCTGAGTTGATATAGGACTTCCACACTTATAACAGATAGCACTGCCAATCCTTGTATATACAACCCTTAGATAATCATATATCTCCGTCATAGTACCCACTGTAGAACGCAGACTCTTGGAGATGCCCTTCTGTTCTATTGCGATTGCAGGAGAGAGTCCTTCGATAGAGTCCACATCAGGCTTCTGTAGTTGTTCAAGGAACTGTCTTGCATATGCTGAGAGGCTTTCCACATATCTCCTTTGACCCTCTGCATAGATTGTATCAAAGGCAAGGGAGGACTTTCCTGAACCAGAAGGGCCTGTGATTACTATTAGCCTGTCGCGGGGTATCTGAAGGTCTATATCCTTAAGATTGTGGACCCTTGCCCCCTTTATTACTATACTGTTTAACACAGTGATTACCTCTTAACAAGAAGTTTAAATTTAAATATAACCCATAAAGGTTATAGGATGTCAAATCAGGCGGTAGGGAGGTCACCTTGACAAGAGGGTTAAAAAAAGTTTTTAATAAGAGACATTTTTCTCGGGGGTAACGAAAATGAGAAGAAGAAACTATATATTCACATCCGAGTCTGTAACAGAAGGGCATCCTGATAAGATCGCAGACCAGATATCAGATGCCATCCTTGATTCCATCTTATCCGAGGATAAAAACGCCAGGGTTGCGTGTGAGACTGCACTCACAACAGGTCTTGTATTTGTTGCCGGTGAGATAACCACATCCTGCTATGTGGATATCCCTTCCATAGTGAGGGAGACCATAAGGGATATAGGCTATACAAGGGCAAAATATGGTTTTGACTACGAGACATGTGCTGTAATTACCTCTATCCATGAGCAATCACCTGACATAGCCATGGGGGTTGACCCTGGCGGAGCCGGTGACCAGGGACTCATGTTTGGTTATGCCTGTAATGAGACCCCTGAACTCATGCCCATGCCTATCACGCTTGCTCATAAACTCGCCATGAGACTTACAGAGGTCAGAAAGAAGGACATACTCGGATACCTTAGACCTGACGGAAAAACACAGGTTACTGTAGAATACAAGGATGGTCAGCCATACAGGGTTAATACCATAGTTGTGTCAGCACAGCATAGTCCTGATATTACACTAAAGGAGATGAGGGAGGATATTATTGAGAAGGTCATAAAGCCAATAATACCAAAAGAACTCCTTGATGAGGAGCATGTTATCTATCATATCAATCCAACAGGTAGATTTGTTGTTGGTGGCCCAATGGGAGACACAGGACTCACAGGCAGGAAGATAATAGTTGACAGTTATGGAGGTGTTGGAAGTCATGGTGGTGGCTGTTACTCAGGGAAAGACCCATCAAAGGTTGACCGCTCTGCATCTTATATGGCGAGATATGTAGCAAAGAATATAGTTGCGGCAGGCCTTGCTGATAAGGTTGAGTTTCAACTTGCATATGCAATCGGCGTACCAGAACCTGTATCAATACTCATTGATACATTCGGAACAGGAAAGATTGCGGACAATGAGATTGAAAATATAGTAAGGAAAAATGTTGACCTTACGCCAAAGGGGATTATCAAAAAGCTTAATCTAAGAAGGCCGATTTATAAAAAGACCGCGGCCTATGGCCATTTCGGAAGGAATGACCCGGATTTTACATGGGAGAATACCGATCTGGTGGATGCCCTCAAGAAGGCAGTTAAGTAGTGGCCTATCTGCCTGACGGCAGTCAGGTCTGTCTTATTGTTAGTGAAATCTTAAATTAAAAAGGAGAGAGAATATTGGACTACCACATCAAGGATATCAGCCTATCTGAAAAAGGAAGATTGAGGATAGAATGGGCATCAAAGGACATGCCTGTATTAAACCTTATAAAGCAGAGATTCCAAAAGAGCAAGCCATTAAAGGGGGTAAGGATTTCTGCATGCCTTCATGTAACAACTGAGACCGCTGTGCTTATGGATACCCTTAAGGCAGGGGGTGCTGATGTTGCCCTGTGTGCATCAAATCCCCTGAGCACCCAGGATGATGTGGCAGCTTCACTGGTTAAGCATCTCAGGATTCCAGTATATGCAATAAAGGGTGAGGACAACAAGACTTATTACAGACACATAAAATCCACAATCTCTATAAAACCCAATATTACTATGGATGATGGAGCTGACCTTGTGAGCACACTCCATACAAGGGAGAAGAGACTGATAAAGGATGTTATAGGCGGAACAGAGGAGACCACTACAGGGATTATAAGACTGAGGGCAATGGCTGAAAAGGGTGTGCTTCAGTATCCGATTATAGCTGTTAATGATGCCTTCACAAAACACCTCTTTGATAACCGTTATGGTACAGGCCAGAGCACAATCGATGGGATATTGAGGGCAACAAATAGATTGATGGCTGGTTCTGTTGTTGTGGTCTCTGGTTATGGCTGGTGCGGTAAGGGTGTGGCAATGAGAGCAAAAGGAATGGGTGCAAGGGTTATAATCACAGAGGTTGACCCGCTGAGGGGCCTTGAGGCCACCATGGATGGCTTTGAGGTTATGCCAATGAGGGATGCTGCACGTGTTGGTGATATATTTGTAACGGTGACAGGTGATATCAATGTCATAGATAAAGGCCATTTTATGTTGATGAAGGATGGTGCCATTGTATGTAACTCAGGACACTTCAATGTGGAGATAGATATTGAAGGATTAAAGAAGATATCAAAGAGAAGAAGGATTATAAGGGATTTTGTGGAGGAGTTTACCCTTAAGGGTGGAAAGAGGATATATGTGCTTGGTGAAGGAAGACTGATAAATCTTGCAGCAGCAGAGGGACATCCCTCAGCAGTCATGGATATGAGTTTTGCCAATCAGGCATTATCAGCAGAGTATATGGTAAAGAATGGTTCCTCACTTAAGAAATCGGTCTATAAGGTGCCTGATAAGATTGATAAAGAGATTGCTGCACTTAAGCTATCTTCTATGGGGATAAAAATAGACAGGCTAACACCCAAACAGAAGAAATACCTCAGCAGCTGGGAGATGGGGACCTAGAGACCCCTGACAACCTCAAGGGTATGATTAATCATCCTTCTATGCCACAGGATAGAGACATGGTTTACTGGGAGATTGTAATGTGCCCCTGCCCAAGGAAGAACAGAGCTTTTTGCTGTGACAAGGAAGTCCCCTTTGCCGCGCACAAACTCATCAGGAATAATGTTTGAAGGTATGAGCTTGAGCAGGGAGTCAGGGATTAATAGTATAGGTTTCGGATATACCTTTGCTCCTCTTCTCCTCCAGGCATAAACGGTTAATATGCTGGGTCTTGTTCCACCAAAAGAGAGATACCTCACACCATTTGAAGGTGAGTCCTTCAAGTTCTTAAAAAAGTCTGATTCTGGGAGGAGTTCCTTCAGAGCATTCCCCTCAATCAGATCATTGATACGTTTTATAATCCTTGAGACCCCTAAGTCTTTATTTACAGGAAGTGTTTTCTTTATGAATGGATAAAGAGGGGAGAGATAGTTTCCAATACGGGATAGGGAACTCCCTGAATGAGGTGTTGCAATGGTTATAAGGGCATTTATCTCATGTCTCCTCTTCTCCATGAACTTCCTTGCTATAAGTCCGCCCCTGCTGTGGCCTATGAGGACAATTGGACATTCAGGGAAGGTTCTCTTAGTCTTCTTCATAACATACTCCAGATCCTCGACAGCTACATCTATTGGACCTACGGGTCTCCTCTGACTGAAGCAGACAATATTGAATCCTTCGTCTCTTAATATAGACCATAGAGAGTTAATCCTCGTCGGTATATTGCCAAGAGAGATCAATCCCTTATTTATTTTTGAACGTGGTCTTGGTGGTGTTGCAGCGATTACCTTAATGGGGATATTCTTTGCAAATGCCTTTGTCTCAAGGGGGTTGAGCCAGATACCTTTATCCATCCCTAGGCCATGAATCAGGATGATGACAGGACTTTTACTCTTTCCCTTATGAATAGTTATATCTAATTCCACAATAATTTATTTAAAGATCCTTTGCCATGATCTTTTCAACACCACCCTCTTTATTGAGAAAAACAACCATGGTTATCTGAGCATTCTTTATCATACGCCTGCACAAGAGACAGGGATGACCATTGGCTATTGTATTGTCCTCATCAAAGCCAGCAATGTAGATGGTGCCATCCTTCATCCTCTCAGGTGGGCCATTTATGATTGCATTCTGTTCAGCATGCACAGCAACACATAGTTCATACCTCTCGCCGGGCGGGACATTCAATAACTTTCTCTTACATATGCCCGAATCAATACAGTTGATCTCACCCCTCGGTGCACCATTGTATCCAGTGCTGATTATAACCCTATCCTTTACAATAACAGCACCATACTTTCGACGCATACAGGTCGAGCGTGAGGAAACAACTTTTGCTATCTCAATGAAGTATGTATCCCAGTCAGGACGCATGGTTTTAATTATAACAGATTTGCAATTTCTCCCTCTCTTTGTTAAAAATAGTGAAGCTCTCCGACTAAAAAATCGGGGCTATCGGTAAGGAAAATCGAAAAATACCATTAAGGAGGTCTTGTGAAGAAAGAACTTGAACTTGAGGAGAAGGTCAGACTCCTTGAAAAGGAGGTCAATCTTCTCGGTGATGATATGGAGAAGTTAAAGCTTGATCTTGAAGAGACGGTTGATTCCTTAAAGCTCGAGATAGAGTCTATTAAGACAACCCTCGAAGAGTTTATCCCTGATTTTAAAAAGCGGTTCAACACTGTAAAGAATACAGTTATAAGAGAGATAGACCCCGAAGACCTGAAATAAATCCCATCTCCACTTACAATGAATCCGCTTGACATCTATAAGAAACTTCCGTGTATAAATATGGGGCTTCCTTGATGTGGAAGCCCTGACATTTCTTGGCCAGGCACTCGTAAGGGCGATAAAGAAAGGTCTCTAATGCCTTGTTGTTATAAAGGTACTATAGCCCTCAAATGCAAGAGCCTGAGCAAATGAATAAGCACTATCTCTATCCTTGAATTCCCCTATCCTTACCCTATAAAATCTCCTGCCATCTATATATGCCGTGGTTATATAGACGTTGTCATATTTGAATTCCAGAGCCATCTTCAGTCTATGTGCATTTGATTCCTCTATAAAAGAGCCAACCTGTATGGTGAGGGGACCTGATAAGGCGGTTGGTGTAAACGATACCTTTTTTGCATAAAGCATATCCCTTCCAAGATACTCCATCCATACCTTTGCCACACCTCTTCTGATTAAGCCTATCTGTTTTGCTGCCCCATATGATAGATCAATATCCCTGCCACTGACAAAAGGGCCTCTGTCATTTATAGTAACAACGACTGATTCATCGTTTTCAGGGTTTGTTATTCGCAGTCTTGTGCCAAATGGTAATTCCTTATGAGCAGCGGTCATTGCATACATGTTGAATATCTCACCAGAGGCCGTTGGTCTTCCATGAAATTCAGAACCATACCATGAGGCAGTAACATACCTTGCCTCGGTTGGATATACAGTTGGCCTCGGTGCACAGGAGGAGAGAAGCATAGAGGAAAGGAGTATCAAGACAACAGACCATGAAGCATAAACCCTGATGTCTAAAGTCATGTTTAACTACACCTCGTGAATCCGCAGTCTCTGCAGACCGCACATCCTCCCTCATGTTCCACAGCACCACCACACTCAGGGCATGCACCATAGATCAACTTCTTTTCTAACTTTAGGTCTGAGCCATTGCCCTTGTCTTCTGACTGAGAATATTTCTCAATTGCCTTTGCTATTGCATCAGAACAGGACAGTATCTTCCCTCCATTTGTCCATGTAGGGCTATGACAGCTTATTCCCCTCAACTGTTTAACAATCTCCACGGGTTCTATGTTGCTCCTTAATGCAAGGCTTACAAGCCTCCCAATTGCCTCTGCCTGGCTTGCTGCGCAGCCACCTGCCTTGCCCATATGCGTAAAGAGTTCAAAGAGGTTTCCATCCTTATCCTCATTTATAGTTACATAGAGATGTCCACATCCTGTCTTGAGGAGTCTTGTTATGCCCTTTATAACCTCAGGTCTCTTCTTCGGAACGATTTTCAAGGAGGGTTCAAAGGTATCGTTGATCTTCCCCTTCGGTGAATCTACTTCGTTTCCTCGATTCTTTGATTTCTTGTCCCCTTGACCCCTTTGAAGAACCTGCTCATCCCTTGAGCCATCCCTGTAAACAGTTACCCCTTTACAACCAAGACCGTATGCAAGCATATAGGAATCCTCCACATCCTTAGGTGTGGCGTTATGGGGAAAGTTGACGGTCTTTGAGACCGCATTGTCAACATACTTCTGAAACGCAGCCTGCATCCTTATATGGTCAAGTGGTGAGATATCATGGGCTGTGGTGAATATCTTCTTTATATCCTTTGGAATTTCATCAATGCCCTGCAGACTACCGGTCTCACTGATCCTCTCCACAAGTTCCCTGCTCCAGAACCCCATCTCCTTTGCAATCCTCTCAAAATATGTGTTCACCTCATACAGTTTTGTGCCTTCAAGGACATTTCGCACATAGGCCACGGCAAAGATTGGTTCAATACCACTTGAACAGCCTGCTATTATTGATAGTGTACCTGTTGGAGCAATGGTCGTGATAGAGGCATTTCTTACCCTTATATTCATATCCTTATAGATGCTGTATTCAAAGTTAGGGAACACCCCCCTCTCTTCAGCAAGTACCATGGATTCCTTCCTGCCCTCATCCCTTATAAATCTCATCACCTCGGTTGCAAGTCTTGAGGCTTCCTCAGAGTTATAGGGGATCCCAAGCTGTATGAGCATATCTGCCCAGCCCATCACTCCAAGCCCTATCTTCCTATTACCCTTTGTCATCACCTCTATCTTCTTTAGTGGGTATTTATTTACGTCTATCACATTATCAAGGAAGTGGACAGAGAGATGGACTGTCCTCCTGAGGGAATCCCAATCTACAAGTTCAGACACATTCTCTTTCCCCTTACTATTACGTATAACAGAACCGTTGGTCTTTACAAACCTTGCGAGGTTTATTGAACCAAGATTACATGATTCATAGGGCAGCAGCGGTTGCTCCCCACAGGGATTGGTGCTTTCTATTCTCCCAAGCTGAGGTGTTGGATTTGCCTTGTTTATCCTGTCAATAAATATGATGCCTGGCTCTCCATTACCCCATGCATGATTTACTATGAGGTTAAATACCTCCCTTGACTTAAGCCTTTTTGTGGGGATCCCTGTATGAGGATTTATGAGTTCATATTCCTCATCCTTCTCAAGTGCCTTCATGAATGAATCTGTAAGGGCAACGGAGATATTGAAATTGTTGAGTTTATCACTATTGTCTTTCGCAGTTATGAAATCAAGTATGTCAGGATGGTCAACACGGAGTATACCCATGTTTGCACCCCTTCGGGTGCCGCCCTGTTTTATTGCCTCTGTTGCTGAATCAAATACAGTCATGAATGACACAGGGCCTGATGATATGCCCTTTGTAGAGCCGACTATATCGCCTTTCGGTCTGAGGTTTGAGAAGGAGAAGCCTGTCCCGCCGCCTGACTTATGTATCAGTGCTGCATTCTTTACAGCCTCAAAGATTGATTCCATGGAGTCCTCAATAGGAAGGACAAAGCATGCAGAAAGTTGGCCAAGTCTTCTGCCAGCATTCATGAGTGTCGGGCTGTTTGGAAGGAACCTCAATGAGGTCATCAGTTTGTAAAACTCCTCTTCTATATACTCAACCTCTGCCTGAGACTTTCCGTAGATTGCATCTGCCTGTGCAACTGCATTTGCAATCCTCCTGAACATTTCCGCAGGGGTCTCAACTACCTTTCCTTCCTCATCCTTCTTCAGGTACCTCTTCTCAAGAACCTTTAATGCATTCTGTGTAAGATTAAGACTGCTTACTGTTTCCATAATTGCCTCCTAATTTCTTTTATTATTTATAATCCCTCATTGCTGTCCAAGATATTCTAAAATAATTGTTAATCTTTATTTTAGACAGATGTGATAATTCCTTTTTTATGATTTTCGCTTGTTGTCGTGTTCTATAAAGCCGTTCAGCAAATCCACCTTCCTCAAGGAACTGCTTCCAGTTTCTGCAACTGCCGGCCCAGAAGATAACTGGCTTGGTTGATCAGGCAAAGCAGTGTATTATCAACAACCTCAGAGCCTGACATGTCTGATATGTCTGACAAATCTGACATCCTCTTTTCCCTCACCGCAAGGGGCTGTGGTGAATCCTTTGCCCAGACGCGCAAATCCTTCTGATGAAGAAAAACATAGAAGTCAAGCAGCAATTCTTCCAGACTCACACGGGCAACGCCGGTCAGCTCGAGTTCGGTTTTCTTTGAGGTTGCGGATGCCATGCTTCCCTTTTCTTCATCTAAATTTAACCCCTTTATTTTGAGGTTTTCATAAATTAAACCACAATATATTGTATATGTCAAGAAAAAAATGCATATTTTAGAAGTCTTTGACTTTTATACCTGTTGCCTCACATAAAAATCTACTCGAAATGATATTCGTTGCTTCACGTAAAATCTACTCCGATTAATTCTGCTTTTTTACCATCTTCAAGGTCCATATTATCAGAAAGGACAGATTCAGGGATTAAACCTGAAAAACCGGCTTCATAAAATGCCCTACAATCAATTTTCTCAGGGCAACTCATATCTAAGTATCCCCCTCCTGAGATGATCTTATCGTTTGACTTTCCTTACTGCCTATTCTTGTCTTTTCTTTTAGCTTCTTTACAGGCTGAAAATAGTTTGTATACAGAAGCCTGTCTATGGTTGAAGCACTTATCCTCTGTAGCTTATTACGTGTAACCCTATCAAGCTTTATCTCCTTCTTTCCATAGACCCTGAAAACATACGATGCATATGAGCGGTTATAGCCTGTAAGTTCAATAAACTCCTTGAGAATAATCCCTTTAAGCTTCTTCCTTTATTTTTCGTATAGATTTTTAAATGAGGCAACGATTCAGTTTCATATAGATTTTTGGTGAGGCAATTCGAAGGCTTGACTACAGTTAACGATTATTTTATGCTTACTCCATGGAAAAGCCGTGGTCTGGAAGGTTCAGTGAGAGGACAGAGAGGATTGTGGAGGAGTTCACATCATCCATCCCATTTGATGTGCGTCTCTGGATGTATGATATAGAGGGGAGCGTAGCACATTCAAGGATGCTTGCAAAGCAGAAGATTATCTCTCAGAAGGATGCAAGATTGATAATTAAGGGTCTCAATGAGATAAAGAGAGAGATAAAGAGAGGTGGATTTAAGTTCCTTGATAGCCTTGAGGATGTGCATATGAATATAGAGCATGCCCTTATTAAAAAGATAGGACCTGCGGGTGGAAGGTTACATACTGCAAGGAGCCGCAACGATCAGATCGCCCTTGACCTCAGGCTTTATCTGAGGGATGAGATAGGAGAGATCATTAGGCTGATTCGCTCCTTTCAGGATGTTATCGTTAGCATCTCTAAGAAATATGTAGATATCATAATGCCTGGCTACACCCACCTACAGAGGGCACAGCCTGTGCTGCTTTCGCATTATCTACTTTCATATTTTGACATGTTTGAGAGGGACAGAGAGAGGCTTGAGGATTGTCTTAAAAGGGTAAATGTCCTCCCACTGGGCTCAGCAGCACTTGCAGGGACATCGCTTCCTATTGACAGGGAATATGTGGCAAAACTTCTGGGGTTTCCTGCTACCTCTAAAAACAGCATAGATGCAGTTTCTGACAGGGATTTTGTGATGGAGTTTCTCTCTGTATCAGCTATTTTAATGGTTCATCTCTCAAGGCTTGCAGAGGAGTTTATTATATGGAACACTGCTGAGTTCGGATTTATTGAATTACCAGATGCCTTTTCAACAGGCTCAAGCATCATGCCCCAGAAGAAGAATCCTGATGTTCTTGAGCTTATAAGGGCAAAAAGTGGCAGGGTATTTGGAGACCTTATCTCAATCCTTACAGTTATGAAGGGACTTCCTCTTGCATATAACAGGGATATGCAGGAGGATAAAGAGCCTCTTTTTGATGCTGTTGATACTGTTAAGGGTTGTCTTTTAATATTGATAAAGATGATACCAGGGGTTAAGTTTAATAAAGATGCCATGGAGAGGGCTGCAGAGGGCGGATTTTCAACAGCTACAGACTTTGCAGAATATCTTGTGAAAAAGCGTGTACCCTTCAGAGAGGCACACAGGATTACAGGTGAGATAGTCAGATACTGTATAAAGAAGAAAAAGTCACTAATAGATTTAGACATTGAAGAATTGAGGAAATTCTCGAAACTTATTGGAGATGATGTGTTTTCTTTTCTTACTGTCGAGGGTTCGGTGAATTCAAGGTCTTCAATAGGTGGGACATCAAAGAGAGATGTCTTAAGGCGAATAACAGAAATCAAGAAAAGTAGAAGGAGAGGTTAGAAATGAGATATAACTTTCTACTTTCTACCTTTTGCTTTCTACTATTCATCTTACTCATCGCTTGTGGCAGGAGGGGTGATCCTGTTGTAATTATCCCTGTTGAAGGGATGGCCACTGAAAAGGTCATTAAGGATGAGAAGCTACCTCTTACAGAAATGGAGGATACTGGTGTATCAGAAGGGGATGAGACTCTTCCACCAAAGCCTCCAACAGGTCTTGTTGCTGTCTACACCAGAAAGAGTATCGTACTCACATGGGATGAGATTACCAATCAGGATATAAAGGGTTATAATATATATCGTTCCACAGGTGATGGCTATACATTCATAGGCATGACCATTACCCCTGCCTTTACAGACACGAATGTGAAACCTAACACAAGTTACCTTTACAGGGTGACAGCTGTTGGTAAGACCGAGGGTCTTCCATCGAAGGAGATCGAGGTTCTGACAGAATTCAGATAATCTGAAGGAACCCATCGTTGACATCCTCTATCAGTATCTAATAGTATTAATAAAACTTCGGTGATTCGTATGGGTCTCTCGGTGGTTATACTTGCAGCAGGTCGAGGAAAGAGGATGTTCTCTTCTATCCCCAAGGTTCTGCATAATGTCTTTGGCAGACCAATGCTCCACTATGTGGTAGATGCGGTTAAGAGATTAAAACCAGATGATTTGATAATCGTTGTTGGTAACGGTGCAGAGGCTGTAAGAGATAGCCTTCCTGACAGGGGCGTAACATTTATCGTCCAGGATAAACTCCTTGGCACCGCACATGCCTTTGAAACTGCAAGAAAGGGATTATCTTCAAACAATAATACAATCCTTGTACTTAATGGTGACTGTCCGCTCCTGACAGCAAAAACATTGAGGAAATTTCTGACGATGCATAAGCATAGCAGAAATACATTGTCATTGCTTTCCTTTATGGATGAATCCTTCTCAGGATACGGAAGGGTCATAAGGGATGAACATGGGCGTGTCAGGAAGGTTATAGAAGATAAACACACAACTCCTGAAGAGAAAAAGAGGTTCAATGAATTAAATGGAGGGGTTTATCTTATAGAACCAGAGTTGCTTGGTTATCTAAAGAAGATCAGGAAGAATAAATCCTCTGGTGAGTATTATCTTACCGATATTGTGGGGATAGCCTCGGCCAGAGGACTGAAGGTAGAGGCATATCCTTTCTCCTCTGAGGAGGTGATGGGTGTTAATAATAGGGAGGAGCTTTACAGGGTCTCTGAGATATTTAGGAGAAGGATAATATCAGGATGGATGAAGAAGGGTGTTACATTTATTGATCCCAGGGTTTCAATAGTTCACCCCTCTGTAAAGATAGGGAAAGACACGGTCATCTATCCGAACACATATCTTGAAGGCAGGACATCGATAGGAAGGAACTGTATTGTCTATCCAGGAGCAAGGGTTTGCGATAGTGTTATTGGTAATAATGTAATCATCAAGGATAACACACTGGTGGAGGGAAGCAGGATTGCTGATGGTGCTACAGTAGGCCCCTTTGCGCATCTGAGACCTCACAGTATTATAGGACGAAATGTTAAGATCGGTAATTTTGTGGAGATAAAGAAGTCCCGTATAGCTGATGGCACAAAAGCACAACATCTCAGTTATATAGGCGATTCAACAGTGGGTAAGAATGTGAATATAGGCGCTGGCACTATCACCTGTAATTATGATGGTATTAAAAAATACAGGACTGTGATAGGTGAAGGTGTCTTTATCGGGAGTGACTCCCAGCTTATTGCTCCTGTCAGTGTTGGAAAGGGGGCATATATTGCAGCAGGGGCAACAGTTACAAGAGATGTACCGCCAGGTGCCCTGGCCATAAGCAGGGTCGATCAGAAGAATCTGAAAGGATGGGCAGAAAAGAAGGTCAAGAGTAAAATGAGGAAATAAGGATGTGCGGGATAATTGGTTATATAGGCAAAAAGAATGTTGTTCCTATCCTTATAAACTCCCTTAAGAGGCTTGAATACAGGGGATATGACTCTGCAGGGATAGCATTCTTCATGAATGGCAGGATAGAGTTGAGGCGATGTGCAGGGAAGATAAAGGACCTCGAATCCTCTATAAAGGGTCAGAGGCTTAAAGGGTCTCTTGGAGTGGGACATACAAGATGGGCAACACACGGAAGGCCAACAGAGGAGAATGCCCATCCACACAAGGCAGGTAGTGTTATTGTTGTACATAATGGAATCATAGAGAATTATCTTGAATTAAAGGAGTCTTTGATAAAGGAGGGAAATGTCTTTACATCAGAGACCGATACCGAGGTGGTGTGCCATCTTATAAGTAGATATTCAAATGCTGGCCTCAATCTTGAGTCAGCAACCAGAGAGGCATTGAAGCATATCAGAGGGGCGTATGCCCTTGCCATAATAAGTGAATCCGAACCTGATAAAATTGTTGCTGTAAAGAAGGATAGCCCCCTTGTGATAGGCCTTGGCAATGGAGAGTATTTTGTTGCATCAGATATCCCTGCATTTCTCAATTATACAAGGGATGTGATAATTCCTGAAAACGGTGAGATAGCGGTGATAACAGATAAGGGGATAAGACTTTCAGATTTAAATGACAGGCCAGTGAGAAAGAAGGCCACGAAGATAACGTGGAGTTCTACAATGGCTGAAAAGGGCGGATACAGACACTTTATGCTTAAAGAGATATTTGAACAGCCAAGGGCAATCGCTGATACCATAAGGGGGAGGGTATTTTATGAAAGAGGGGAGGTGAATCTTAAAGAGTTTTCTCTTACCACCAAGGCGCTCAAGGGGTTCAGTAAGATATTTCTTGTTGCCTGTGGCACATCATGGCATTCTGCCCTTATTGGAAGGTATATGATAGAGGATATGGCGAGAGTGCCGTGTGAGGTCGATATAGCATCGGAGTTCAGGTACAGGAAGCCTATCATTCCTGCAAATAGCCTTGTCATTGTCATAACCCAGTCAGGAGAGACAGCTGATACACTTGCTGCACAGAGGGAGGCCAAAAGGCAGGGTGCAAAGGTGCTGAGCATATGCAATGTTGTTGGAAGCACCTCATCGAGAGAGGCTGATGCTGTATTCTACACACATTCGGGTCCGGAGATAGGTGTTGCATCAACAAAGGCATTTACTACACAGCTTGTAGCACTTTATCTCTTTTCAATCGCCCTTTCAAGGGCGAGGAATGTAGTCAGTGCAAGAGAGGCCATGGAACTCTTCAAAGACCTCCTTGCACTGCCTGAGAAGATTGAGAAGGCTCTGGGGTTGAATGATTATATCAAGAAGATTGCAAGAAGATTTTATAAGGTCAGAGATTTTCTTTATCTCGGAAGAGGTATGAATTATCCTATTGCCCTTGAAGGTGCATTGAAATTAAAAGAGATATCTTATATCCATGCAGAGGGATACCCAGCAGGCGAGATGAAGCATGGGCCGATTGCGCTCATAGATGATGGGGTTCCTGTTCTTGCTATTGTGCCAGATGATGATCTATACGAGAAGATGCTCTCCAATATAGAGGAGGTAAGAAGTCGCGGAGGAAGGGTCATAGCTGTTACAACAGAGGGTAATAAGAGGCTCTCAACCCTTGCCTCGTATACAATCTCTCTGCCAATAAGCAACCATTATTTAATGCCGGTTATCTTTTCCATCCCGATGCACCTCCTTGCCTATCACATAGCAGTTTTAAGGAAGTGCAATGTAGACCAGCCAAGAAATCTAGCCAAGAGTGTGACCGTCGAATAACTATAAGTTTTCCTTTTAATATTATAAAAAGGCATATTTTTTAAGGGGAAATTGTTATAATAAAATATTATTACTGTCCAAGATATTCTAAAAATAATTGTTAATCTTTATTTTGGACAGATGTGATAAAATATATCTTTTTATAATATTAACTTGTTAGTTTTCTGTGACGTACTACAGGTTTCAGGTATCTATTGTCACTCTGTGTGTGATACGGAATCCAGTTTTTTGTTTTTCTGGAAGATCGGAGAATGGCCTGTAGCTTGCAGGAGAGAGGTTTATTTCAGCAGGATTTAGTATGACAAAACATGATATGTTAGACGGGCTCAATCCTCAGCAGAGGGAGGCTGTACTCCACGAAAAAGGACCACTCCTTGTCCTTGCAGGAGCAGGAAGTGGTAAGACAAGGGTTATAACACACAGATTTGCCTATCTTACAAGTGTTCACAAATTCCCTCCCTCATCGATGCTTACCATGACTTTTACAAACAAGGCTGCTGAGGAGATGAAGATGAGGATAGAGAATCTTCTTGGAAGGTCTGTTAAAGGGTTATGGATAGGAACCTTTCATTCTCTCTGTTGCAGGATACTCAGGAGGGAGATTGAAAGAATCGGTTTTCATAGGGACTTCTGTATTTACGATGAGCATGACTCGTGTAACCTTATTCGTTCGATCTTAAAGACATTCAAGATTCATGAGGCCCTCTATAAGGGTTTCTCATCAAAGCTTTCTACACTTAAGGCCTCACTTATAAGTCCTGAAGAACTCCTCATGAATGAGGACAGTTACGGCTTTGACGAGAAGTTTGCACGGGTCTATGTTAGATATCAGGAAGAACTCAGGAAGAACAACGCCCTCGATTTTGATGACCTCATTATGTATACTGTCAAACTCTTTGAAAAGTATCCTGATGTCCTGAAGAGGTATCAGGATGAATTTCTCCATATAATGATAGATGAGTTTCAGGATACCAATGTCTCTCAGTATAGGCTGTCGAAATTGCTTGCCTCGAGACTGAAGAATATCTGTGTTGTTGGTGATGATGATCAGAGCATCTATAGGTTCAGAGGGGCAAATGTTGGAAATATCCTTTCATTCAAGAATGACTTTTCAAAGACCAGGGTGATCAGGCTCGAACAGAATTACAGGTCTACACAGCATATACTGAATGCAGCCGGTGGTGTTATATCTCGCAATTCCTTAAGGATGCCCAAGAAACTATGGACTGACAGAACAGGTGGTGAGAAACTCTTTTACTGTATAACGAATACTGAAAGAGATGAGGCCAGGTATATAGCTCAGACGATTAAGGAACTTTATCTAAAAGGTAGATATTCCTACGGCAGTTTTGCTGTTCTTTACAGGCTCAATCAACAGTCAAGGGTTATAGAGGATATAATGAAGGAAAATGGTCTTCCCTACAAGGTGATCGGAGGGGTCAGTTTTTACCAGAGAAAAGAGGTGAAGGATATTGTCTCTTACCTCAAGGTTATCGTTAATCCGAATGACTCTGTTGCACTCAAAAGAATCATCAACTGCCCTCCAAGGGGGATTGGCAATGCCACAATTGGAAGGATTGAGAATGAGGCACGAAAGAAGGAAAAGGGCCTCTTTGAGATGATGAGACATATTATGATTAATAATGGGTATTCTACGACACTGAAGGAGAAGGTGAGGGGATTTGTTGAGCTTATAGAGGAATTGATCAGCCACAGGGACATGGAATTGTCAAGACTTGTAAAATTAATCTTTGAAAAGACAGGCTATCTTGAATGGGCAGGAGAGGAGAGGGCCGATAACCTCATGGAACTCGTAAATGCAGTGGAGGGCAGGGATATCAAGAGCTTTATCGATACAGTATCACTTTATAGCCCTGCTGATGAATCCTATAACGGTAACGCTGTTTCTCTAATGACCCTGCACTGTGCAAAGGGTCTTGAGTTCCCTGTTGTATTTATAGCTGGGGTTGAAGATGGGCTGATACCTTATTTCCATGCAATAAATAAACAGGAAGAGCTTGAGGAGGAGAGGAGGCTTCTCTATGTTGGTATTACGAGGGCAAAGGAGATGCTCTTTATTACAAGGGCCAAAAAGAGAAAGTTTTACACATCCTTTAAGGAACTTCAGCCATCAAGGTTCCTGGATGATATTCCTGTGGAATGCTATCAGTGCTATGAGAGGAGGCCGAGCAGGGAGACAACCACTACTGAGGTGAAGATGCCTTTGCAATTTCTGACAAAGACACCATTTGTTGCAGGTGTAAGGGTGAAGCATCCCAAGTGGGGTGTTGGAATTGTCAGAGAGAGTTACGGAGAGAGTGATGATGTGAAGGTTATGGTGAACTTTCCTTCTGTAGGTATAAAGAAGTTATCACTTAGATTTGCTCATCTTGAAAGGGTATGATGGAGATTGAATATATTGCATTACTTGCAAGGCTGAAGCTTACAGACGAGGAGAAGGGTCTCTTTAGTAAACAACTCAGCAGTATAATTGGCTACATTGATAAGTTAAATCAACTAAATACATCGGATATCGAACCCACCTCTCATGTCTTACCGATGAAGAATATTTTCAGGGAAGATAAGCAGGATATCTCTCTTAACAGGGACAAGGTCCTTGAAAATGCCCCTTCCCAAAAAGGGGGTTTTTATAAGGTGCCAATGATTATAGAGTAGGGGTTATCATTATGCTCAGATGCATGCTCAGGTCAAAGATCCACAGGGCAACGGTTACAGAGTCAAATATTGCCTATGAAGGAAGTCTCACTATTGACGAGGTTCTTCTTGATGCTGCAGGCATAAGACCCTATGAACAGGTCATGGTGAGCAATCTGAATAATGGTGAGAGGTTCGAGACATATGTTATCCCTGGTCAGAGGAATTCGGGCATTGTCTGCCTAAATGGACCCACTGCAAGAAAGGGTACGGTTGGTGATGAGATTATAATATTCTGTTATAGCTACTACACCGAGGCTGAGGTCAATGATTTTTCCACAAAGATTGTGAGGGTTGATAAGAAGAATAGGGTTATACCGGTGTTACCAAAAGGAAGACCTCAGTCTTAAACATCACTTCACTTTTGTAAAGTGGACCCGAGATTATCTCCATATATTGGGAAAATGAATTTTGAAGGCTTAACCTCTAAGCCTTATAACCGAGTCTTATCCTTTATATTATTAAACGAAGATCAGCAAGGCAGGAATAGATTTTCCCTGTTGCCTAAATTCCCTTTGAAAGGTTATATTATTCCAATCTGTTATAGACAGCCGAGGCTTAGAAGGGGGAGGTGAAGCAGGATGCCCTTTGTGAAGGTAGGGGAGAATGAGTCCTTTGAGAATGCTCTCAAGAAGTTCAAGAAGCAGTGCGAACGAGAAGGCATACTCTCAGAGATCAAGAAGAGAGAGCACTATGATAAACCCAGTGTAAAGAGGAAGAAGAAGGCAATAGCTGCCAGGAAAAAGGCTATAAAGAGGATGAGGATGCCTTCTCCGAGGTAGTGATGTCCATTTTAGAAAGGATTGAAACCGAGTTCAAGGAGGCACTGAAGGCAAAGGATGAGAGTAAGGTCTCGATCCTCAGGATGGTAAAGGCTTCGATAAAGAATAGGGAGATAGAAAAGAGAGCGCCATTAAGTGACGATGATATTTACGATATCCTGAATTCCTTTATAAAACGCGGGAAGGAATCAATAGAACAGTTTTCAAAAGCAGGCAGGGAAGGTCTCGTAAAGAAGGAAGAGGAGGAAATCAGGATAATACAGTCTTACCTTCCAGAGCAACTGTCAGAGGGGGAGATAAGAAGATTGGTTTTGGAAACCATTGATGAGATAGGGGCAAAGGGTGTGGAGGACATTGGTAAGGTTATGAAGGCGATTATGTCAAAGGTGAAGGGAAGGGCTGATGGAAGATTGGTCAATAATCTTGTGAAAGAGGTGCTTCAGAAGAAATGAGACTGAGAGAGATATACGAGACTATAGTTGCCAGGGGCATAGAGGCAGACCCAAGAGGTGAAAAGGGGGTAAGGAGGTTTATCGAGAACCGTAAAAAGACCTATGATGATCTAAAAAAGGATGAGAGGGAGTTTTATGATTCCGAGAGGCTTACCAATCCATATGATGATACAAGGATACTTCATGGCAATGGTGATGAGGAGATCAGAACTGCCCTTGTAGGGATAGACATTGAGGTCCAGGAGGTTCTTCTTGCTGACAGGCTCTCATCAAAGGGAAAGAGGATAGACCTTCTTATATCACACCATCCTGAGGGAAGGGCATATGCAAGTTTTTATGAAGTTATGCATATGCAGGCGGATATATTGAACAAATTCGGTGTCCCAATAAATATCGCAGAGGACCTCCTTGAGGGAAGGATAAAGGAGGTTGAGAGAAAGGTGTCTCCTGTAAATCATACAAGGGCAGTGGATGCTGCAAAACTGCTTGATATCCCCTTTATCTGTGCACATACACCTGCAGATAATATGGTTACAAGATATCTGCAGGGATTATTCGACAGAGAGTCACCTGATACCCTTGGAGATATCATCAAGGTTCTTAAGGAGATCCCTGAATATCGTGAGGCATCAAAGAATAATGCTGGCCCACGCCTTCTCATTGGAAGCAGTGAGAGGAGGGCTGGAAAGATTTTTGTGGATATGACAGGTGGCACAGAGGGTGCAAAGAATATATTTGAGAGCCTTGCCAATTCAGGTGTGGGTACAATTGTTGGTATGCACCTCAGCGAAGAGCACAGAAAAGAGGCAGAGAAGCACCATATCAATGTGGTCATAGCAGGCCATATCTCCAGTGACAATCTCGGTATGAATCTATTGCTTGATGAGCTACAGAAGAAGGATAATCTGGAGATAATCCCCTGTTCGGGTTTCAGGAGATTTAAAAGACTACAGGGCCATAATTAACGATACAGGCTCAGGTTGCCATGCCATCATATGATAGCACCCTTGAAGAGATAAAGAGCAGGATAGATATTGTCGATTTAATCTCCCAATACGTCACATTAAAAAGGGCAGGACAGAATTTTAAGGCACTTTGCCCTTTTCATTCTGAAAAGACCCCTTCGTTTATGGTGAGCCCCTCAAAGCAGATATATCACTGCTTTGGGTGTGGTGAGGGCGGTGACATATTTACATTTCTTGTAAAGCACGATGGTTTAACCTATAAAGAGGCTGTAAGGGAACTTGCAGGAAGGGCAGGTGTTGAATTAAAGTGGCATAAGAATGAAAAAGAAGCAGATGAAAAGAGGATACTGCTCAACCTGAATAGGGATGCACTCACGTTCTTTCAAAAATCCCTTATGAAGAGTCAGAGGGCAAAGGATTATCTTAAAAACAGGGGAATAGAGAGAAGGGCACAGGAACTCTTCTCAATAGGTTATGCACCACGGTCATGGAATTCTTTAATCACTTATCTTGATGGCAGAGGGTATAAAGCTGAATTAATCAGGAAGGCGGGTCTTATTACCGCAGGAACAAAGGGCTACCACGATGTCTTCAGGGATAGGATAATCTTTCCCATATTCGACCTCAGGGGCGAGGTGGTTGCATTCGGAGGCAGATCCATTGATGACTCAGGGCCAAGGTATCTGAACTCACCGGAAACCCAACTCTTCAATAAGAGCAGGATTCTTTATGGACTCAATCTTGCAAGGGACTCTATAAAGAAGATGGGTTATCTCCTATTGATGGAAGGATATCTCGATGTAATAACCGCCCATCTCTATGGTTTTTCAAATTCTGTTGCACCCCTTGGCACAGCCTTTACAGAGGAACACGGGAGGTTGATAAAGAGGTTTACCGATGAGGCGGTATTGGTTTTCGATAACGATCAGGCAGGTGTAAAGGCAGCAAAAAAAGCAGCATCCATTCTCTTTGGTGCAGGTATTAATGTGAGGATGCTATGCCTTTCAGAGGGTGATGACCCCGATAGCTTTTTGAGAAAGAATGGTGCTGATGCCTTTGAGCGTCTGTTGAAAAAGCCTCTATCCATTGTTGACTTTCTCATTCAGTATGAAGGGGATAGACGTATAATTGCACGGGATGCTATTGAGGTCTTCTCAAGGATGCCTGATAGGATTCTTCAGGGTTCTTATGTAAAACTACTCTCAGAGAAACTGGGTATAAATGAGTTTTTTATAATAGAGGAGCTAAAGAGGACAAAGATAAGGGGCAAAAGGAAGGATATTGTTGATGCACCAGATGATTCATTAAGGCAAAAACCCCTTGAAGAGGCTTACATCCTAAAACTATTACTACAATCCCCTGAAAGGTCAGAGGATATCTTCAGGAGTATCTCTCCTGAGGATTTTGAGGATTATGTTACAAGGTCTATATTCAAGAAGATAAAACAGGTCTCAACAGACCCCAACAGGTTACTTTTAGAGTGTGATGAAGAAGAGAAGAGGCTGCTTACAAGGATTATGTTAATGGTAGATTTTGATGAACCTGAGAAGGCTCTCAGGGATTGTCTTAAGAGGATAATGAGCAAAAGACGCAGGATAATGCTCGAGGATATTCAGCTTCAGATAAAGGATGCAGAGCTAAAAGGCGATAGTGATAGATTGAGGCTCCTTCGGATGAAGGTGAATGAACTCATAAAAACAGGAGGCTTTAAGGATGAAGGAGTATCTTGATGACCTTCCACTTGATGAACAGGACATAGTGGATTCTATAGAAGAAGGGTCAATCGATGAACTTGAGGAGATACCTCCTGAAAACGAGATTATTCATGAAGATTCGATATCTCTCTATCTTAAGGAGATGGGCGCATTTGCCCTGTTGACAAAAGAGGAGGAGGTTGATATAGCGAAAAAGATATACGAAGGAAGAAGGAGGATATTCAAACTGGTCTTTACCATGCCTTTTGCCATCAAAAAGATCATGGCCTTTAAGGATATGATTAGAAGAGGTAGGATTACGATGGCAGATCTGGTCTCAGAATGGGAGGAGATGACCAATGCAGACAAGGATAGTATCCGACAGGAGTTTTTTAAAAATATAAAGACCATAGAGAATCTCTATGATGAGAGGGTTCTTTTGTTAAAGAAACTTAATAGGAGGAATCTTAAGAGTACAACGAAAAGAGATACGATGGAAGGGTTAAATAAAAACAGGGATGCAATATTTGAGGCTATATCCTGCCTTCGGCTAAGGGAGGATGTAATTGGTGCCTTCATAGAGCAACTTAGGGTGTCTGCATCGGATATCGATAACCTTCACAGGAGGGCCTTGAACATAAAAAAAAGGAACGTACAGGTCGTAGAACAGATTAGTGTCGGTGATATAAAAAGGCTTAAGGAATATAAAAGGCTCAATAGTGAGATAAAGAAGATTGAGTCAAGTATTGGTTTAGAGAGGTTAGAGATAAAAAAATCACTGAGACTGCTGAGGCATTATGAGAAGGAGGTAGTTGAGGCAAAGAGGAGACTTATTGAGGCCAACCTAAGACTTGTTATCAGTATAGCAAAAAGATACATGGGCAGAGGGCTTAGCCTTTCAGACCTTATACAGGAAGGCAACATCGGCCTGATGAAAGCAGTGGATAAATTTGAGCACAGGAGAGGATACAAATTTAGCACTTATGCTACATGGTGGATAAGGCAGGCCATAACACGTTCGCTCGCTGACCAGGCAAGGACGGTCAGGCTTCCTGTACATATGGTGGATACGATAGGAGCAATTACGAAGGCATCAAGGAAACTTGTTCAGGAATTTGGCAGGGAACCAACCGATGATGAAATAGCTGAAGAGGCAGGTCTTTCTATAGAAAGGGTGAGGTTAGCACTTAAGATAGACAGAGAGCCTTTATCTCTTGAGGATCCTGTTGGTAGAGATACAGACAGCTTTCTCAGGGACTTCATAGAGGATACGAGGATTCAATCTCCACTGGATATAGCCATCAAGCATGACTTACAGGAGCAGATGGAGAAAGCTATTGAGACTCTTCACCCTAAGGAGGCTAATATTATTAAGAAGCGTTATGGAATAGGAGATGACAATTCACTTACACTTGAGGAGGTTGGTAAGGAATTTAATGTCACAAGGGAGAGGGTAAGGCAGATAGAGGCAAATGTCCTGAGAAAATTGAGACACCCTGCAAGGAGCAAATGGCTTAAGATATTTGTTGAATAGGTGCACTTGTCCTTCCAACAGAAGAATACACAAAACCCATCTTTATTAATTTATCAGGCTCGTATATATTCCTGAAATCAAAGAAGAACTTACCCTTGAGGTATCTCTTGATCTTCTTAAGATCGAGATTCCTGAACTGGTTCCATTCGGTCATTATTACGAGTGCATCGGCTCCTCTCACTGCGTCATAGGCATCTCTGCAGAATGTTATATTTTTTGAAAATATTTTTTTTGCCTCTTCCATAGCAGCAGGGTCATAGGCCCTTATCTTTGCCTTTGATTTTAGGAGTTTCTTTATGATATACACTGAAGGCGCCTCTCTCATATCATTGGTATTTGGTTTGAATGAAAGACCAAGCACACATATGGTCCTCCCCTTAACTCCTCCCATTGTCTTATTTATCTTCATCACGCACCTTTCTTTCTGGTGTTCATTGGCTTTGATAACAGCCTCTACAATGCCAAGCCTTGTATTGTTCTGCTTTGCTATCTGGAGGAGGGCAAGGGTGTCCTTTGGAAAGCATGAACCACCATACCCAGGCCCTGCGTGCAGAAACTTTGGGCCTATTCTTTGGTCAAGCCCCATGGCCCTGGCAACAACCTTCACATCTGCTCCCACATCCTCACAGAGGTTTGCAATCTCATTGATAAAGGATATCTTTGTTGCAAGGAAGGCATTAGAGGCGTACTTTATGAATTCTGCGGTCTTTATGTCTGTTATGACAAAGGGGGTCTCTATGAGATAGAGAGGCCTGTAGAGGTCCTTCATGATGGCGATTGCCTGTGCACTCGATGCACCAATCACAACCCTGTTTGGTCTCATAAAGTCCTCTATGCCCGCGCCCTCTCTGAGAAACTCAGGATTTGAGACTATATCAAAGTCAATATTCTCTTTTAAGTTCTTAGATATTATCTGGCGCAACCTCTCACCTGTCCCCACAGGAACGGTACTCTTTGTCACAATAATCTTGTAGCTCTTTATATACTTTGCTATCTCCTTTGCTACTTCCTCAACATGCCTCATATCAGCAGAGCCATCACCCCTTGGAGGTGTACCAACTGCTATGAATATCACAAGGCCAGAGTCAACGGCCTCACTGATATCAGTTGTAAAATGTAGCCTTCCTGCCTTGAGATTTCTCTGGAGGAGTTCTTCAACCCCTGGCTCATAAAAAGGCACAACACCCTTCTTCAATAATCTTATCTTCTTATCATCATTATCAACACAGGTGACATCCAGACCAAACTCTGCAAAACACACACCTGTGACTAATCCAACATATCCTGTGCCTATGATAGATATATGCATCTTAACCCCTTCCCATCTTTCGCAGTTTTGAGTACTTTTTATATGTATAAATCGAGTATAACCAGGCTAATATTATGCCATAAATCCCATCAAGGATTCCCAATTGCAGAACAGACATCCTTAAAAATGTGACAGGTGGTCTGAATATTATGTCAAGGATTGTGGCTCTACGATTATTCTTATAGAGTTCCTTTGCTGAAAGGCTTGAGTATACCTCCATCCTTTTTAAAAAATCATAAACATTTCTGTATGTGTAATGTTCAATGCCATTCTTCAGATAACCCACCTCACCATCAACCTTTATTGCCTCATGCACCTCCCTCTCTACAAACCTTCCCCTATCACGCTTGAAGAGTCTTAATGTATAATCAGGCCACCAACCACCATGTTTGATCCACCTGCCGGCAAAATAATTTCTGCGTGGAAGATAATAACCATCAAATGAATTCTTGTTCTTTATGATCTCTATAATTTCTTCTTTCAATCCTTCTGTAACCCTTTCATCAGCATCAATTACAAGCACCCATGGCATGGTAGTCAATGAGATCGCCTTATTTTTCTGAGATGAAAATCCTGACCATTCAAGAGAAAAGACCTTATGAGTATACTCTCTACATATCTCGATCGTCCTGTCTTTGCTGAATGAGTCAACTACAATAATCTCATCTGCCCATTTAACACTCTCAAGTGCATCCCTTATATTCTCTTCTTCATTATATGTGATAATGGCTACTGAAAGCATTATAGAAGGCTCTTTACCTCCTTCATAACCATTTCCACGCTTATACTGCTCATACAGAATGGGTCCTTACACCGTTTCTTAAAACACGGACTGCACGGGGTATTTGATTTTATTACAGTCAAATTTTTGTTATCCTGCCAACCGTAGGGACCTGTTCTCATTGGGTCTGTTGGACCGAATAATGCGACAACAGGAACATCAAGGGCAACAGCAATGTGCATGGGTCCTGTATCACCACTTATGACTATTCTTGCATCAGAGATTAATGCAGCGAGGCTCTTCAGATCCGTCTTTCCACAGAGGTTAAGGGGTGTCTTCGTGGATAATTCGGAGATCCTTTGCGCCATGAGTCTGTCTGATCTGCTTCCTGCAATAATGCATTGTATGGAAAGTCCTGATATAAGGCTGGCAAAGTTTTCTATGGGCCATCTCTTTGTATGCCATCTTGCTGATGGAAAGATAATGATATATTCATCAATATCACTGATAAGGCTTTTGGCTTTTTCCCTTACACTCTCGTCAACGTAGAGGGGGAACTCTATCCCTTTTACCTCAGCACCGATTGCCTTTGCAACCTCAAGATTCTTGTCCACAGCATGAGATATCATATTAACAGAAACCCTCTTGTTATAGAGATGTTTGCTTCCCTCTCTTGCATTATCAAAACCAATCCTTAAAGGTGATGATGTAAATAATGAGATGACTCCGCTTCTTAGAAGCCCCTGCAGATCAATCACCATGTCATAATGCTTCTCCTTAAGGGTCTTCTTGAGATTATATATCTCTCTTGAGGTTCTTCTAAGATTCATTATGTCCTTCCACGAATCCTTATCAATAACAATAAGTTCATTAATAAGGGGATTGGCATCGAGTATATCTTGAAGATTTCTGCTTATTATCCAGTCAATACCTGAATCAGGGAAGGTGTCCTTTACGGCCTTAAGAAAGGGCAATGCATGTATTACGTCACCAAGTGAACTCGGCTTTATTACCAATATCTTCACTTAAATATTTTATCACAAGAGATAACTATTATTAGCCTCGCGATTTGCTCTGGTGTTAAAATAAAACCAAAATCCTGTCTTTTGGGAAGATGTGCTTATCATTGTTGCCCAAGATATTCTAAAAATATAGGGGCTAAATGCTGAATAAAAGCAATCAGCGACACAAAGCTACTTATGTTATGCATAAAAACCTTATAGTCAAATATTGTTTGATAATTATATGCATTAT
>FWWM01003155.1_pt1 | contig 41914 bp, 37 predicted proteins | sample 2228351 | NCBI WGS metagenome assembly FWWM01 (sample SAMEA103939774, study PRJEB20133) | metagenome
TTAAACTCAGCCATCCCTTGCAAGATGGCCACGGTGGCAGCGGACAGGTCTTGGGGTGTCACGGACACACTTTGCGCTTTGATGATACCTTCATTGATCATGGACAGGAAAGCCTCAATCTTTTGGTCAACGGTGTCCATCTTACCTTTGACAGCGTTGTAGGCGTCAGGTGCTTTGTCCTTCATCGTTCCGACATTTACTCTCATACCAGTGAGAGTGAGTTTGATCGCATCTATTGCTGATGCTATGCGTGCTCGCTCTTCTGGGGTTAATTGCCTATCTACCACTGCAGTCGTTGCTAATGCTCCCAAATTGCTTACCCCCACGGATACCCTTTCCGCATCCAAGTGAGTCACATAGGGAACCCTAATACCAGCGACTTCGCTTCCCAAGATCCCAGCACTGTCGGCAATATCTCTGTTAAGGGCAGGTATCTGGCTCAACAAGTTAACATAATGGCTGTAAACATCGTTAGCACTTGCTGTCATGCTTTGGTTCTTTACGGACTGCCAATCGGTTTTGAGTTTCTCCCACCCTTCCTTGAAGCCAAGCTCTTCACCGTAGAGAGCCGCAAGTTTGTCCATTTCTTTGATGTACTCCTCAATGCCCGCCTGAGCCTGAGACAACTGCTCTCGGTAAGCGGAATTGCCCACCAAGTTAGCAATGGCATAAATCCGATACAAATGAAGGTGGTCGGACAAGTCACTGAAACTCTCCAGACATTCGCTACCGTGTAGCATTTTCTGAGCAGTAGCGATGTTGCTGCTGAGGTGAGAGTAGATGGCGTAATTGGTAACCAACAAGGGGGTGATGATTATGACACCGACCCAAAAGATGCGGTGCTTGTAACTGAGACGCTCCATCACCTTAGTGATAGGACGCATCAAAGCCTCCAACACAGCCATGCCTGCGTTCCCTTTCATCATCTTCCACACCTCCAAGTTTAGTTTCTCCAAGAGTCGTCAATGGCTTACGCCTATTCCCTTTATCGGCATTGAACTGGGAAACTTTAAGTGCCTGCAATAGCCTCTGTTTAACGGGAGGGTAGGGGAACATCAAAGCCGTTCAAAATCGGTGTGAAGAAGAGACTGACTTCGGTCGTTAGGGACTCATATGAGCAAAGTGCGTCAAAATAAACGCACCAGAATAGTGTAAACCATAGCAGTAAAGGAGCGTGAAGGGATGCGCAAAGGGTGCCGGACAAAGGAAGCGGTGGGTTTGTTCATGCTGGTTGGACTGGGGGTGTGTGGCATGATGGCGCAACAGGGTGAAACGGTGAAGCGGGTGACTGTTGACCCGCAAAAAGTGCTGCATCGCGTGGACGAAAAGATTTACGGTCACTTTCTGGAGCACATCTACCACTCAGTGCACGGTGGGCTGTGGGGCGAGATGGTGTGGAACCGCAGTTTTGAAGAATTGCCCCCCGGCGGGCTGTGGCGCCGTGAGGGAGATGAGTTAGTGCAGGACGCTATCGGCACCGAGATTTACCTGACCTTCGGTGACCCCGAATGGAAGGATTACGAGTTCTCTCTGGAAGCGCAAAAGATTGACGGGCAGGAAGGCTTTCTGGTGCTCTTCCGCTACAGGGACCGACGCAACTACTACTGGCTCAACTTGGGCGGTTGGGGCAACAGCGTCCACGCAGTGGAACGAGCCCATCCTGTCCAACGGGGGCGCCGACAAATCACCTTCCCCGTGCGGGGGCGCATAGAAACGGGTCGTTGGTATCGCATCCGCATCCGCTGTGAAGGGCGGCGCATCCGAGCGTGGTTGGATGAGCGGCTGATTTTTGACTTTGACGATGATGCGAACGCTCATCTAAGCGGTCGCGTCGGCGTGGGGGCATGGCTCACTCGTGCTAAGTTCCGCAACCTCAAAGTGACCGCTTTGGACGGCACGGTGCTTTGGGAAGGTTTGCCCGAAGTGCCCCAACACACTGTTGCTCGCCACTGGCGAGCCTTCGGGACGGGTGAAGCGCGATTGGTGGGCGAACAGCCCCTTAACAGCCGCTATTGCCAATTCCTACGCTGCCAAGAGGGGGAGGTAGGTCTGCGGCAGGCACCCTTGTTCTTCCGCGCTGGCGAACGCTACTTCGGTTCCCTTTGGGCGCGCGGCAACGCTCCTAACGGCATAGCGGTGCGCATACGCAATGGCGAACGAATTGTCGCAGAACAGAAAATACCTGCTCCCCCTTCAGAGTGGCGCGAGTTCTCGTTCGCCTTGACGCCTTCCGAAACAGCAGAGGATGGGACTTTAGAAATCGCTGTCGCTGCTCCTGCACAAGTTTGGGTGGATCAAGTGAGCCTGATGGCGGAGAGCAGCCGAAAAGCGGGTGGCTTTCGCCCAGACTTGCTGGAAGCCCTCAAAGCGCTGCGCCCACCAGTCATTCGTTGGCCAGGCGGTTACTTTGCCTCCATCTACCACTGGAAGGACGGCATCGGTCCACAGCATCAACGCCGCGTCGCTCGCCGCCCTTCGTGGGATGACTTGGATGTCAACGCTTTCGGCACCGACGAGTTCATCCGACTGTGCAAGGCTGTCGGCGCAGAACCTATTTTGGTCATCAACATCGGCGTGCCTTACCCGCCGGGAGAGAAGGAGCAATTTTTGCAAGACGCAGTGGATTGGGTGGAGTATTGCAACGGACCAGCAACCTCCCGTTGGGGAAGCGTGCGGGCTGCCAACGGTCATCCCGAACCCTACAATGTCAAGTTCTGGGAGATTGACAACGAGACATGGATTTTCGGGATGCCACCTGAGGTTTACGCGGAAGAACTCAAACGCTTTGTGACCGCCATGAAGAAGGTGGACCCCAGCATCAAAATCATCGCTTGTGGCAGTGGCGGGTTGGGAGCAGATGCTTTGCGGTGGAACCGCATCGTTGTTGAGCGGTGCGCTGAGTTCATTGATTACCTGAGCCTTCACCACTACGAGTGGAACCCCAACAATTTTGCGGATGGTCCTGCAGCGTTTGAGCGCTTCATCCGCGAGACGGCGGAAATCATCGCTAAGTCCCGCAACCCCAACATCAAACTGTTCATCTCGGAGTGGAACCTGCAAAGCACGGACTGGCGCACGGGCTTGTATGCGGCAGGGCTGCTGAACGCTTTTGAACGATGCGGTGATGCAGTGGAGATTGCCAGCCCAGCATTGCTGATGCGGCATTGGTGGTCAGGCGTGCGACCGGACGGTCAGCGGGAGTGGGACAATGCATTCATCAACTTTGACCATCGCCGTTGGTTCCCTGCGCCCAACTATGTGGTGATGAAGTTGTGGCGAGAGCACTACGCGCCCAACTTCGTCGCTGTAGAAGGCGACCTCAAACCCCTCAACGCAGTTGCCACCAAGTCCGAAGACGGCAAAACCCTTTACTTCAAAGTTGTCAACCCCTCACAGCAAGCAGTTTCGGTGGAACTGACCATTGCAGGCGAGGTCACCATCCAACGAGCGCACATGCAATTCGTTGCTCCCAGCGACTTGTTCGCTCGCAACACTTTAGATGAACCCGATCGCATTCGCCCTGAGCAGAAGCAAGTTTCGTGGGAGGGCAAAACGCTGCGGTTCGCCCTTCCACCAATTTCCGCTGGTGTGGTAACGGTTCGGTTGGAGTGACTTATAGTGAGACGCTGACCGTTTTAGCCAGCGCACTTGACAGTTTATCCGATTCCGTAGCGTTGCCTCTTGTAGGTGGTGCGCCTTCGGGAAAGGGTGTATTCTCTGTTGGAACGGGTTTCAGCGCTGTTGAGGGCTATCGTTTCCTTTGCGCACGCTCACTCGCTGCCCGTTACGAAGGGAGGAAGGGGGATTGACAATCACAACAGCGCTGAAGGTGACTCCGTCCTTTACCTCCACACGCTCTGCGTCGCGAGCCCCTGTTCGGATAAAGCGCTTGTAGGCACGCCCGTTCTCCACAACCCAAACAGCGAGGGCGTCCCCGTCAGTCACCAGAGCGGTTGCAGGCACTAACAAGGCGTTATTGGCGACTTTACCGATGATGTTCACATCACCACTCATTCCCAGTTTCAACCCCTGCGGGTTTCGGATACCGCGCAACTCCACCTTGTAGGTCTTAGTCACGGGGTCGGCTTGGGGGTGAAGGCGAGCAACCGTTGCCTCATAGGTTCGTTCAGGAAAGGCGTCGGCTTTGAAGAACGCACGAGTGCCCAAACGCACCTTACCGATGTCCGCTTCATCCACCTGTGCCTCAATGAACACCTCCTCACCCGTCGCCATTTTGACAACTGTTGACATTCCGAAACCTGCTGCCAAGTAACTGCCCACCTTCGCCACCACTTCGGTGATCACGCCATCAACGGGGGCGCGGACGACGAAATCCTCCAATTTCCGCACTGCATCTTCATAAGCCTGCCGTGCCAATAGATACTCGCGCCGAGCAATCTCCAGCGTTTCAGGGCGAGCGCCTCGTCGGGCTTGGGCGAGTTTGGCTTTGACCGCATCCACCCGCGCTTTCGCGGCTTTTTCGGCGTCTTTGGCTTTTTCCAGCACTGCCTCCGCTTGCCGAACTTGGGCTAATGCAGCATCTACTTCTGCTTTGCGCAGCGCTACTTGGCGTTCGTTAGCGCGAGCCGATTGGAATTGGGCTTGGGCTTGCGCGAGGCGGGCTTTAGCGGCAACGAGTTCCTGCTCCCGCAGCACCACTTCTGCTTGTTTTGCCTTTGCGGCTTCCAACAAGGCACGGGCTTGGGCAACTTGAGCGTGAGCAGCCTCCCGCTCCTGCGGTCTCGCCCCCTTTTGCACCTGCTGCCAATTGGCTTCTGCCTGTCGCAACTGAGCCCGAGCAAGATCGTAACGGGTTTGAAGCGCTTCCAACTCGGCTTTGGAAATAGCACCTTCCGCGAACAGTTTTTGCCCCCGTTCCAAATTTCGGCGGGCTTCCTCTACCGCTGCTTGGGCTGCATCCAATGCTGCTTTGGCGCGTTCTCGCTCCTCTTCCCGTGCGCCCTCTTCCAACAAAGCGGCTTGCGCTTCTGCCGCTCGCAGAGCAGCTTCGGCTTGCGCGATTTCTTGCGCCACAACCTTTCGCGTCGTCTCCAAGGCAGTTTGGGCTTGCTGCACTTGTGCCTCTGCTATGCGCAGGTTTTGCTCTGCTTGCTGGATGGAAGTTTGCACCTCGGTTTCTGCCAATTTCCATGCCTCTACGGCTTGCTGGTAACGGGCGCGAGCAGCGTTTAGTTGGGCTTGCGCCGACGCCACTTCCTTCTGCGTCAATGACCATTGGGCGACAGCGGTATCCAACTCCGCTTGTATCGCCGCAAGGTCAAAAGGGTCGGTGCCTGCTTCCAGTTGCTTCAGGTTGGCTTCCGCAACTCGCAGCCTTCGCTCTGCCTCCCGCACCTTTATCTCAAAATCGGAAGCGTCCAACACTGCCAACACCTGTCCCTTGCGCACCCTTTGCCCTTCCTTGACCAGAATGGCTTTCACTTGAGCGGATACTTTTGCATCCACCAGCAGTTCTTGTGCGGGCTTGACAACGCCAGTGGCGTAAACAATCTCCACGATCCGCCCCTTTTGAACGGGAGCAACCACCACTGGGACGGGACGCTGTCGCCACAGCCACCATCCCGCAACCGCAACAAACGCGAGGGCAATAAGCCACCATCGTTTCCTCATACGCTTCTCCTCCATGCATTTTGGAGGGATGGAACCCGAGAAAAAATCTAACGCCGTTCGCTTTCAGCGACTTCGTAATGCTGCCTTGGTGGTTGTGAAAGTCGCACTGACGCCTAACTCCTGATAAGGCTAAACTCTACCTTGCGCTTCATCGGTGCTTGTGGGAAACGAAACGAACACTTGCGTTAGCGAGGGGACGGAGCGATGCACGAAAGTCAACTGGCGCGTCGGTTGGTTGCCACTCTGGAAGCAACGGTCAAAGAGCGTGGAGCATTACGGGTGGAATCGGTGAAAGTGCGGTTAGGTGGTGTCCACTGGGTTGACCCTGATGCTTTCCGCGAACTGTTTACCTTGTTCGCGCAGGGCACCGTCAGCGAAGGTGCTGCGTTGGAAGTGGAAGAAGCCCCACCGAAAGCCGTGTGCCGTTCGTGTCAAACTACTTTTATCCCCCATGACCACCACCCGCATTGTCCTAACTGCGGCTCGCACGATTTAGAAGTGACCGCCGAACCCGACCTTCAAATTCTGGAAGTTTCGCTGGTGATACCGTCGTGACGCTGCACTTGTCCTCATCGCCCCTTTACTGAGGCAACTACACCTTTGCCTTTGGGAGGGTAGTCGGAGCGAGAGGATGCATTCGCTCGGCTTGGAAATTTTTGCGCCCTTGGATGGCTCTTCACTTTCGCCCTACTTGCATTACCAGTGGGTCGCAGCGAAAAGGTAGGAACCACTCATCGCCATTGAGCACGATAGCGGCTTGACAGCAACCCTTTCTGCCTTCCCATTGTTGTGGACTGCGAAGTTTGCGTCACAATCTAACGCGAGGCTCTAAGACGGAGTGTCACATATGGCGCTGCCAAGAGAGGAAGAAAATCTGCGAATGGAAAACCAGCGGCTGCGGCAACGCGTAGCCGAACTGGAAGAAGAGTTGCAAAGGGTGAAAACTGCCTTTGCTGAACTGCTGGCGCAAGTGTTGGTCACTGCAGCGGATCCAGCGGTAGAAGCGAAGGTGTTAGAGCAATTGGTGGGGTTGGGAGAAGTAGCGCTCCCCATCTTCCTTGCCATCTTGGAGCAGCCGAGAAAGTTTGAGAAAGACATCCTGAAGTCGCCGCTGGTGGAAAGCATCCTCAAATCGTCATTTGTTTTGCTGAGCAGACAAATGTTCGTTGACTCTGAGTTCCTTGAGCGCCTCCGTCAATTGGCGATAGAAGGGGTGCAGCGATTGCAGGCGAAGGAAGCCGTCCCCGTTTTGGAAAGGCTTTTGCCCAAGTTAAAACACCCCACGACGCGCGTCAAGGCGTTGTCAGCGTTGGTTCACCTGCGGGCGGGAAAAGAGTTTGCCGAGCAACTGATTGACTTGCTGAACAGCAGGGCGTTGCGGTCGGAGCCAAAATTGAGCGCTGAAGCGATAAAAACTTTGGGCGCTTCAGGTGACCCATCGGTTGTCCCCTTGCTGCTCCCCTTTTTGGGGGAACTGCAGGTTGCTGATGGCATTCGCTTGAGCGAGGAAGCAGCGAAAGCCCTCCAACAGTTAGGTGCAGGCAATTTGGTGGACGCCTTCCTTCGCCTTCTCCGCAACGGTGACCTAAGCGCTCTGGAACCTTTGCGCTCTTACCGAAGGGAAATCATTGAAGCCCTCACCCGCGCCCTGGACAGCCCTTTGAGCGAACACATCTTCAACGCTGCTCAAGCGCTAAAGGCGTGGAACGCGGTGGAAGCATTGCCGAAGTTGAGGGCAAAGGTTCGTTGGGGCAGGTTGACACTGGGCGAAAAAGCCTTCAAAGCCCTTGACGAGACCGTTGCCCACTTGGAACGCATTGCCCGCTTACCTGCTGCTGCCCGCCCATTGGAAATCCCGACGGACACCTTGCCCCGTCCCGCTACTCCACAGGACATTGCCACGGACATGCTCCCCCGTCCCGCAGCCCCACCCGAAACGCAACCGCCTTCAAAGCAACCGAAAAAGTTTTCGGACACCTCTTGACACGAAAGCAAAGTTTTTCTTCACCGTCTCACTGCCTGTGCTCTTCTTGCAGCAACTGTTCCACGATGCGCTCTATCTTGCCCTCTGCGTAGCCGACCACTACTTCCCGCAAGATGCCTTTGCGGTCAATGATGAAGGTTGTGGGTAAAGCGCCAACTTTGCTGTAAGGCTCAGGCAAGTTGTCGTTATCCACCAAAAGCGGGTAGGTGATGCCTTGCGACTGGGCGAATTTGCGTTGGGTCTCTGCGTCGTCCGAGGAAACGCCTAAGACAACCACGCCCTTGTTGCGATACTTTTTGTCCAGCGCCACCAAGTCGGGAACCTCCCGACGGCACGCCCCTCACCAGAACGCCCAAAAGTTCAGCACAACGATGTAGCCGTGATATCGGGAAAGGCTGTGAATGCTGCCATCAATGTCAAAGAGGGCGAAATTGGGCGCGGGGCGGTCTTTGTAAGCATCAAACTGGGCAACCCATGCCTGTGAGAATTCCCCTGCAGCAGCAAATACCCGCCAGCCGATGATGAGAAGAAGGCTTGCACCTATCAGCAGAGAAAGGGCACCTAAGACAATGCTGGCGATCGCCACGCCTTTCGGAACCTGCCATCCTCGCAGGTATCCAACGCCCCAAAGAATCGCCAGCAAAGCGCTCAGCGGAAACAGCAAGCAAAGGGTTGCAAGGAGAAGCAACGCGCCAATGACAAACGCTGCTTCCATCTCGCTCCCTCCTTCAGTCAGCGATTGTCTCGCTGATTGCAATCAGTGCTCACCGTCAGCGCCACCAACTTACAGGCTAAAGCCACCGTTTCTCTTTGAAGGGCGCATCTCCTAATGTGCCGAATTTGTTTGCTGGAGGGCGGCTCTCCTGAGGCGCCGATTTTACGGTTCGGTGCGTCAGGAGACGCACTATCCAGTTAACCAACCGTCGCCCGCAAGGGGCGACGCTACCGACGATACCTTTGAACGACCGCCGCCGACGAGCGGCGACGCTACCGCCAGCAACTTTTACACTTTACGCATCACGCCTTTCGCTCGGTAGCGTCGGGGCTTGCCCCCGACGGTCGTCAATGCACTAAAACTTCCCGCACTCCTTTGGGTCAACGCTGCTCTTCGCTGTCCGTCGGTTCTCCTTGCCACCCACGAGGGGGCGTGAGGTAAAAGGCAATCAGCAAGGCAACGACGAAGGGTAGGAGCCAAAGGCAAGAGAGAAGGAGATCAGAGGGTTGGGTTAGCGCAAACACCAGAAAAAACAGCGAGGCTGGCAGCATCAAAGTCAAAAAAACCAGGGTCAAAAGCGCACCTCCACCAGTCCAGCCTTCAACGAAAATGGCTTCACAAAGGATGGCGACCAGTGCCCAGCAGATAGCGTGCCCCAGCGCGACCCAAGAAGCAACAAGATGGAATTGAGGCTTTTGACGCACCAAGCAAGCAACCGTGCCTGCAGGCAACAGCCCCGCAATCATGCCCACAGCAATCCCGAAGGGAAACACCATCACATACTGCCCGTCCCGTAACGAACTCGGAGAGGTCAGAACACACGAGAGGTGGATTACCAGCGTTGCGGCAAAGATGGCAGAAAGCCAGACGAAGAGAGGGGCAATCCAGAACCAAACTTGCTTTCTTGCATCCATCATGCCTCTCCCTCCTAAGCATCAACTTTGCGCCGCCGTTCAGGCTGATGCTGTCACGATGGTAGCGCAAAGCCACTCCTTAAAGGCAAACGGGTGCTCCTGTTTCCAGAGAGCGATACACTGCCAATGCCAATGCGACAGCGGCTTTGCCGTCCTCGCCCGTGATGGCAGGCGGTCGCTGCTCGCGGATGGAAGCGATGAACTCCCGCAACTCTCGGCGGACAGGGTTTTCCGTTGACAACTCGCTGGCTTTGATCACTTGCTGCTGCTTTTCCGTCTGGACGACCAACTCGCCGTCCCAAAGTTTGGGGAAGAGCAAACTCCCCTTTTCGCAATCGGCGCGACCACCGTAGCCGCCGGCAACCGAGACTTGACTGGCGTGCAAGTGCCCTAACGCACCGCTTTGGAAGCGGACAGTAATGAGCAGGCAATCAGGGAAGTCTTGCTCGGGGTGGCAGAAGTTGTCGCCCATCGCTATCACTTGCCCCACTTCGCCCCCAACGAACCGCAAAAAGTCCAGTTCGTGGATGTGGACTTCAAACAGCATCCCGCCACTTTGAGCGCGGGAGCGCCGCCACGATTTGTCCCAAATGCCTGAGTAGCCCCCGCCAACCCGATGCACTGTCAAGCACAGCAACCGCCCCAGTTCCCCGCTTGCCACCAACTCCTTCACCTTTGCGTGGATGGGGAAGTAGCGGAGCACATGCCCAATCATCAGGTTGACCTTGTTCTCCTTGCAAGCAGCGATCATGCGGTCGCAATCTTCCAAAGTGAGCGCCATTGGCTTCTCGCAGAAGACATGTTTGCCCGCTTTCGCCGCAGCAACGGTGTGCTCTGCGTGCAAGTGGTTGGGAGTAGCAATCATCACTGCGTCAACGGCTTCGTGGGACAGCAGTTCGTCCAAGTTGGTGGTTGCCCAAACGCCCAGTTCACTGCCCAAAGCGTTGGCAGCGTTGGGGTCTGCATCGCACACGCCGACCAACTGAGCATCGTCAAGGGTGAGCAGTTGCGTCGCTAAACTCCGCCCCATCACGCCACAGCCAATTAGACCAACGCCAATTTTCCCGTTTCGCATTCCCTCATCTCCTCCGCAAGCGCAGGCTCCTATCGCAGCCGCATCAGTAACTGTAGCGCTTGCTCTCTGGCGCGGTCAGCCACTGTGCGGTCTTTGGGAATATGCCACCGCAGTTCGTTCACACCGATAGGCGCCAACACTCGTTGAACGCCAACAGTCAGCAACTTTTCCGCTTCCGCCAAGTTGGGGTCAGCAGGGGCGCGCTTTTTCCGCTGCTCCACAGCGCGGCGCAAAAGCATCAGGATTTCGTAGTCTTGCACGCCGTCGCGAATGGCTTCCATTTGCTTGGCAGCGGTCACGCTGTCAGGGGCTAAGAACAAGGGCGTGTAGCAATTGCGGGGATCAAGGTAAGCGTTCCAACAGGAGTTGCCCCCGTTGTCACCGAATGCCCAGAAGAACATTTCGTCAGCACCAATAGCGAAACAGTGCCACGCTTGCAAGCGGTAGTAGGCATAAGGGTCCAGCAACTTGCTGGGACCGCTGCAGGAGTAAAGGGCTAAGCGCTTGCCTTTGTTCCGCCAAGAAAGGTAGAAGGCTTCGTGCCCTTGCGGGTTGCGCAGCCAGATAGCCCGCTGCGGGCAAAGGACATCCACCACTTCGGGCAGGCGCAGGTTCATGCGTTCTGGCTCGCCCCAAGTTGGGTCAACCCAGATGACCACTTCGGGGGCGGCTTTTTTGATGGCTTCCGCCCAAGCAACAGTGAGGGCGTCTTGGTCGGGCGTATGGGGTTCGTCCACTAACAGCACGCCGAATTGCCCTTTTGTCAAACCTTGCTTTCGCGCGTGCTGCCACCAAAAAGCAATCCATGCTCCCACTTTTCGCTCAAATTCAGGCGTGCCCACTTTCGCCCCGTCAAAACTGCTCCCTGCATTGACAAACACATAGAAGCGGCTGGCGCCCTTCCAGCGATTGAGCCATTGGTCAAACGCGCTTGTATCTGGCGGTTCTACCAAGTTGCCGTGTTCGTCAAACTTGCCTAACGGCAAAACAAAGCGGCTCGCCCAAGGGATATCCACGAACCGCTCCCGCAGGTGGGCGATGAATGCGTTGCGGTTTTGCGGGTTGACACCATAGCGCGCTTCCACATCGGTGTAATCCCAACCGCCCAAGTGCAAAGAAGGGCGCTCAGGAAGCGTCAGCGGCAAGATGGTCACTCGCAGCGGGATTTCCACTTTGTCGCCTGCATCCGTCGTCAGCACCAACTTCCCTTTTTGCTCACCTGCTGGCGCGTTGGCTTGGGGGCGCAGTGCAACCCAGAACTGCCCCGCCATCCCACTAACGACCGCTGCTTTGTTCCCTTCGGGCAAAGCGGCGGCGATTGGCACACCCTCTTTCGTGTCCGTCCACACCGCATGGTGAACGCGCACTTGACAATTCTTCAGCGGAGACACGCGGAGGGTGACGGTCACGGGTTTCTCTCGGGCGTTCACAAGGTTGATGGCGACAGCGCGCGTTTCGTTGCGCAACAAAGTGACATCAGCACTTCGCTGCTGCTTCGGTGGCAGCGGGTTGGGCGTCAAGTAGGGCAGCGGGTCATAAGGCGACGAAGCAACGAACGCAGCAAAAGGTGGCACCCCTCGCACTCGCCACAACTGGGCTTGGACTTGGAACAACCGCTCATGCCACTCGTTCAACGGCAACACCGTTTGGAAAGAAGAAGGATCGGCAACAGGGAAAGCGGTGGGCAAACTTGCCCCTAAATTGTCAAGGTGGCGCAGCAACGCCGTTTTGCTCGCATCGGAGATAGTGGCTTCCGTCACTTGCTGGCGCAATGCGCTCAAGTCGGTGCGAAGGCGGCGCAGGGCGCACCGCTCTATCTCCTTGCGCCGAGCGAAAGTGAGTAAGTCGGAGACAGGTTCACCTGTTAAGGGTTGCGAGAGCCACGCTGAGTCACCTTCGTAAACCTCCACTTCGTCCACGAAGCAGAAAGCGCCTGCGGGAATGGCAATGAAAGCGACAAAGCGTCCGTGCGTTCGCCAACGGTCGGTCCAGAAGCGGTGAACAGCGTAACCGACTGGAGGTGGTGGGGCATTTTGCTCGTTGCTCGCTTGAACCAAGTTGCCAACTTCAAACCACTGTTTCCCGTCAGGGCTGACGAGCACCCAGATAGCCGCTGGAAACTGGACGCCTGCCACGCCAGCGGCGGTGTTGAACGAGGCGCCGGCGATAGGCGCTATGCGCCCCAAATCCACCACGATGAAAACGGGGCTCACATTTTGCCAACCGACCGTGCTTCGTTGCGTCCAGAAGTAGCCCTGAGTGTAGCGACCATCGGTAAGTTGGATGCGGTCATCAGGGTCCGTGCAGTGCGGGTAGGTCGGTGCAGGGGAAAGGGTATAGGGGCGATAGAGGGCAATGTTCGGTCGCTGTGGGACACCCTCCAACAAAGTCAGCGCAAAGAGCAACAGCAGCATTCCGCTTCCCCTCACTAAACTTTTTGCGTCGCCACTTTTCAAGCGAGCGCTGTTATGGTGATAGCACAGGGAAGCGGTTTTGGAAATACCTTGCTGCAGCGCTGTGAGCAACAATGCGGATAGAGCAAAACTTTATGGGCGCAAGCGAACCCGATGTGGAGGTGGCTGTTGAAATGACAGAGTGGCAATTGGAGTTGTTGGCATGTCCCTTTGAGCAAGCACCGCTGCACTTGGAAGGCAAGCAGTTGCGCTGTTCTGCCTGTGGTCGCCAGTTTCCCGTCGTGGACGGTATTCCCAGTTTCGTCGTTCCCGATTTGGCGAACCTGCACGAAGCCCACGAGTGGCAGCAGAAGCAGGTGGAGATGCAAACGCGCAATGAGCAAGCCGTTTTCTACGACCGTTTGTTAGGGCTGCTACTTTTGACCCCTTTTGAAGTGGCGATGACGGTAAAGGCGCTCTTGGGAGAGCACCAGCGCTTTGGCACTTTAGCGGAAATTGGCTGCGGGACGGGGCGCATGTTGCGCCACTTCGCTCAATACGCTGACATAGTCGTTGGCGCTGATTTGTCTCTGGAATCCTTGCGCCGTTGCCGTCAACGGTTTGAGCGGTTGGGGCTGTGGGGCAAGGCGCTGCTCGTGCACGCTGACGCTTCCTTCCTGCCTTTCCGCACGAACAGTTTTGATGCCGTTGCCAGTTGCCAAATGATTGAGCATGTGCCCAGCGAACGGATGCGGGAACGGGTGATCGCTGAAATCGCTCGCATCCTAAAACCCAACGGTCGCTTTGCCATCTCTGGCTACCACTACTCGCTCCTCACCCGATGGTTCGGCAAAGAGGGGTTCCACAAAGGTGGCATTTACTTCTTCCGCTTTACCCGTGACGAGTTTTTGCGCTTAGTCGGCACACACCTGTCAGTGCAAAACCTTCGCACCGTCTTCGGCTACGCATGGCTGGCAAGCGGTGTCAAGGGGGCTTGACAAAGTTCGCAAACGATGTTATGCTGAAAACGGACATTTGCCGAGCAAATGGCGAATGTCTGCAAATCGGTGTTAAAGGGAGGTGACGCGAGATGCCTCTGAAGGTGGAGAAGGTAGCGCTGTGGTCGGGCACCATTGAGGACAAGCCGGGAGCGCTGGCGAAAGTCTTGGAGCCCTTGGCGGCAGCAGGGGTTGACCTGCAGGTAGTCCTCGCGGAGCGGCGGGAAGGCGCGGGTGTTGTCTACTTAGCCCCTGTCAAGGGGCGGAAAGCCGTAGAAGCGGCGCGCTCTGTCGGGCTCTCTGAAACTGCTACCCCCGTCATCCTGCGCGTGGAAGGCACTAACAAGCCCGGGCTCGGTCACTTGATGACCAGCGCTTTGGCGGAAGCGGGCATCAACTTGGCGTTCGCTGCTGCTGCCGTTTTGGGCAACAAGTTCGTAGCCTTCTTCGGCTTTGACAGTGATGCCGATGCCCGCAAAGCCAGCCGCATCCTCAGCACCCTCAAAATTCCACGCCGTTAGGCGACCGCCCCTGACAAAAACCGCCGACCATCGCCGAGGCGGCTCCCACTGCCTCGGCGTTCTTTTTGCCACAAAAATGGGGAGCGAGGTTTTAGCGTTAACGCGAAGGTGGAGGCGAAAAGCATGTTGCCAAGGGAACGCGTTTTCGCGGCGCTGCAGTTTCAAGAACCCGACCGAGTGCCTTTGTATGTCTGGGTTTTCAACCAACCGGGCGTGATAGACGAAATTCGGGAGCGGTTTGGCAGTTTTGAAAAATTTTGCGATGCGTTGGAGTTGGACATGACCCAAGCCTTCCCCGCTAAAGGTCCGCTCAAGCGCCGTCCCGCACCCAACAGCGACGGCGCCATTTACGATGCCACCTACGGTTGGGTCTACACTCTGGAAGCAGCGGTGGAGGCGGAACTGAATGACCCCGACGACTCCGCCATTTACGAACCCATCCGCAAAGAAATCGCCCACCATAAAGAACGGCGCGGGCGAGCAGTGTTCGTGCAAACTTTCGGCGTCTTTGAAGCCGCCAACGATTTCGTCGGGTTGGAGCAAAACTTGACGGCGATGATAGAGCAACCTGAACTCTGTCGTTGCCTTTACGAACGCATCGCTCGTTGGTCCGCTCGTTACGCCGAGAACTGCCTGTCGTTAGGCGTGGATGTCATCCACATTTCAGACGATTGGGGCATGAACAACGCCATGCTCTTCAGCCCTCGTTTGTGGTGGGAACTGGTTTACCCAGCGGAGAAAATCATTTGCGACGCGGTGCTAAAGTGTGGCGGGTGGCTCTCTTTGCACAGTGATGGCTACATCGCTCCCGTTATGGATGGCGTGGTGGCGTTGGGCATTCGCGTCTTTCACCCGTGTCAGGAGTCAGCAGGTATGGACCCTGTTAGCGTCAAGCGCACCTATTACAGCAAATTGGCTCTTTACGGCGGTTTGGATGTCCGCACCGTTCTGGGGCGAGGATTGTCGCGAGAGCAGTTGGCAGCGGAAGTGCAACGCGTGATGGCGCTCCTCAAACCAGGCGGTGGCTTCATCTTTTGCACCTCCCACATGGTTCAGCCGGGCACTCCCATTGACGAAGTGGTTTTTGCTTACGAAGTGGCGCGGGAAGCGGGGCGCTACCGATAATCGCACCATCCACTAACGCTTGTCGCATAATGAGTGGTGACCACGCCTAAATGTTTGGAGGCGCAAAAATGATGCGTCGGCGAAAATGGCTCGCATTGCTTGGCGGGTCACTTTTGAGCGCTTTCGGCTGCGGGCAATCCAGTGTTGGTCCCGCTCGCCGCACCTCGTCGTCCCTTCTCTCGCCGCTGGAACCCGTTACACCTGCGCAAAGGGGGCAACCGCGTGTGAGGACGGTGCGCATTTATGTGGGCACTTACACCTTCCGCAGCAGCAAAGGCATTTACGCTTTCAACTTGAACCTGTCAACAGGCGAAACAACGCCACCGCAATTGGTCGCTGAAACGCCACAGCCATCTTTTCTCGCTTTGCATCCCTCAGGGTCGTTTCTTTACGCCGTCAACGAGATTTGGGAGGGGGGCAAAGAAGGAACGGTAAGCGCTTTCACCGTTGAGCGGGAGACGGGGGCTTTGACGCTGCTCAATCAGCAACCATCCAAAGGTGTCGGTCCTTGCCATCTGACGGTGGACAAAACAGGCAAGTGGGCGTTGGTGGCGAACTACGGTAGCGGAAGCGTGGCGGTGCTTCCCATTCTCCCGAACGGCTCATTAGGGGAGCCAACTTGCGTTGTCCAACACGAGGGTAAAAGCGTGCACCCGAAGCGGCAGGAAGGTCCGCACGCCCATTCGGTGACTTTGGACCCCGCCAACAAGTTCGCTATCGTCGCTGACTTGGGAATTGACAAATTGCTCGTTTACCGCTTTGACGCTGAAAAGGGGACACTAACTCCTAACGACCCACCGTTTGCAGCGACGGCGCCGGGCGCTGGACCGCGTCATGTGGCTTTTCACCCGAACGGGCGGCTCCTTTTCGCCATCAACGAACTCAACTCCACCATCACCGTTTACCGCTACGATGGTGAAAATGGCGTGCTGATGGAAGTGCAAACGGTGCCCACGCTGCCCAGCGATTTTTCGGGCACCAACACAACGGCGGAGGTGCAAGTTCACCCGACAGGGCGCTTCCTTTACGGCTCTAACCGAGGACACGACAGCATCGTCATTTATGCTGTGGACAGCCGTTCGGGGAAACTGACCTTCATCGGGCACCAACCCACGCAAGGCAAAACGCCCCGCAATTTCGGCATTGACCCCACTGGCGCCTTTCTCCTCGCTGCCAACCAAGACAGCGACACCATTGTGCTCTTCCGCATAGACCCGCAAACGGGCAAACTGAACCCCACAGGGCGCATTGTGGAAGTGCCGACACCCGTTTGCGTCAAGTTCTTGCCCCTGTAAATTTCGCATGGCTGTCTTTGCGGTTGGCAAGCAAACGCTTCGTTCAGCCGAAAGCCGCGCGGCAGAGGAGGCGATGGTGCGTGGAAGTGATTGAAAAGCCTGAGGTCATGCAACAGCGGTCACTGGAATTGCGACGGCAAGGGAAAGTCATCGGCTTCGTGCCGACGATGGGCTATTTTCACGAGGGGCACCTTTCGCTAATGCGTCGCGCCCGTCAGGAGTGCGATGTGGTCGTCGTCAGCATTTATGTCAATCCCCTCCAGTTCGGTCCTCGCGAGGACTTCAACCGCTACCCTCGCGACTTGCCTCGCGACCTGAAAATGGCGGAAGAGGTGGGCGTGGACATCATCTTTGCTCCAAAGGACGAGGACATGTATCCCGAGGGCTTTCAAACTTTCGTGGAAGTGACCGAGTTGACCCGAGGATTGGAGGGGTTCTACCGTCCAGGGCATTTTCGTGGCGTCACCACAGTGGTAGCGAAACTGTTCAACATCGTGCTGCCCCACAAGGCTTACTTTGGCGAAAAGGACTTCCAGCAATTGCGAGTGGTTCAGCGGATGGTGCGGGATTTGAACTTCCCCGTGGAGATTGTCCCCTGCCCCACCGTGCGGGAACCCGACGGTTTAGCCATGAGCAGCCGCAACACCTATCTGAACCCTGAGGAACGGAGAGCCGCAACGGTGCTGCAACGCGCCCTTCAAGCCGCCGATGCTTTGTTCCGCCAAGGCGAGCGCAATGTCGCACGGTTGAAGGCGAAAGCGTGGGAGGTTTTGGCGACCGAGCCATCCGTGCGACCGCAGTATTTGGAAATCGTGGACGCAGAGACTTTGACGCCAGTGTTCACCATTGAGCGTCCTGCCGTTATCCTCGTTGCTGCGTTCGTCGGCAACGCCCGGTTGATTGACGAGTGGGTGCTGGCGTAACTTTGGTCAAAGACTGGGACGGGGGACACAAGACGCAGGACGATGGAGATGATTGAAGTGACGGCGATGGTGCGGGTCTTTTTTTCTGTCGGTGATGCGTCGGGTGACCTTTACGCAGCGGAAGTGGCGAAAGCGTTGCGCCAGATTTGTCCTAATTGGGGGTTGGAAGGCATCGGCGGTGTGGAAATGCTGCGGGCAGGCGTTCGCCTGTGGCGCTACACGACCCCCTTCAGCGCTTTCGGGTTTTGGTCATCAGTGCAAACGGCACTGCGGTTTTGGCTCGCCACTGCATGGCAAGTCCGACGCCGACTGCTGCGAGAGCCACCCGATTTGTTCGTTCCCGTAGACTTAGGAGCGTTCAATCGCCGGCTACTGTTGCCATTAGCGGAGCAAGGGGTGCGTGTTTTCTACTTTGTGCCACCCAGTTTTTGGGGCGTGCCCCCTGAGCGCTTGCGTCCCTTCGTTCACCCCAACATCACTTTTGCCCCCATTTACGAATGGCAAGCGGAAAAGTTGGAGCAAATCGGCGCACAAGTGCTTTGGTTCGGTCACCCGTTGGTAGACATTTTGCTTCCTTACCGTGACCTTTCACCATCCATCGCGTTGAAGGCACTGCGGTTGCCTGAAGACCGCACAATTGTCGGACTGTTTCCTGGGAGCCGTTTGACCACCGTTCGGGAGAATTTGCCTTTGCTGCTCCAGACTGCTCAGCAGGTGCACCAGCAAGTGCAAAAGGTGCATTTCGCTGTCGGTCTCCCTGCAGGGTGGCGGTTGGAGTGGGTGAGACCTTTGCTGGATCGCTATGCATCCCGTCTGCCTCTCTCGCTCCATTTCGGTCAGACCCGAGCATTGCTGCGGGCGTGCACGCTTGCTCTGTTAGTAGCGGGAACGGTGACTTTGGAAGCCGCGTGTTTGGGAACGCCGTCCGTCATGGTGTTTTGGACGGGATGGCTAAATCGCGTGCAAGCCCACTGGCTGCGTTGGCGCGGGGTGAATGTGTTGCAGTTGGGACCTTTCGCTTTGCCCAATCGGTTGCTGGGCGAAGTCGTGATGCCTGAGTTTGTTGGCTGGCATGCCACCCCAGAACAAATTTCGGAAGTTGCAATGCAACTGTTGCTAAATGCAGAGCAGCGGGAAACCCTTCGGCAGCGCCTTTTGCAGGTTTGGGACAAACTGGGCGAACCAGGTTGTGCTTTTCGCATCGCCACTTTCTTGCGTCAATGGCTTTCGGAGCAGCGCAGCAGCGTTCCAAGTTATGCCGCCAACTTGCCTACGCTTCGTGGCGACCTCACCCGTTAGCCCATGCGAGAGCGCCTTCAGCGGCGCAGCAAGAAAGCGAAGATGCGTTTATCCCGTGTCTCCCATGCAATAATCCCGGCGCGCTTTGCCAGCCAATAGAAAGGCACCCACACTTTTCCCTTCTCCTCGTAGGGCGGATAAGCCAACCGCTGGGGGACTTGCTTTTCGCCCCCTCGTTCCAACCGATACGCGAAGGGATGAGCGATCAACAAAGCCCACAAAGGCTCATCGCCTCTGGACACAAACCACACTTTGCCTCCTACACCTTTTGGGTTCGGCTTGGTCGTCCACTGTAAGCCCAATGCCCGACAGGCTTCGCTCAGCGGAACCATCACGAAGTGGTCTTCTTGTCGGAAGGGCAATGAAAGGGGACGAAAGCGTTCTCGGGGTGGCTTCGCTCGGATGCGATAAACCCACCCTTGCGACAACTGGATGCGAGCGTATTCCACCCGCCGTAGGACTTCGGGCGACTTTTCGCCAGATTGGATTAGCAGCCCACCCCAGCGGGCAATTTCGTCAAACCGCTCCAGTTCGCAACTGACCTCAAAAAGCAGCCGAACCGCTGATGTGGAAAGCCGTAACTGGCTTAGGGGCACCGATACACCTTTGAGGGTCACCGTTCCCAAGTTAGGCTCGTAAGGGTTGGGGAGCGGCTTTGACACTTGCCGCTTCAGCCACGCTGGGAACCACGCAACCAACACATCCCCATAGCGGTCAAACACCTGCGTCGCTAAGTCGTAAGCAACTTCTGCGTTCCCCTGATGGAACGCAGCGTAGGCGCGCTTGAGTTGCTCTGCTGCTTCTGGCGGGACGAAAGGGGCGTAACGAGGCGCTGGCTGAGCAGCCAACCAAGCCGTCACCGCTGCCTTCGTCAAAACGATTAGCCAGAGTTGAACGCTGGGCTTTCGCACCATTGCGCTTCCCCTGCCTCTCGGTGGGCTCACCTAAAAGGTGCCATGAAGAGGCAGGAAGCGCTATGACTGCCAACGCACCTTGCTCCCGCACATTGGCAGCGCGATGCCGATTGCCGCTCAAACGAAAGCGTTTGGGCTACTATGGGAACAACCCGTGGAGCGCTTTGCCGAGGGTCTGGGGTTTCAGCCCCATTTCCAACCCAACTTTCGCCCATGCCTTTTCCTTCTCATAAGCGGCGAAAACTTCTTTGGCAGGCTTGTTGGTGGCTTTGGCGATGCCGTAGCCGATGATGACGCTGGACCAAGTGAGCCCCTTCGCGCGCAAGCCAGTGACTTCTTCGCGAGGGGCGTTGAAGAACTGGCACACTCGCTCAAACACCATCGCATTCAGTTCAGGCATCACGGCGGTCGTCTTTTCCAACGCGCCGATAAAGGCTTGGGAAAGGGTGATTTCGGCAGCGACGGCTAACCGCTCGCCGGCAGCCGCAAACTTGCGCTCCATTTCTGGCATAGGCGCGGGCGGGATGGGAGCATCACGCACCGCATCCTTCAACAACTGCAGCAACTGCCATACTTCCATCACAACCTGTCGTCCGCTGGCATCCAATTCCTCCTGCACCTTCTTGACAATTTCGTCCACTGTGGGCGAAGGGGGCTGTTGCACGCTTTGCCGCGCTGCCACAAAACCTCCAGCGAAACCGACAGTCAAGGCGAGAAGGACTGCTAACCATGAAGACCAACGCATAAGACCTCACCTCCGAGCGAATTTGTCCAAAGGCGGTTCATGACCGAATAATCCAAAGCCCAACTGCTGCGATTGCCCAGTAGAGGGCAACCGCCCAACCCACGATGGGGAAGAGGGTGGCGAAGTGGAGCACCAGCGCGCCCAACCATGCAATGGTCAAATCGGTGCGTTCCATACCCAGCAAAGCAGCGACGCGCCGTCCCACGACCCAAGTAACGGGCACCCAGCCCACTGCCCAAGCCGTGAAAAGCGCCAGCAGGAACAACACTCCCAAAGCACCCGCAGGGGGCGCTGCTTGTGACACGCTAAACAGCACCACGCTGACAAGCAGCAAGACGAAAGCAACAACGAGACCGAAAAGGAACGGGCGCGCACCTTGTGCCTGAAGCGCCTCCGCCTTCCGTTGCACCCAATCGGGCAAGAGGGCGGAGATAAGGCTCACCCACGCTGCGACAATCAGATACACGCCGAGGGCAAACCAAACACCTCCGATGATGCCCACCGATTGGGCAATTTGCTGGATGGGCTCTTGCTTCGGCGCTTGCGCAAAAGCGGCGGTGAGCGTTAGTAGCACCGTTGCGCCGACAGCGAACTTTTTCACCTTCCGTCGCCTCCTTTCACACCCACTGGCGAATAAACTCCCATGCTTGCTGCACCCACTGAACAGGCATCACAGCGATGCTGAGGAGGCTCAGCGTCCACGCGGACAGTGAACGCATTATCTGGGTCACAGAGACGCCGAACCAGAAGGCAGCGAAGGCAATGCCGCTGCTGGTTAGCAGCCACGAGAGGGTAAACTCTCGCCACGAGAGAAGCGGTTGGGACGGCAAAGCGTTTTGGATGCATTCGTCAAGCCTCGCTGGGGCTGAAATTTGAATAGCCGCCTTCACTTCGCTTGCCAACATTTGCCACTCCGCTACCACGCGTTGGCAGGAAGGGCACTGACGCAGGTGCCATTGGGCTAAGAGCGCGTTTTCTTCGTCGGCAAGACCTTCCAACCAATCGTGAAGGATGGGGCGAAACTTTTCGCAATCGCTCTTCACAGCAGTCCTGCCTCCTTCAACTTGCGGCGCAAAGTTTCCCGCCCGCGAAAGAGCCACGCCTTCACCGTGCCAACGGGGACTTGAAGGGTGCGGGCAATTTCGTCAATGCTCATCTCTTCGCCGTAGCGCAACAGCAGCGCTGCGCGCTGCAAAGGTGGTAAACCCATTAGCAGCCGGCGGATGATAACCCGTCGTTCCTCTTCCCACCACGCCTCTTCTGGCGTTGGGGCAACTTCTGCCACTTCGTCAGCAGAGCCCTCTTCCCCTTCGTCCACTTGCCATTGAAGTTCCCCTTGCCGCTTCTTCAAAGCGTTTAGGCACAGGCGTGTCGTCAGCGTTGCCAACCAGACAGCGAACGAACCTTTACGAGAGTCAAACAGCGCCAGCCGTTGAAAAGCCCGAAGGAAGGCATCCTGCGCTAAGTCCTCTGCCCAGTCGCGGTCGCCCAGCAGGTGGAAGGCAATGCTGTAAACGCGGTTGCGGTGGCGCCGCACCAGTTCATCAAACGCTGTCCTGTCGCCGTCCAAACACCGTCGCACCAGTTCTGCATCGTCCATGACCAACGCCCTCCACGAAAGGATACAACGCCTCCTTTGCTTTGGTTGCGCTCAAAAGCGTGGCTTGAGGGGGTTGCTGGGGAGGAGCCGAGGAGCAAAAGGCTAATTGCGAAGGGCAGTGTAAGCACCCAAGTTTTGACCGCAACTTTACATTTGCCGTGCCAGCCAAGTGAAAACCGCCAACAAAGCCAGCAGGAAAAGGGCGCCGACGAAAAGGGCGCGTTTTTCTTCGGAGGTGTAACGGAACGCTTGCCAGTTGGGCACCAAAACCGCTAACGCCAAAAAGGGCAGACCAGGCAGCGCAAGGGGCACGGGCGCTATGGCAATCAGCAGCAAGGCAGCCGTCACCAATGGAACAGCCAACCAATAGGAAAGTTGAGCGCGCAAACCGAAGCGCCACAAAAGGGCGAAAAAGAAGGCAGCGAAAAAGAGGTCACCGATGCCCACAGCAGGGGTAGCAACGGTGGCAGTTGCTCCTTTCGCCACTGGCATCTTGATAGTGCCCACTTCCATCAACCGTTGCGCCACATGGTGCCCCTTCTCCGCTCGCTCCTGCACCCGCGCGATAAAGCCGCCCCCCAAAACGGTCCAGAAGTCCATGACAGTCACGACCACCGCGATGGGCAAAAGCAAATTGGCTTGACGGATGATGGTGGACAAAGCAACACCCAAACCGGCGACAACGCAGATAAGGGCTGCTGCTAACACAAAGGAAGCAAGGTAACCTGCTACCGACCCGACAGGGAACCGCTGAAGGAGCAGCCAACTTGCCACCGCTGCCAACAAGGCAATGCTGTTGAGCCAGAGAGCAACTGCTCGTGAAAAACAACGCCCTGCTTCCAACATGAGCCACAGGAGCCACGCCACGCTGATGAGCAGACTCATGGGCACGAGCACAGGCACCCACGAAACTGGGACCCGAACGAAAAGGAGCAATTGTGAGAAAGCCAGCCATCCCAAAAGCGCCAAGAACCAACGAAGAATTGGACCCATGAGCATCCGCTCCCTTTACAACAAGGCGATGCGGCGAAGGCGAACGCTGTGATGGACGGACGAACCTGTTGCCAATCGCGAGCGAAAGCGCGCTGTTGCCTGACATGTCAAAATTGTGGCAGGCGTTTTTGTTCGCTGTCACCTTAGTGGGAGGTGAGGCGCCATGCGCCGATCGTTTGTCGGCGCTCTGGTCGCAGTTGTGCTGTTGCTTGGTTGGACAGTTGGACAGCGATCGCTTGCCGGCGACGAAACGAGCAAAAAGGTGCAAGCCTTAGAGGAGCGCATCGCCCAATTGGAGCAGAAAGTTTCCCAATTGGAAAAGCGGCTCGCCACTTTGGAGCAGCGAGTGCACCGATTGCCTGTAATAGTGCCTATGCCTGCTCCTTACATCCCGCCCATGTTCCCTGAGCAACTTTTGCCGCGCGAGCGGTCAGGTTTTGGCTTGCCGCGCCCAGCGCCAAATCCCTTCGTCCAGCCCTACTACTACCCGTTGGAACGCTGACACCTTGAAGCGCTAAAGTGGGAGTGTCGTGCCAAAATATGCGTTAGCCTACAATTGGCGCCTTGTTGCAAGGAGACCGCATTGACCCCTAATGCATTGACACCTTTCCCGTGCGTCACCATTGGTGAAGGGCAGCATCCAAAACAAAAGGGACGCAACATCGTTAAAATGTTTGTGCCGAAACAGTCCGCAAAGGAAGTGAGGGACGCTGATGCAGTTAGCCACCGTGCAAGTGGAACAAAAGGAACCTTGTGTGTGGGAATTGCAAGTGGAAGTGCCCGTTTCAGAAGTGGAGCGGGCAACGGAAAGCGTCTACCGGCAATTGAGCCGCACCCTGCGGGTGCCCGGTTTCCGCCCTGGGCGTATCCCGCCTGGTCTCATTAAGCGTTGGGTGGGAGAAGAACAAATCCGAGAACAGGTGTTGGAAGACTTACTGCCACAAGCCCTATTCACTGCGCTGCAAGAGCAGCGCCTTGAACCCGTTGTGCTTCCAGAGTTGAAGGACATCCAGTTTGAAGAGGGACAGCCTTTGCGGTTCGTGGCGGAAGTGATCACCAAGCCAGAAGTCCAGTTGGGCACTTACAAGGGATTGGTGTTGCAGCGCACGAAACTGGAAGTGACGGACGAAATGGTTCAAGATGCCCTGGAGGAAGTGCGGCGAGATTTGGCAAAGTTTGAGCCAACGGAAGAACCTGCCCAAGAGGGTGACCGAGTGCGGGTGCGGTATCAAGTGCTGGAGGAAGGGGAAGAACCCAGCGACCAGTGGGAAAGCGCCACCCTCTCCGTAGGGGCTACAGGCTGGACACCGCCCCTCCCCGAACACCTTGTAGGACGCAAACAGGGCGACGAAGGAGAGTTCACTTACACCTACGACGCTAACCACCCCCACCCGAAACTGGCGGGCAAAACGGTGCGGGTGCGGTTTGTTGTAGAAAGCGTGCTCCGTCGCGTCCTCCCTGAGTTGACCGACGAACTGGTGCGAGAAGAATTGGGGTTAGAAAGCGTGGAAGCCTTGAAGGAAGAATTGCGCCGCGAGTTGGGAAGCCGACTTCGGCGTGTTGCTCGCGCCGCTGACCGCTCCCAAGCCGAGGAAGCCCTGCTCCAACAATGTCAAGTGACGGTTCCCAACGCCCTCGTTGAGCGGTTCGCTCAACAGTTACTGACGGAAACGGAAGCATCGCTGCGGCAACGAGGTTGGCAGTTGGAACGATGGTTGGCTCAGCAAGGAAAGACGCTGGAAGGGTATCAAGCGGAATTGCGGCAGGAAGCGGAACGCCGATTGAAATTGCGCTTCATCTTTGAAGCCATCGCCGAACGGGAGAACATCACGGTTACCGAGGAAGAAGTGCGTCAACTTTTAGCGCAGGAGGAAGAGGTGGACGAGGAAACGCTGGCAACAGTGCGCCGCCAACTGTTAGAGCAGCGCGTTTTGGATTTGGTGCTCACAACGGCACAGTGGCAGGAAACTGAACTGCCACAAGAAGCGGAGTGACGAAAGGAGGCTTTAGCGATGCTGATTCCTTGGGTCATTGAGGAAACGCCGCGCGGCGAACGCGCTTACGACATCTACTCGCGACTGCTTAAGAACCGCATCGTGTTCTTAGGCGGCGAGATTACGGACCAAGTGGCAAATGTGGTGATCGCCCAGTTGCTGTTTTTAGAGAAGGAAGACCCTGACCTGACCATTGACCTTTACATCAACAGCCCTGGTGGCTCCGTGGATGCGGGCTTGGCGATTTACGATGCTATGCAATTCATCAAGCCCGATGTGGCGACCTACTGCATCGGTCACGCCTACAGCATGGCAGCCGTCTTGCTGGCAGCGGGAGCAAAAGGCAAGCGCTATGCCCTCCCCCACGCCCGCATCATGATCCACCAACCTTGGGGCGGTGTGCAAGGCAAAGCCGCCGATGTGGAAGTTTACGCCCGCGAGATTTTGAAGGTGAAGGATACGATCAACCGTATCCTCGCCCATCATACGGGTCAGCCGTTGGAGCGCATTGAGCGGGACACTGAGCGCGACTTCTTCATGGACCCTTACGAGGCAAAGGAGTATGGTCTGGTTGACCATGTTCTGGAACGGCGCGGAGAGTAAAGCCGCCGCATCCCCTGCTAAGCAATGTTGACAGAAAAGCAATGGTTGTCCGATGTGTCTGGGAGAAAGGGATGGGCAATGCTGAGCGAAGCAACGGTCGCCTTGCTGACCTGCTTCTTTTTGGAACCGAAAGAGGCGTTTGAAAAAGCGGTAGCAGAAAGATCCCATCGGGAACTGGCTACAGCGATGAGCGAACTGCTGTCTCTTTACGCCAACGACAGGAATTCTTCAGCCCTTAGGGAATGGGTTGTGTTAAAGGTTGCTGGGTGCGAACACCGACCTGAGAAGATCGGTTACAATGGCTGCAAAGGCAATGTGCCCTATGAAGTCAAGCCACGTAATGTGCGGTCTGGTGAGTTAAAGCAAAAACGCTTAAATGGGGATGGCAACTTTACTGATTTCACCTACGAACGATTGGAGAAATACCGCAGCGACGGAGTGCGGGTGCTTGTAGCAGGCTTCGTTGATGGACGACTTGTTTACATTTTGGAGGTGCCTTTCGCCAGCCTCTACAGGACGCTGAAAAAGCAATTGGACGAGAAATTCAAAGGAGAGCGTCCGTCAGGGCTCTTTCTGCGAAGCGCTAATTTTTCCTTTCGGGATTACCGAGACGACGAACAGGTAAGTTGTCTGTTCCTGCGCACGGATTGGCGGCAGTATGCGTCGTGGTTGACCAAGGAGTTCCAGAATTATTTGGCGCGCTTTGAAAGGGGGTGACGGACATGGAACTAAACAAAGTGTTGGTTGGCGATGCACTGGAAATTTTACGGACGCTCCCCGACGCTTTCGTGGATGTGACGGTGACATCGCCTCCCTATAACAAAGGGGAACGGGATAAGGGATGGTTAGTGGACAAAGTCATTTACGACAGCGCTTGCGACGCTAAGGAAGAAGAAGCCTACCAAGCCGAACAGATAGCGGTGCTCAACGAGTTGTATCGGGTGACCAAGCCTGGGGGCTCGCTGTTTTACAACCACAAACTTCGTTGGGTGCGAGGGCAGTTGCTCCACCCTTACGAGTGGGTGAGCAAATCCCGCTGGGTTCTACGCCAAGAAATCATCTGGTATCGGAGAATCGCTGCCAACTTGCGAGGCTGGCGCTTCTGGCAAGTGGACGAACGCATCTACTGGCTCTACAAGCCCCGCTGGCATGGCGATACAATCGGCGAAGAACTCAACCCCCGCCATGCCTTGTTAACCTCCGTTTGGGAGATGTTGCCCGAGCGAGACCAGCGCCATCCCAATCCGTTTCCTATTGAGTTGCCCACAAGGTGCATCTATTCTGTGTTGGACGGGCACCCAGGTGTTGTCCTTGACCCCTATTGCGGCATCGGCACCACCTTAGTAGCAGCCAAGTTGCTCGGATGTGACTATTTGGGCATTGACATCAGCGAAACTTATGTTGCTATCGCCTGTGAGCGCCTTGCTAACGCTGAAGTGGAACGACCCCGCGTGCTGGCGGAAATTGCCCGCCATGTGGTCCGCAAGTCTTTCAAGGAGAGAAAGGAACGCGGGGAATGGGTGGGAAGGTTCCGCCCCCACCTTCTCAGCGAAGGCGCTCAACACCTGATCACAAAGCAAATGGATTTGCCTATGGACGAGGAAGCCCAAAGGTAGCGACGCTGTTCATTCTTTTCAACGGAGGCGATAACGATGCCGTTGTTTGGTGGCGAAGACCGAAGCAACCCACGCTGTTCCTTTTGCTTCCGGCGCAAAGATGAAGTGCCCAGCATGATTTTGGGTCCTGGAGGCGTCAACATCTGCGCCGATTGTGTGCAGACTTGTTACGATATGCTGGGTTTGTCAGGCAGCGAGCGACGAGGCGCCAAGACGGCGCAACGCACCAGCACTTTCCGTCCCCTGCGATTGCCCAAGCCCCGCGAGATTTACGAGTTCCTGAACCAGTATGTGGTGGGGCAAGACCGCGCTAAGAAAATCCTATCCGTCGCTGTTTACAACCACTATAAGCGCATCCTCATGCCCCCCGACAGCGGCGTGGAGATTGAAAAGAGCAACATCCTGCTTATCGGTCCAACGGGCTCAGGCAAAACTTTGCTGGCGCGGACGCTGGCGAAGATGTTGGATGTGCCCTTCGCTATCGCGGATGCAACGAGTTTGACGGAAGCAGGCTATGTGGGCGAGGATGTGGAAAACATCCTTTTGAGGCTCATCCAAGCCGCCAACTGGGATCTGGAAGCGGCGAAGCACGGCATCGTCTACATTGACGAGATTGACAAAATCGCCCGCAAGTCCGCTGACAACCCATCCATCACCCGCGATGTCTCTGGCGAAGGGGTGCAACAAGCGCTACTGAAAATCTTAGAGGGCACCATCGCCAATGTTCCCCCGCAAGGCGGTCGCAAACACCCGCACCAAGAGTTCATCCAACTGGACACAACGGGCATCCTGTTCATCTGCGGCGGCGCTTTTGATGGGCTGGACAAAATCATTGAGGCGCGCCTGAAAGAGAACACGCTGGGCTTCGGCGCCCGCATCCGCAGCAAAGAGGAACGGGGCAACTTGCTCAACTATGTTTTGCCCGAAGACCTGCTCAAGTATGGCTTCATCCCTGAGTTCGTCGGTCGCCTGCCCGTCATCGCTGTCGTTGACCCGCTGAGCAAGGATGACCTCATCCGAGTGATGACGGAACCCAAAAACGCCATCATCAAACAGTATCAAGCCCTGTTGGCAGCCGAGGGCGTAGAGTTAGTAGTGACACCGGAAGCGATGGAAGCCATCGCCGAAGAAGCCCTCCGCCGCAAAACGGGCGCCCGTGCCCTAAAAGCCATCATTGAGGATATCATGCTGGATGTGATGTTTGAGTTGCCCTCGTTGGAAGGCGTGCGGCAGTGTGTGATCACCGAAGAAGTTGTCCGTCACCGTAAGAAACCCTTGCTCCTGAGCGAAGGGGAACGATGGGAGAAGCGAGAAACCGCATGATCGTGCTTCTTGCTTCCGTTAGTGGTTGGCAGAACGCACAAATAGTGATGCCGCTGTCGTAAGCAAGCAGCAAAATTTTGCTGGGGAGTGACTGACCATGAAGCGAATAGCAGCCAAAGGGCTCCACCCGAAAGAGGCGGAACAAAGCACCCAAAAGGTGGAAGGTCCGACTTACACCTTGCCCATGATTCCACTACCAGAACTGGTGGTGTTTCCCAGCGCCGTCACGCCCGTCTTGGTCGGACGGCGCAAATCCCTGAAGGCAATGGATGAAGCCTTCAACAACGATGCGCCCGTTTTCATGGTCTTGCAACGCAATCCCGCTGTGATAGAACCGCAGCAAGCGGACCTTTACGAAATCGGCACGGTCGCCGAATTGTTCCAACCCATGCGGCTACCCGACGGAAATGTTCGCGTTCTGGCGGAAGGGCGCTTCCGCGCGCGGTTGGTGGAAATCGTCCGCACCGAACCTTACTACCTTGTTGTGGTGGAGGAACTGGCGGAGTCTTACGGGCAGGAGGCGGAGAGGGGAGAACTGATGGCACTGGACCGACTGGTGCGCCAAAAGTTTGAACAACTGGTTCAAAATAGCCGCTCCCTGCCGCCTGATGTTTTGACGATGTTGAGCACCGTAGATGACCCGCTACGCATCTCGGACATCATCGCCTCCGTTATGGATTTGAAGCCCGCGGAAAAGCAAGAGTTGTTGGAAACGCTGGTGGCAAAAGAGCGCCTCCAAAAACTCCTTCTCCTGCTGGAGCGGGAGTTGCAAATCGCGGAGATAGAGCGCCGCATTGAGAGCAAGGTGAAAGAAGGCGTCAGCGCCAGCCAACGAGAGTTCATCTTGCGGGAGCGACTGAAAGCCATCCAAGAGGAGTTGGGCGAGCGGGACATCTTCGCCGCCGAAGTGGAAGAGTTGCGCGAGAAAGTGGAGCGGCTGAAACTGCCTGAAGAAGCCCGAGAGCGAGCGTTGAAGGAAATTGAGCGGCTGGAGAAAATTCCGCCCATGTCGCCCGAAACGGGGGTCATCCGCACCTACTTGGACTGGCTGCTGGGTTTGCCCTGGAACAAGCGAACGAAGGACAACTTGGACATTGACCGCGCCCAACTCATCTTGGACGAAGACCACTACGGGCTAAAAGATGTCAAGGAGCGGGTTTTGGAGTTTCTGGCGGTGCGCAAACTGACCGACAAAACGCGCGGTCCCATCCTGTGCTTCATCGGTCCACCTGGCGTGGGCAAAACCAGCATCGGTAAATCCATTGCCCGAGCGCTGGGGCGCAAGTTCGTCCGCATCAGTTTAGGTGGCATCCGAGACGAAGCAGAGATTCGGGGACATCGTCGCACTTATGTCGGTGCGCTCCCTGGACGCATCATCCAAGGCATCCGCCAAGCCGGCACGAAAAACCCCGTGTTCATGCTGGACGAAATTGACAAACTGGGCGTGGATTGGCGCGGGGATCCTGCTGCTGCTCTGCTGGAAGCCTTAGACCCCGAACAGAACCATGCTTTCAGCGACCACTACATTGAAGTGCCCTTTGACCTGAGCGAGGTGCTGTTCATCCTGACGGGCAATGTCACCGACACCATCCCGCCCGCCTTGCGCGACCGCTTGGAGATTATCAACTTCCCTGGCTACACCGAGGACGAGAAGGTTCAAATTGCCATCCGCCACCTCATTCCCAAGAACTTGACCAGTCACGGCTTAAAGGACAAGCACCTGAGTTTCACTGAACCAGCACTGCGGCAAATCATCCGCCATTACACGCAGGAAGCGGGCGTGCGCAATTTGGAGCGGCAAATCCAAGCCGTCATGCGCAAGGTCGCCGTGCAAGTGGCAAAAGGGAGGGAAATGTCTGTCAAGGTCACACCCAACAACCTTGCCAAGTTCCTCGGTCCGCCCAAGTTCCGATTGGGCGAAGCGGAGGAGCAAGACGAAGTGGGCGTCGCAACCGCTTTGGCATGGACAGGTGTCGGTGGCGATGTCCTCTCCGTTGAAGTCGCCGTGTTGGAAGGCAGCGGGAAGTTAATCCTGACGGGGCAACTGGGCGAGGTCATGCAAGAGTCAGCAAAGGCTGCCATTACTTACGCACGCTCCGTCATCGCTCGCTTGGGAGTGCAAAACACCCTCACCGAAAAGACCGACTTGCACATCCATGTCCCCGCCGGTGCCGTCCCCAAAGACGGACCGTCGGCAGGCATCACTATCGCGGTCGCTCTCATCTCCGCCTTGACGGGATTACCTGTTCGGCGGGAAGTGGGGATGACGGGCGAAATCACCTTGCGGGGGAAAGTGTTGCCCGTTGGTGGCATCAAGGAGAAACTCATCGGTGCCCACCGCGCCGGGCTGAAAGTCGTCATCCTGCCAAAGGAAAACGAAAAGGACCTGCAAGACCTGCCGCCAAAAGTGTTGAAGGAGTTGCAGTTAGTCTTCGTCCGCCACATGGACGAAGTTTTGCCCGTCGCCCTAAAAGGGTTTGCTGAAAAACTCTCCGCTACTGCAATGCTCCCCTCCACTGCAACGGTGGCGTAATTTCTTCCCTACGGTGACCAACTATGCCGACGCGCGGACGATTAAACGGGGCGGAATGGCGATGACGGGTTCAGCGTGCACAATGTCGTTGTCCAACCGCTGAATGAGCAGTTGCGCTGCTTTTCGCCCCAACTCATCGGGAGCGATATGCAACGCTGTCACAGGCGGCAGTAACTTTTCGGCGATGCCCAAGTCGTTCAGCGAGATAACTGCCAAGTCGTCGGGCACTCGCAATCCCTTCTCGGCTGCCAACTGTAAAACGACCCCTGCGACGAAATCGTCAGCGACGCACAACGCGGCAGGGCGTTGCGCCCCTTTCAGCCACTGGCTCACTTCCCGCCGAACAGAAGCCACATCCGTAGTGATAGCGACCGACCGCACATCTGCTTCAGGATCAAACGCGATGCCCGCATCATTCAGCAATTGGTGGAAGGTAGGCAAGAAGTCGTCCTCAAAGACGGAGCGCAAAACGGGTTTGTTTGGATGAGCGGGAATGCCGCGCGCCCACAAGACACCGACTTTGCCCACCGACCGTTGGCGCAAATGCTCGGCAATCCGTTGCGCTGCTAGCCGATAGTCAGCGTGCACTGACGGCATGGCGTTGTCAGGGAAGCGGAACTGCACCAGGACGACGGGCACTTGCTCCCGCACTTTCGCCAAATCGTCGGGGATAATGCTGCGGCGGGTGGTGATGATAAGCCCATCCGTCATCGTCAAAACTCGCGGATCACGGGACAAAGCCCCTCTCCATTGTTCGGTCGGGATGAGGGTGATGTGATAGCCGTGCCGATGAGCGACTTCCAGAGCGCCTTGCACAATGGCTGCCGAGTAGGGATGGGTCAGTTGGGAGGGGCTAAGCAGCACCAAGCCCAAAATGTGGGTGCGGCGGGTGCTGAGGGCTTGAGCGATGGGGTTGGGCTGATAGCCTAACTTTGCTGCTGCCTCCAATACCCGCCGCTGCACCTCTAAACTAACAGGGCGCGGGTTGTAAGCGCCCCGAAGCACCCGCGAAACCGTTGTTGGCGAAACCCCCGCTAACTTGGCAACATCCGAAAGTGTCACCGTCCGTCGCGGCTTCGCCACTGACCGTCCTCCTTGACACTGATTGTGACAGTGATGCCCTTACCTTCCCTTCGGTGCATAGGGGGAAGGGACAATTTTGCCGCCTGCCGGTCCTCCTTCCTTAAAGGCGCGTTCCTTCGCCTCCTCCATTAGCCTCTCTTGTTCGGGTGTCAATGTAATTTCTGGCAAGGGCTTAGCAGCCCGCCAGAAAATTGCCACGACGATGACCACAACGGCAATCAGCACAATCACGACGACCCAGATAGGAATTTCCTTCCTCATGCCTTATTGCCCCCCTTTAAGGCTTATTGGGGGTGGCGCCTACCCATGTCGCAGATAGACACCACCCCCATAGACTCCGTTACCATGTCTCCAAGGGGATGCCTTCAAAGTTAAGGACCAGCCACATCCTGGGGTTCGTTCGTCCCGCCCGATACCACTTAGCGTGCCCGTCCATGAAGAAGTAGACAGCGCCATTCTGGTGGCGGGTAGCGACCATCCCTGCTTGTGGACCATTCGGTGTCATGCGCCCAGGGATCCCGTCACCATCAATGTCCGCTGCGCAGGTGTAGTCATGACCCCAATCCCAATACTGCACTCCGGCGCAATCTACACAGCACTCATACCAGTTCGGCCAACCCTCCACGAACACTTGCCATGTCATACCAACATCCATGGAAACAATCGCCAAAGCAGGTTCTTGGAACTGCGGCAGCCGCCATGGATCGGTCGCGTAACGGATAGTTGTCTCACCGATGACTCGCCGCCAGTAGGGAGGGCGCCATGTGTGGTTAACGCCGTAGGACCAAGGCAACACCGCCTTGCCCGGTCCTTCCCCTGGCGGGTCAGGCGGACCATACTGGTTACCACCGCGATAGGGATGATTAGGGTCGCTAAAACGCACAATCCGCTGAGATGGGCAAACCCACAACCCAGCATTGCGAACATACGGCTCCAAGTGGTCAGGGAGCAAGGTGTAGAAAGGCGAGCAGTGAGGAATATCGGTCCGGTGGGGTAGCAAACCGTGAGGGTAACAGAACCCGAAGGGAACAGTTTCGTCGTAGTCCGTCACATACTGGGCATACGCCAAAGACTGCTGCCGCATGTTGGACAGGCACGAGGCTTGGCGGGCTTTCTCCCGGGCTTGGCTGAACACGGGGAACAAAATCGCCGCCAGAATGGCGATGATGGCAATCACCACCAGCAACTCAATGAGGGTGAAGCCACCACCGCTTAGCGGAAGGAACACGACCAGCAACGCTGTAGCGCCATCCCTTCATCAGCGATCCCTCCTTTGCGTTGTGCTTTCCAGCAACGCCAAAGCATCGCTCCTTCATCAGCGATCCCTCCCTTTTGTTTTGACTTTGTGCAACCGCTTGCACATGGTGGTAACATTATGCCATGAAGGCAGTGGCTTGTAAACACTGTCGGGGCAAGGGGAGGAAGGGCACCTGAGAGCAACATCCTACCATCACCCGCACTGCTTTAGCAGCAAATCTGCCAAGAATAACGGCAGCGCCACCAACGCGTGTGAACGAGAGAAGCATTCTCGGCAGCATTGCTCAACAGCAACCTTTTGCTGCTCCCTTTAAGAGCGAGATTAGCAGCGGCAGTGGAGCAGTGTTGCGTGCTATCATAACGGCAGCGTTAGCCCAAAAAGGGTGAGAAGCAGGATTTACGGTTTGGGCAAAGGGGTGTTGATGGGATGGGCAGTCGGGCACTTTTGCTTTGGGTGGTGCTGACGATGAGCGCTGCGGTGACTTGGGCGCAGTTTGAGCGTCCCCGCAAAAAACTCATCCAGTATGGGTGGGGCGTTCCCTCCCCCGCCTTCGTCCGCGCAAATATTCAAGCGATGGAAACTGCTGCGCCGTTCTTTGACGGTCTGGTTATCCGCACGCGCGGCGGTTGGGGCACTTACCCTGCCCATGTGTTCCGCAAAACGCCTGTTGACCCCAACGAATACACCGCCGATATTGCCGATTTGCGCGCGACGGAATTCTGTCGCTTCACCGAAAACTTCCTGCTAATGTGGGGCACTTGCGAGAAGGACTGGGACTGGTTCAACGAGAGCGACTGGCAAAGCGCTGAATACAACGCCCGCCTGTTGGCATACGCAGCGAAAGTCAGTGGCTGCGTTGGCATCTGCTTTGACCCCGAACCTTACGGTCCCAACCCTTGGCGCTACCCCGATTTGCCCCACGCTAAAACCCGCTCATTTGCTGAATACTGGGCGCGGGTGAGGGAGTGTGGCGCTCGGTTCATGAAAGCACTTCAAAGCGAGTTTCCCAATCTGCGGCTCTTGACTTTCTTTTGGGGCAGCCTGTTCGGCGACATCGTGGACATCCCCGACCCGCAGGAGCGAATGGAGCGGTTGTCAAAACACGGTTACGGTTTGCTGCCCGCCTTCCTGAACGGGATGCTGGATGCGCTCAACGAGCAAGTCATCATCGTGGACGGCAACGAACCCGCTTACTACTACCGCGAACCAGAGCAATACTTCCGCGCTTATCACCTGATGAAGCAGCGAGCGCTTTCGCTCATTGCTCCCGAAAATCGGCGCAAGTATGCGCTGCAAGTGCAAGCAGGGTTTGCCCTCTACATGGACCTTTACTTTGGCTTGGTGCCGTTTGAAATAGCATGGGGGCGCATCGGTCACTTTTTGAGCCCTGAAGAGCGTGCGCGCTGGTTTGAGCACAACGCTTACTACGCCCTGCTGACGACGGACGAGTATGTTTGGTGCTACAGCGAGCGGATGGACTGGTGGGGAACGCAAGAGAAAGCAGCGTGGCACAAGTTCGTGCCCCCATTCGCTGCCGAGGCGCTTCAGTCCGCTCGTAGCAAGGTGGAACAGGGACGAGCCCTCGGCTTCTCCATCCGTGAGATGCTGCAAGAAGCGCAAAAGCGGATGGAGGCAGCAAAGGAGGCACCGAAACAGTGAGGGATGCGTGTTGCTCGCTCCCGCTGCTTGCTTCGTTGGTTGTCGCTTTTCTCTCCTTGTTGACAGGCTTGACAACCCGTCCAATCGCCATCATCGTCGTTCTTCCGCACAAGGAGCGGGGCAAAGTCAACCCGTTGGTCTCCGGCAACAACCAACTTGGCTACCAATATGAGGCGTGGGCTTACACGACTCCCGAATATGCTGACCGAGGCGCGGGAATTTGGGATCCTGAAAAGCGGCAGCCCGTTCCCGAGATGGTGCGGTTCGCTGAGGAGATAGGGATGGCAACGGCTCGCTACCCAGGCGGATGCGGTTCGCACTTTTTCAACTGGAAGAAAGCCATCGGTCCGCTGAGCGAGCGACCAAAGCAGCGGTTCGGGTTGCCCGAGTTTTTGCGCTTCTGCGAAGCCATCGGTGTGGTGCCCGTTATCACCGTTGCCGACTACTGGGGAACGCCGCAAGACGCTGCCGATTTGGTGGAATACCTGAACGCTCCCGACGACGGCAAGCACCCATGGGCTGCGCGCCGAACCGCTGACGGACGAAAGCAGCCTTGGAAAGTCGTCTGGTTTGAGTTCGGCAACGAGACGGATCACGGCGCTCACAAGAGCATGACGGATTTTGGACAAGGACCCCGTTACACTGCTGAGGAGTATGCCAAGCGCTACCGCGCTTACTGGCACGCGATGAAGCAAGTGGACCCGAACATCAAACTGGGGGCGGTGCTCACCAACGATGTTACACCCCAACTGTCCCAATGGACGAAAACGGTCATCGCATTGACGGGTGACATCGCTGACTTCTACATCCACCACGCTTACATCCCGCACTACTACCGCAACGACGGTGTTCCCGATGCGAAAACACTGTTCGCTACCGCTTTTGCGGGACCGCGCCAATTAGCGGCTTACTACCGAGCGCTGCGCCAATTCATTCGCGAGACAACAAAGCGCGATATCCCCATCGCCGTGACGGAGTTCAATGGGCATTTCGTGCAGGAAAAGCCTGTGCCTTACCGCTTCACTTTGGGGTGCGCGCTCATCGTGGCGGAAATGTTGCAGGTGTTTCTGGAACCCGAACTAAACATTGCTCACGCTCAGTATTGGCAGTTCGCCAACGAGTATTGGGGCATGGTGAAGGGCTACGCTCCGCCTTACACTTTGCGACCTGCCTACTGGGTCTTTTGGCTCTACCGCCGATACTTTGGCGAAGTTTTGATTGACGCGACGGTGGAGTGCGACGGTTATGAAACGAGTGGGGGCTTCGGCGTTTTGCCCGCTTATGGGCGACCCACGCCTTTTCAGTTGTTCCCGCAAAACCTGTTGCCAGAGCAAAAGTGGATGCTAACAGATGTCAAGGGCGTGCGGCATTGGGAGGAACCCGACGGGACGCTGGTGGTGGACATCCAGACGGACGAAGAGTTGAACTACTACCACGCTGTTAAGCGGATGCCCGCGCAACCGGCAACAGGATATCGGGTGGTCGCAGAAGTGCGGACGGAAGGGTTAACGCGCTCAAAAGGGGCGCAAATTCAAGTGGGCGACGGACGAGGGTGGTTGGCAACCCGCTCCGCTGCTTTATCCGAGGAAGTGAAAAGCCCCATTTGGCAAACCGTTACCGTTGATTACCTCACCCTGCCTGACACTTCGGAGATTGAAATCTGCGTCCGCCGGTTGGAGGGAACAGGTGATAAAGGGCGCATTTCCGTCCGCAATGTGCGGGTGTTCCGCTTCACGCCCTTCAACTTGGGCGCGGTGCCTTACCTGAGCGTCGCCGCCAGCAAAACAGGGCAACGCATCTGCCTCGCCACCATCAACAAGCACTTGGAGCAACCAGTGGAAACGCGGGTCGTTGGACTTAAAGCGCGGCGAGCGGAAGCGTGGTGCTTGACAGGACCGAGCGTGGACGCCACAAACGAGCGCAACCCAACAACCGTTCGCCCCCGTCCACTACCCGTTGAGATTGTCAAGGGACAGTTGCGCCTCGCTTTGCCCCCGCACTCTTTAACCTTTGTCGTTGCCGAGTGAAGCGGCTTTGACCACATATCACGGTAGCGTGAGGGCTTGCCCACGAAGGCATGGAGCCTGAGGCAAGAAGCCCGAAGCATGGGATTAAGTTCCCTTGTCCCTCATGTCGGTTACATCCCACAGGTCTGACGAATGGTGGAAAGCCTGTCGTTGGTGAGCCACAAAAACCTCTTTGCCTTATGTGCCTTTTACTTCTCGCTTCACAAGCGGAACATGCTTCTTCCGCAATCCAGTCGGGAAGCGGTTGCGTGCCAAAGACCTTTTGGGCTTACCGAATGCCATTAGGATAGGGAAGAGCCAACAACGCTGTTAGGGCGAGGACGACGAAGGCGATGAACCATCGCCCCAACGAGTATAAGGGGTTAACGAATTGCTTTGGGTTGGGTGAACTTGTGCGTAAAGTGGCGCCTATTGACCCAACGGGGCTTGAGCGACGCAGCGACCGTCCCTGTCAAAGACTTGGGACAAACCTGTCCCATCTGCCTTTGCGATGGCGACACGATTTTCAACGGCTCGGAAGGGCAAAAAGGCGGCGTGCAAGTGATGAAGCAAGTAGCCGACGACAGGCGGGTCAAAGTTGGGGACAGCAATCACTTTTGCGCCCTGCTTCGCCAAGCGCCGAACAATCTTCTTCGCTGCTGCGGACAAACTGTCGTGCATCAACGGGATCGCCTCCCCTAAGGCTAATTCGGGAAAGACAATGACCTTGCGTTGCGGACAGTTGGCAGCAGGACCAACGGGTCGTCCATGAAGTTTTGCACCAAGCGCCCCTGAACAAAACCCCTCCGAACAGCGGGAGCAGCAAGGCTTTGCCGAACAACCTCCCTCACCTTTGCATCGTCGGTGTCAAGCCACGAAGAAGTCGGGTTCCTCGCCCCGCAGCACTTTTAGCACTTGTTCCACCACGACCAATGCCATCCGCTCCAGCGTTTCAGGAGTGTGGGAAGCAACATGGGGCGTGCCGATAAAGTTCGGGTGCCGAAACAGTGGGTGGTGAACATCAGGAGGCTCTTCGGGAAACACGTCCAACGCGACGCCTGCCAACTGCCCCGATTGCAGTGCTTCATAAAGGGCATCCAAATCGCAAACTTCACCCCGAGCAGTGTTGATGAGGAACGAGCCCTGCTTCATCAGCGCAAGGCGCTCACGGTTTATAAGCCCGCGCGTTGCGTCTGTCAAGGGGACATGGAGGGAGACGAAATCGCTGCGCTGCAGCAGTTCCTCCAGCGAAACGCTCTCCGCACCTAAAGCGGTGATGACGGACGGGGAGACGAGCGGGTCGTAAACGAGCAGACGCATGCCGAAGGCTTTTGCCCGCTGCGCGACGGCGCGCCCCACATGCCCGAAGCCAACGATGCCCAAAGTTTTGCCCATCACTTCCGTGCTCTGTTCGGTCCAACGCAGGTGGTAGTTGCCCTCTACCAACGCGGCGTGCCAGAACCGCAACCGCTTCGCTAACGCCAGCAGGAGAGCGAAAGCGTGTTCAGCAACCGCATCTGCGTTCGCACCGGGCGTGTAAACAACGCGAATATTGCGTCGTCGCGCCGCTTCTATGTCCACATTGTCCACGCCGACGCCGAACCGACCAATGACTTTGAGCGCGGGGGCGTGGGCAAGGAGGGCATCGTCAATGAAGGGCATGTTGCGAACGATAAGCCCGTGCGCTTCAGGAAGAACTTGGAGCAGGCTTGTTCGCTCCACCGTTGCGCGCCGCACTTCCGCTTCCTGTGCAAGCCGCTCTTCAGCCACAGGCGGAAATACGCCGCACAAAACCACAATGGGTCTGGTCATCACCGCTCGCCCTCAAGCGCGATCGCAAATTTTCCACATTGGCACTTTTGCAGCGGTTGGCTCACTTTCCCTCTTCGGCTTGCGTCACTTTCGTCAACCGCTCTTCAGTGCGGAAGGAGCCTTGCATGGACATGGAGAAACTTTCCCCCGTTGGTGATGAGATGGTGTAGGTCATGGTTACCTCGGCGGTTTCCTCGCGCCGAACAACGATGCCATTAGCAACATCAAACCACACTTTGCCCGTGGCGCGCCCTTCCGAACTGGAGTAGACAGAAGCGCCCTTGCCGGGCACTGCCTTGACCACTTCCGAGAGGAGGTCGCTAAGATCAGGGAGTTCGGTGGTCGTCTCAATCACGGCGCAATCGCGCCCGTCCAATTTTTCAAACGCGACCAACCGTGCTTGCCCCTTCATTTCTAACTTGACGGTGCGATCGCCAATTGTCATCTCCATCGTCCCACCAATGTCCCAACTGTCACCAGCGCGCACAGGCTTTTCGGGAAACGACAAGGGGGTAGGCACATTTTGCGCTTGAACAGAAGGGATGGGGACAGGTGATGGGGAGTGGGTTGGGGTTTCCGCTTCTTCTAACTTGACTTCCACGATTTTGCCAAGCGGGTTCATTTTGAGACGCATGCGCATGGGGGGAATCTCTCCCTCGCGAGGCGTTTCAGGCATTACAGGCAGCCCGCCAGTGATGTCCACATTCATTCGCCCTTTTGTGGTAACCGTTAGGCTCGCCACGCCCTCTTTGTCCACTTCATCCACCCGCTGCGTTTGCGTCGCTTGCCCTTTCATCGTCATGCTTATGGGTACTTCTTGCCCTGCAACTTGGAGGGTCATTGCCATTTCGCCTTCAAAGTGCTGCTCATAGGAGAGTTGCTGTTTGGGGACGAAGCGGAAGCGGAGGGTCACCTCTCGCTCTTGGAAGGCAACTGCTGCAGCAGCAAGGGCAGTGAAAGCCATGAACCACAAAACCAACCTTCGCTTCATCGCCAACACCTCCTGAGAACTGGCGTTTCGTCAGCAGCGGCGCAAAGCCCACCCGTTTAGGAGACCTGCGGCACTGCCGCAGACTAAACTTCTTGCGTCGTAGCCTTTTAGGCTGACGCTGCCATAATGATAGCACCCAAACCCTCCCTTGTAAAAAGGTGAAAGGGTGCCAGTTTGGGGCAATTTGAAGGTTAGCGGATTTGAAAGGGGCGGTGAATGGGACATGATGCTGCATTGGGAAAGGGCAAAAGACGAACCAACCCTTTTCCGCCTTCTCACGGTTCTCTCCGCAAAAGCCCTTGACGAAAGGTCGTGATGACCTTGTGCTTTTTCGCCATTATCCCACCTTTTCTTTGCTCAGCTTTCTCTTTGGTCTTCACGAGAGCAACGCTTATCGGAATGCTGAGATAATGAAGGGGTTTTTGGCAAGGCATCTTCCTTTGCCTGAGAGGGTGAGGAAGGATAGGAAGGCTTTCGGGGACGATGGAGTTCGTGGCAGGGTTAGTGAACATGGAGAGGATGGTGGTGAGAGGGGAAAGGTTAAGCGTCGGAGGCAGGTGAAGGGGGAAAGTTCTTGACAGAGGCAGGGGGAGTAGGGGCTTCCTTACTATCACGCAAGAAGTTTATTGTTTACTTGGATTCTTCTTCAATCCATTGCAATATTTTATTCAGGTAGTTTGATCGGCTACCTGTCACTTCCATGCCCTTTTTGATGACTGCCTTTGCTCCTTTTTCATCGCCAAGTAAAGCGAGTAATCTGGCAGTTTGGCCATAAAGCGACTCAAAAATGTTAGTTACTACCGACGCTGTAACTGGATACCCCCAATGGATGTTATTCAAAATCTGCCACGCCCGAATTAGATAGCGAGCTGCTTTCCGATAATGTTTTCTGGAGCATTCAATATCGGCTAAATAAATCCAACCTTCAAGACAATTAGGACATAACCTGACCACTTGCCGAAAAACCTGATAGGCTGCCTCAAGGTCATCTGTTTCAAAATACAAAATCTCACCCTTAAGAATCAAAGGATAAAGCTCAAGGGGTTTCAGCTTTATCCACTCGTCAAGATACTTAAGGGCTGTCTTGAAATCTTCTCGTTTGAGACAATCGTCAATCAAATCATCAAGAGCCGTTATGGCTAAGTCACTCGCTTGCTCCGCCATACTCAGGACTTTTGAATCAACAGCTAAGGGTAGAACTAACTTGAGGGCGAGTTCTGCTCTCCCCTCGTTTAACAAGTCTTTCGCCTGGTCAATTCGTCGCGCTGCCTCCAAAATTTGCCATAGTAGCGAGTGGTTAAGACTATGTTTTATACTTTGAATTGTCCGATCGGTCTTTTTCATTTGCATGTTTATTCACTCGCGTATGCTGTAAGGCTGCGGGTATTTTGGTTTCTTGCCAGTTTTTTTGGCTTTCTCTATAGCCTCGCGCTTTTGCCTCACATGTCGTTTTTGCACATCACGTGGATAATCTCGCTCAAGTTCTTTCCTAATCTCCTTTGGCGTCTTTCGTGCTTCATTTATGATATTTATGATGACGCAAGTGGCACCACCGATGAGAATACAACCAGCAATTATATCACCAATAGGCAAAGGACCATCTGCAAGAGCACATCCCCCTGCAAGTGCCAAGCATCCAGCAGTAGGTTCATAGCCATCGGGATCAGCAAGTTGAATCGGGTCATTCAAGCAATATGTATGTCGGTTCAGTGTTAACGGCTCATACACACTTCCTAACATCAAATCCCTTTGCACCCATCTTCCTGTTTCAACCTCATAATACCTCGCACCAACATGCAGTAAACCTGCGTCCCCGTCATCTCGGTAGCCCCATAAGCCGCAGAAACGATATGGGACGCTCCCACCCGTTTGCCCTATCACCTTCCGAAGCCTTCGTAGACATAACTGGTA